>Ga0310825_101082_pt1 | contig 12450 bp, 11 predicted proteins | sample WT_ome_9_FD_202243 | JGI IMG/M metagenome (GOLD analysis project Ga0310825, IMG submission 202243) | Sorghum-adapted microbial communities enriched on wild type (WT) sorghum from Joint BioEnergy Institute, Emeryville, California, United... ... | reverse complement strand
ACGGAAAACCTTTGATACGCTTGGGATTGAAGCTCCTCCAAGGTTCCTCGAAATCCACCCTGGAGCATAGATACACGCCATTTTGCGTATGAATGCCCGAAAATCCAGTCTACTCAAGGGATGACGGGCATTTCATTTACCTAGCAACTGTCGAACTCGGGTTGAAAATAGCCGATCCCCGCATCTTGCTTCACATTCGGAAAAGGCGGATTTCTCCGTGACGGATGCTTCCGTGACTGAAACGGAAACGACAGATGTTGCCGTGACGAATCCTTCCGCGGTTGAAGCGGAAAAGGCGGATGATGGCGGGAAAAAGACGGATGGTGCCGGGAGCGAGCCGGATTTGCCGGATTTGGACGAACTGTTCGTTGCCGACATGTATACCGAAGACTTTGCCCTTCTGGCCAAGGAACTCTATCAACAGGATGGGATTGGGGTGACAGAGAAGTTGTTTATGGAGATCCTGACGTCCATCGATCTGTTCTTGGATCAGTTTCAAGGGAAGACGATGGAGATCGGAGGCTTTGTGTACCGGGAGGAGGAAATGAATCCGAACCAATTTGTGATTGGCCGATTCGCGATGGATTGCTGCACGGCCGACGCCTTGCCGTATGGCCTGCTGGCGGAATACGGCAAGGCCGGCCGCTATGAGAACGACGCCTGGATCCAAATCCGGGGAACGATCGGCAAGACCGAATATCTCAGGAATACCATCATGGTGGTCCACCCGACCGCGACCGAGCGAATTGAAGAACCGGGTTCACCGTATGCGTATCCGAATTACAATTTTTGAATCGTCCGAAATCAAGGCAAGCCGGTCATGAAGATGCCGATCAGCTCTGAGGAGTCAGTTCCAGAACCGTGACGGACATCGGCGCCAGTTTCGCTTGCAGCCGCGTTCCTGCAAAGGTGAAATCCGTAAACGCCGCAGGGGCAACCTGCCCGGGTTGGTCGAAGGTGTTGTGGCCGTCCATGCGGTCGGAGGTAAGCGTCGATCCGCTCACGTTCAGTTCGCCTTCCCCCCATCCCCGCAGCTCGATCTGCACACCGGCGCTTAGCTGATGGTCCAGATTGCAAAGGCTCACGTGAATGCGCCCCGCGGCGTCGCGGGAAGCCGATGCGGAAATTTGGGGCAGGGCGTGTTCGTCATCCTCCATCGGGCGAATCGTCTCATGCATATCCAGCAATTCCGCGTCCTGATGCACTTTGAACATGTCGAAAACATGATAGGTCGGCGTGAGCAGTATCCGCTCGCCTTCCGTGAGGATGACGGATTGCAGCACGTTAATGAGCTGCGCCAGATTGGCCATCCGCACGCGGTCGCAATGGCGATGGAAGATGTGCAGAGTAATCCCCGCGACCAGCGCATCGCGGATCGTATTTTGCTGGTACAGAAAACCCGGATTCGTTCCCGGCTCCACGTCGTACCAGGTTCCCCATTCATCCACGATCAGATCGATCCGCTTGTCGGGATCGTATTGATCCATGATGACGGAATGCTTCGCGATCAGCTCCTCCATATGCATCGCCTTGCGCAAGGTTTCGCGCCATTCGGCTTCAGGGAAGCCCGTTGCGGCGCCTTTGTGCGTCCACGTTCCCGGAACCGTATAATAATGCAGCGTGAGGGCATCCATGAATTCATGGGCCTGCTTCATCAAGGTTTCCGTCCAATGATAATCCCCCGAATTCGGGCCGCAGGCAATCTTGTGAATGCGATTCTCGCCATAGTTGCGGACATAAGTCTGGAATTGGCGATACACATCCGCATAATATTCCGGACGCATAAAACCGCCGCAACCCCAGCTCTCATTCCCGATACCGAAGTACTTCAGCTTCCAGGGCTGCTCCCGGCCGTTCGCCCGGCGCCATTCGGCCATCGGCGACACGCCGTCGAAGGTGATATACTCCACCCACTCGGACATCTCCTGAATGGTCCCGCTGCCGACATTTCCCGTTATGTACGGCTCGCACTCCAGCATCTCGCAAAGCATCATGAATTCATGCGTGCCGAAATGATTGTTCTCGGAAACGCCGCCCCAGTGCGTGTTGACCATCCCTTTGCGCTGCTCCCTGGGCCCGACTCCGTCCTTCCAGTGGTACTCGTCGGCAAAACACCCGCCCGGCCACCTCAACACGGGAATTTTCAACTGCTTCAAGGCCGTCAATACATCGTTGCGGATCCCGTTCGTATTCGGGATGGACGAATCTTCGCCCACCCAGATCCCTTCATAGATGCAGCGTCCAAGGTGCTCGGAGAAGTGGCCGTAAATATTGCGGTGAATCGTCCCCTTCGTGCGGTCGGCGTGGATGACAAGGCGATGCGTCATATGGGAAATCACTCCTTGAATTAATATTTTTATTAATTACTTTTGATTTCCATTAATTACAGTTATAGAATAGGTTTAAATTCAGAAAATGGCAACCTTTTTTTGTGGAAAATTTTTTTTTCATATTGGAGGGCAACATGATCCGGACCTTTACAGAAGAGCAATGGCTCCCGCTGTTCGAGGCGCTCGCCAGCGACGTCCGCCTGCGCATCATCCGGCTGCTGGCGGAGCAGCCCATGAACAACAAAGAGCTGGCCGAGCGGCTCGGACTAAGCGGCGCCATCGTGTCGATGCATGTCCGCAAGCTGCAGGAAGCCGGCATCGTCTCCTCCCAACTGGTGCGGAAAGGAGGCGGGACCCACAAGATGAACAGCCTTGCTGCCAGCGGGGTGGAGATTGTTTTTCCGAAGGGGCGGCGCGAGGCGAGGCGGTATCACGAAGTCATCGTTCCGGTGGGCCACTACACCCATCATGAAGTTCACCCGACCTGCGGCCTGGCCACCGCAACCGGGGTGATTGGCCAGTTCGACGATCCGCGGTATTTTCATGATCCGGAACATGTGCATGCGCGGATTCTTTGGCTGGGCAAAGGGTTTGTGGAATACCGGCTGCCCAATTATTTGCTGGCCTCGCAACAGCTGGAGGAGATCGAAATTTCGCTGGAGATCGGATCCGAGGCCCCCGGGATCAACCGGGACTGGCCCTCTGATATCCACTTTATTCTGAACGGCAGGGAACTTGGCGTATGGACCAGTCCCGGCGATTCCGGGGAGGGACGGGGAACGTACACGCCGTCCTGGTGGAGGGAGGATGTCAATCAGTACGGGTATTTGAAGCTCCTTCGCATCAAGGAAAACGGAACCTATCTGGACGGCCAGCAAATCTCCGCCGTCGGCTGGCGCGACCTGACCATTCACCGCAACTATTGGACGCTTCGGCTGCAAGTCAAGGAGGACGCCGCCCACGTCGGAGGACTGACCATCTACGGTTCCGGTTTCGGCAACTATGATCAGGATATCGTGTTCCGCACGTATTATCGCGAATTGGATTGACTTATGCGCCCGCAGGGCGCCGGCGGGCTTTATCCGTCATGCAATCCAGATCGGGTTCGTATACGCAAAGCCCGTCCCCTGGCCGGTACCGCGGCCGCCTTCCCCGCTCGCGCCATAGCGCGAGCGCACCTCGAGACGGTAAAACTGGCCCGGCATAACGGGAAGCTCCAGTTCCCGCTCGAACAAACTGCGTTCTTCCCCTGTAAAACCGTCCGCTTCATAGGCGATCTCCCGCCGATGCCGCGGCAAACCTTCGGGATGAATCGCATTCCGGTACAGCGTCACGCGTTCCAGGCGGCCGAAGGGATCGAAAGCGCGCAAGCGGAACAGCGCCACGCCGGCTTTTGCCTCCTTGGGCAGAACATGGACGCCGCCGATTCGGGCCTCGCCGATGGCGAAATCCACGTCCGGACCGTTCGAGCCGAAGAAGGCGCCGGTTGCCAGCAGGCGGTGCACTTCTTGCAGAGAAGGTTTCTCCATCCATCCCTTGATATACGGATCGCCTTGACGCAAGGCGGCATGGGCGTCGGACACCGCATTGCCGTAATAATGCCGGTCTCCCCGGCTGTTCAAATTGTCCCACGCATCGAAAGCTCTGCGGTTGGGCTCGTGGAGCGCATGATGGTTGAAGCCGTTCCACACCTCGATGCCCGTCAGTCCGCGGAGGCCGTACAGGACCTCGTCGCCGAATTCGTACTTTGGCGCCTCGAAGGGATGGGCCAAATAGACGATAGCGCCTCGGGCCGCCGCATCATCGACGAAAGCCTGCCACTCGGCCAAATTGCCGCGGGAGGTGATGCTTTGCGGACTTCGGATTTCCCGCAGCCCGTAGGCCAGTGCATGACCGAAACTTGTCGTAAACTCCCAGCCGGCCTCGTGGCAAAAAGCAAGTACTTCGTCCGCCTTGGCCAGCTCCGCGATTTCCCGGGCATGTTCAAGGGTATTGTGATCGGTGCTGTAAAGAAAGCTGTGCCCTTTGGCAAGCAGCGAAAGGCGGTTTTCCGCCAGCGTGCTCTTCCCGTCGCTCCAGGTCGAATGATTGTGCGTGTCTCCCGAATAGTAGCCGGCGCCCGCGGCCAGCACGCAACAACTTTGCCTTCTGTCCGGCACCGGCTCGTCCCCTTCCCATGCCCAGAACAACGCCCTTCCGCCTTGGCTCAATCGGAAGGAAAAAGACAGCGACCTGGATTCGCCCGCAGCAAGTTCCCCGATCTCGATCTGCCGGGGGCGGCGCGGGATGGCGGCAAGGGGCGGATGCAGATGGAACGTGGCGGCAGCCGGCCGGGGACCGAGGTTCTGAACCGTCAGGACGATATCGAAGGATTCGTTGATTTCGACGCGGCTCAAGGACGAAGAAAGACGCCATTGCAGCGCGGGCGGCATACCCGCCGACTCTATATGACCAGACATGATACTTCTTCCTCCCGTTGGGTGTTGATTTCCGGGGAACGAACCGGTGCGCTCCCGATCAGATGGCAGGCCGCCAGATGGTCCGCCGATACGCGGGTGAGCGCCGGCGCCGCCAGCTTGCATTGCGCTGTCGCCGCAGGACAACGCGTATGAAATACACAGCCCGGAGGCGGATTCATGGCGCTGGGCAGCTCGCCTTTGATGATCCGGTAGCTCTTCTTGCGAAACGGATCGGCCGTCGGAATCGATTCAATCAACAGCTGCGTATACGGATGCGTCGGCGCCGCGAATAATTTCACTGCCGGCGCAATTTCCATGATATGCCCCAAATACATGACCGCAATCACGTCGGAGACATGCCGCACCACGGCCAGGTCATGGGAAATGAACAGCATCGCAAGCCGCTGCTGCGCTTTGAGATCCAGCAGCAGGTTCAAGATTTGCGCTTGCACCGACACGTCCAGCGCGGAAATCGGTTCATCCGCCACAATGAGGGCGGGATGGGTCGACAGCGCGCGCGCAATCGCCACGCGTTGCCGCTGGCCGCCGGACATCTCATGGGGATGGCGATCCAGAAAATGCTCGGGAAGGCCCACCTGTTCCATCAAATCTTTCAACACGGCCGGATGGGAGGCCTGCGATCCGATCCGATTCACGAGCATCGGTTCCCGGATGATTTCACGGACAGTCATGCGCGGATTGAGGGAACTGTTCGGATCCTGGAAGATCATTTGCATTTTGGGCCGCAGCGCCGCAAGCTCGCGCTGCGGCAAATGCGTGATGTCCCGGCCCTGAAACAAAATCTTTCCTTCATGCACGGGATTCAGCCGCATGACGGCCCGGCCCAGCGTGCTTTTGCCCGATCCCGATTCCCCGACGAGACCGACGACCTGATGCTGACCGATGCGAAGCGATACGCCGTCAATCGCCTTGACGATCCGTTTGCCGCCGCGGCCAAGCAGGTTCGATTTTGCTTTGAAATAAACCTTCAATTGCTCGATCTCCACAAGCGCAGTCATCAACACACATCCCCTCCTTAAGTCAGCGGGCAGGCCACAAAGTGACCTTTCTCCCTTTCTTTCAGTGCGGGCTTCTCACGGGTGCAGCGTTCTTCCCTCATCGGGCATCTCGGGGCAAAGGGGCATCCCTCCGGGCGATGGGCGGGATCCGGAACGCGTCCGGGGATGGTGGCCAGCCGTTCGCCCGGAACGGAATCAAGCCGCGGTATCGATCGGAGCAACAGGCGCGTATACGGATGTCCCGGAACGGAGAACAATTGTTTCACCGGCGCGATCTCCACAATCGATCCCGCGTACATGACGGCCACGCGATGGGCGAACTCGGCAACGACGGCCAGATTATGCGTCACCATCCAGATTGCCACTCCGCGCTCCTCCTGAAGCCGCTTCATCAGCGCGAGCACCTGCGCCTGAATCGTCACATCCAAAGCGGTGGTCGGTTCATCGGCGATCAGCAGGCGGGGACGGCACGCGATGGCCATCGCAATGACGATGCGCTGCCGCTGCCCCCCGGAAAACTGATGGGGATACGATCGCAGCCGATTGGCCGCATCCGGAATGCCGACCTGTTCCAGCAGCGAGATGGCGCGGCTTTTGGCCTCCTGCTTCGACACCTGCTCATGCGCCCGAATCACCTCCATCAATTGGAAACCGATGGTCAGCACGGGATTGAGCGAGGTCATCGGCTCCTGAAACACCATGCCGATTTCATTGCCGCGGATGCGGTCGAACTCCTTGTCATGTAGTTCGCTCAGCCTGATCTTCTCGCCATCGGCCCGCGTATAAACGATGCTGCCTTCCACAATCGCCCGGGAAGGATTGTTCCATGATTGCAGCAGCCCCATGACGGACATGGAGGTGACGGATTTCCCGCAGCCCGATTCCCCCACAAGCGCCAATGTTTCTCCTTCGCAGACGGAAAGATGGATGCCGTCGACGGGATAGACGATCCGATCCTGCTGCCGAAAGCCGACTCGCAAATTTTCAATGGTCAATACGGGTTTCACCTTGACGCCTCCCGGATTATTGTCCCAGCCGGACATCCATCCGATCACGCAGCCATTCTCCGATGAACTGCACGCAGAACGTAATCATCAGGATGATCAGGGCCGGCATCATCGCAACCCACCAGCTGGTCATCAAATAATTGCGCCCTTCGCCAACCATCCTGCCGAGCGTCGCCGTCGGCGGCTGAACGCCGATGCCGAGAAAGGAAAGGGCCGATTCCAGCATCAGCACGGAAGGAAAGTTCAACGTCAACAGCACAATGAGCGACGGAACGATATTCGGAAAAATATGCTTCCGGATGATGCGCCAATTCGGAGCGTTGTACGACCGGGCCGCCTCCACAAATTGCTGCTCGCGCACCGCCAATACGATTCCCCGGGTCAGCTTGGCATACGATTCCCAATTGGCCAGCCCGATAAAAATCATGAGCGTCGGAATCCCCGTGCCGAGGAGCGCAAGTCCCATCAAAATAATGAGCGTGAACGGAACGGCCATTTGAAAATCCACGGCGGACATGATCATCCGGTCGAACCAGCCGCCGAAATAACCGCTGACAAGACCGAGCGTCACGCCGACGGCGCCGCCGATCAACAGGCCGAACAGCGCCATGCCGATGCTGATGCGAATGCCGTAGATGCACCGGCTCAGAATGTCCCGGCCGAGCTGATCCGTGCCCAGCACGTATTCCCAGGATTGAAACGGAGCCTGGACCTTGTGCAGCAGGTTGGTTTGATTCGGGGGATGGGGCATCACCAGCTCGGCGAACATGCCGGCGAGAACCAAAATCGCGATGACGGAAACATAAAGTTTTACCGCCAGCGGCATTTCCTTGAACCATTTCTTCATTGCGCTACACCGCCACTTTAATTCTCGGATCGATCAGCATATAGATGACATCCACGACAAAATTCATGAAGATGACCACTGCGGAAAAGGCGACCACCCCCAACTGAATCATCGGAAAATCGCGATTCAGAACGGCTTTCACGAGGGTCGTGCCGATGCCCGGCCAGGAGAAGACCGTTTCAATCACGAGGGAACCGCTGACGATCCCGGTGATGATCATGCCGATGACGGTAACGGCCGGAATGAGCGCATTCCGCAAGGCGTGGCGAACAATGACCTTCCATCGCCCAATGCCCTTCGCCACCGCGGTCCGGATATAATCCTGCGAGATCGTCTCCAGCAGGCTCGTCTGCACATAACGGGCGATCGAGGCGATCGGATGCAGGGACAGGGCAATCACCGGCATGATATAGTGCAGGGGCGTTTCCCCGCCCTTGCTGGGCAGCACTTTCAGATAGAAACTAAAGATGAGAATGAGCAGGATGGCAATGACGAAACCGGGAATGGAGTAAAAGACGGAGATCAGCCGCATCAGCCATCGCGAGTACCAAGCCTCCCGCCTCACGGCCATCACGATCCCGGCGAGCATCCCGGCGCTGATGCTCAGCGTCAGGGCCCACACGCTGAGCTTCAATGTCTCCCCGACCCTGTCGCCGTAGATTTCCGTTACCGGACGCCGCTGATCCAGGCTCACCCCGAAATCGCCCTGCAACGCATTTTTTACATACAGCCCGAACTGCACGGGCAGCGGTTTGTCAAGCCCGAACTGACGATTGTAGGCTTCCATCTCCTCCGGCGTCAGCCCGTCGGGAAACATCGCCGTGAAGGGGCTGCCCGTAGCCCGGGCTCCGAAGAAGACGAAGAGCAGCACCAGCAGCATCGTGATCGCGCTCCGCAACGTCCGCTTGAACAGAAATTGCCCCATTTCCCCACTCCTCCTCTTCCGGCCTGAACCTGCTATTTGAACGAAACTTCCCCGGCCCGCAAAAGCAGCGTGTAGGGACGATAGTTTTTGCCTACTTGCCATTGCAGTCCATTGCGCATCGCATAGGCTTCATACGGCTTGTAGAGCAAAATGTACGGCGTTTCCTCGCGACCCAGCTCCAGCAGTTTGCGGTATGCGGCCACCCGTTTCTCAAGGTCCATGCTGTAGCGGGCAATTTCCAGCTGGTCGAGGAACTCCTGGCTGGGTGCAAACATTCCCCCCGTATACGGCCACATTTTGTCCGTCCAGTGAAGATCCATGACGCCCATCGGATCGTTATAGTACAGCGGATTGGACCAGGTGCGCATTTCCACTTCGTCATACGTTTCCGGCATTTTGTCCACTTGAACGAGCTTGCCGTTGACGCCGATTTCCTTCCACATTTCGATGACGGCCTGGGCGGCAAGATCCGCATACGTATAGTAGTTCGTCGTGTTGTAAATTTCGATCTCTTCCCCGTTGTAATCGGACTCCGCAATGAGCCGTTTTGCTTTTTCCAGATCGTAGCCGATATTTTGAATGTCCGGCATATACAGCGGCTCCCCGTACTCCGGGAACTGAAGCGACGTCGCCGCCTCCCCTTTGCCGTTCCACAGCGATTGCACGAGGGCTTCCCGGTCGATGGCGTAGTCGAGGGCCTGGCGGATTTTCGGGTCATCGAGCGCCGGATTGTTCATATTGAGCACATAAACATGGTAGAGCGGCCAACGGACCCCCACGAGATCCACGCCCTCTTCTTGGGCGAGCAGTTCCTCCATATCGGGAGGGATATTGGTCACCATATCGACCTCATTGTTGGCAATGGCCGTAACCCGCGAGGAAATCTCCGGAATCAGATAATAGGTGACCGTCTCGAAGGGCGCTTTCTCTCCCCAGAAATCGTCGTTTCGCTCGAGCACGATCCGGTCATCCGGCACGAATTCCTTTACCTTGTAGGGACCGGTGGTAATCGGATGTTGCCGCGCTGCATCCAGGCCGACCTTTTCGATATGGGCTTTGGACGTGATGCCGGTATTCGGGTCGGACAGCAGGTTTTCGATGAGCGGTTCGGGCTTGATCGTATGCGCGCGAACGGTAAGATCGTCGATCACTTCGAATTTTTCAAAGTTGGCAAGAAAAGTGCTGTGAAGATTCGCATAGGAAGCATCCAATCTCTGGATGATGCGGTTCATCGAATAGGCTACGTCCTCGGCGGTCATGATCGTGCCGTCATGAAATATCACATCCGGACGCAGTCTGAATTCCCACGTCAGCTCATCGATCTGCTCCCAGCTCAAGGCAAGACCGGGGAGAAACCGCACCTCTTCGGAATAGGGATCCCGCATGATCAAGGTGTCATAAAGGTTGTAGATCACTTGTATGGACGCGTTGGACACACTGGTCGAATCCAGATGCGACGGGAAGGACTGCACGCCGATCCGCAAATGTTGAATCGCGCCGCTTTCCGCAGCCGCCGTCCCGCTTTTTTGCGTTGAGCTGTTTCCCGCATCCCGATCCCCGGCGCCCGAAGAGCAGCCGGCGAGCACAAGGCTGACGGCAACCAGCAACAGAAGTACCGGTTTAAACATTGCGTTTCTCACATCGATTCCCTCCAGATTTGATTTGGTTTTTTAAATCCAATGTCTTTAAATCAAGGCGATCAGCAATTTTTCCAGCGTTTCCTCGCTGATCGGGACGGGGTTGTTGTCCATTCGTCCCTTCGTATAGGCCCGCGCCACGATCTTCCCAACCTGATCCGCGGTGATGCCATAATCGCCCAGGCGCACCGGGATGTCGTAAAGCTCAAACAGCTGCATCATAACGCGCTGGACCTCTTCCGGCTTGCCGACACCGAAAGCCCGCAGCAGGTTCTCCGGCTCGACCATGGCGTTCCAGTTCAGCTTCAGCACGGAGCCCAGCGTCATGCTGGCCGCTACGCCATGTTCAATGCCATAGAGCATCGTCAGCGGATAGGAAATCGAATGACAAGCCGTCGTTCGCGTATTGCTGAATGCGAGACCGGCATACAGACTGGCCAATGACAGTTCGGAGCGAAGAAGCAGATTGGCGGGATCATGCTTGAGCTGCGGCAGAAAAACGCGAATTCTCTCGATCGCCTGCAGCGCATAATGCCGGACAATCGCGTTCGAACGGATGGACCAATAGGCTTCGGTGGCATGACAGATCGCATCAAGCGCGGTCGTCGCGCTGAGCTTGAGCGGCATCATGGCCGTCAGTTTGGGCAGCATCACCGCCGCCCGGGCATACAGCCGCTCATCGGAAATGGAATATTTGACGCCCAGCGCCTTATCCCAGACCGTTGCCCAACACGTCACCTCGGAGCCCGTGCCCGAAGTCGTCGCGAAGCCGATCCAGGGGGTGATCTTCTCCTTCCGGCAATAAAGCCGCCTGACGATCCGCTCGCGGATATCCTCCGCCGATTCGGCCCGCGCGTCCTGCAGGGCAACCAGCGCTTTGGCCGCATCCAGCACGCTGCCGCCGCCAATGGCGATGACGAGCTCGAAATCGAAGGAATCCAGTTCCCGCTTTAACGCATAAATGTCCCCGATATCCGGATTGGCCAGCCCAAGCTCCCGCAGCACAACTTCCTTTCCTTGCAGCACCGCCAGCACCTCACGCAAGTTCTCGTCCTCTTCCACTCCGCCGCCCCGGGTGAGCAGCAGCACGCGATGCACGTCTCGATAGCGGGTGTTGACATATTGTACAAATTCATTCAGCGACTCCGCCCCGAGAAAAAGCCGGACCGGATTATAAAACTGACTCATCGGATCCTTCCTTTCACATCTGCCGCTCCAAAATGTCGAGAACGGACGGAAGTTCTTCCATCGATTCCATCACGTAATCCGCGCCGGCTTCCTCGAATTTGCGGCGGACTTCTTGAATCCGCGCTTCGAGTTCCTTTTCCGGACACCGCTTCATTTCCTCCAAGGTAAGCCCAAGCTCGCTGCTGCCCTTCACCACGGCAACACTCCACACGCCGGCGTTCTTCCCTTCCTTCACGTCCGCCACCGTATCTCCGACCTTGACCGCGGACTTCGGCGGATGGACGTCCAGCCCGATCAAATTTTGAAAAATCATATCGGGATAAGGCCGGCCTCTCCGCACTTCATCGGAAGCCACCACATAATCCGGCTCGTAGCCTTTTTCCTTCGCTCCTTGCCTCACCACCTCCATCATTTTTCGTGTATATCCGGTGGTCGATCCGATCTTCAGCCCTTTGCCGCGCAGTTCGTCCACGACGTCCAGAACGCCCGGGATCGGATCGGTGAACCGGTGCAGCGAAGCCATCAGAACCGCTTCGAAGATTTCATACAAACGGTCGCCATCCGATGCATTCGGGTAGCGGCCGAAGCGGCCCTGCCAGGCCTGCTTGACCCGTTCCATTCGCAGGATCGCTTGAATATGATCCCGCTTCAACAAGCCCATCGGCTCCCGCGCCTCTTCCGCCGTGATCGGAACGCCGGCCTGAGCGAAGGATTGCATCAGGGCATCCATCGGCGCAAAACATCCGAAATCCACAACCGTACCTGCCCAATCGAAAATGACCGCTTGAATGTGACGCATGGATGCACTCCTCCTGGAATCTCAATTCTTTTGCCTGCCCTAAATATACTGGAGGCGCAGCGCCGATTCAATGCTTTTTTAGTTTTTTTACAAATGTTTTACATACTTATGCTTTTATTTGCGTTTTTTAACACCGCAATAACACGAAAAAAAAGCAGCCAGATAAAGGCTGCTTTTTTATCCTAGAGTTATGGATCAAGCATGTTCCGCAATGATCCGCACTTTTTCCTCATATTGCC
>Ga0310825_101079_pt1 | contig 12473 bp, 14 predicted proteins | sample WT_ome_9_FD_202243 | JGI IMG/M metagenome (GOLD analysis project Ga0310825, IMG submission 202243) | Sorghum-adapted microbial communities enriched on wild type (WT) sorghum from Joint BioEnergy Institute, Emeryville, California, United... ... | reverse complement strand
TTTGTCTTATCGTATAACACAGATGTTAATGGCTATTCATCAATAGCAGATACAATGCAACGCTTGCTTATGTGCAATATTGTGATATGTAACATAGGTAAATATGGCAGTTCACTGGCATATTCACCCTATCGAAAAGATTATAGAAGACAAAGACTTAGAATTATTGGCAACGACATTGATACCGCCGTCACTATTAAAGTTCCCTTAAGGCATATTGTAACAGCCCAACAAGGTGGAAGACTATATGATGCAGATGATCAGCAATTATTTATTAAGAGACCACCGGATTATGGCCAATTTCACATTATTCGAAAAGATCATCGCAGCTAATTGAGTTTTTGTACTACAATTGACATACAGCCTTTTCAAAGGCTGTAATATTTCTGGCCTAAAATTAGAATTCAAATTATTCAAACTAAACAGATACACGGAGGAACTTTCATGCCGCAACCGCATTGGCAATGGGATCAGGGGCCGATCGGACGGATCGTGAAGACCGGCTACATCACGCTCCGCCGGGAAATCGAGCAAATGCTGCGCCCGACAGGCCTGACGCATACGCAATGGAGCGCCCTCGGCGTCCTGCTCCACTATCCCGGCCTCACGCCGTCGCAGCTCGAGCAGATGCTGATGATCGAGCGGCCGAGCGTCACCAGCCTGATGAACGGCCTCGAGAACAGGGGGCTGATCGTGCGCCGCGTCAGTCCCGGGGACGGCCGCTCGAAGCAGATTTTCCTGACGGACGCGGGGCGGAAGCTGGCCGAGGAGACGCAGCATTTCGCCCGCGTGGTGGAAGAGAAGGTGAAGCGCGGCATGACGAAGGATGAATTCGAAACGCTCAAGGCGCTGCTCGTGAAGATGGTGCGCATCTTCCATCAATCCTGAAGCGCTTGCCGGCGCCAGCCGTCCGGCGGGCGCCGCCGGCCTCACGCGAGCCAGGCCAGCAGCGCCGCGCAGCCGACGCCGGCGAGCACCGTCAGCAGCAGGCTGCGGGTGAGCAGCGCGACGGCCAGCGTCGGGAAGAACGCGAGCCATTCCGGATTGTCCGGCGAGCGCCAGGATTCGCCGTCCGTCAGCACCGACTGCGCCACCAGCGCCGTCATGACGGCCAGCGGCACATGCTTCAGGAACTTCATCGCGTACCCCGGCAGCTTCATCCGGCTGATCAGCACGAGCGGCAGCGTCCGCGGGATCAGCGTCACGATCGCCGACCCGATCAGCATCCACAGAAACTCGCGGCTCACGCTCATCGCTCGGTCACCGCCCCGGCGATCGCCGCCAGCACCGCCGCCGCCATGACGGCCAGATGCCCCGGCAGCCAGAGAAAAGCCAGCGCGAAGCCGCCGGCGGCGCAGCCGATCACCAGCAGGTCGCGCTTGTACTGCTTGCGCTGCGTCACGACCATCGCCGCCAGCCCGATGAACATGGCCGGCAGCGCGTAGTGCAGCCCGTACCGCCCGGGATCCGCGATCCACCCGCCGAGCAGCGCGCCGAGCAGATTGGCGATGATCCAGTTGGCCTGGGCCGTCACGTTCAGCCCGAACATCCACCGGTCCGCGTGGCGCTCGCCTCCGGTCAGCCGGCCCGAGGCCACCCCGAACGTCTCGTCGGTGAGCTGCGCCCCGATCAGGAAGTTCTTCAGCGGCGTATAGGCGGCGAACTTCGGCGCCAGCGCCGCGCTCATCAACAGATGCCGGAGATTGACGATGAACACGGTCGCCACAATGGACGCGATCGGCGCACCCGCCATCACCATCCCCGCCGTGATGAACTGCGCCGACCCGGCGTACACAAACAGCGACAGCAGCCCGATCTCGAGCAGGCTCATGCCCGCCGTCGCCTCGATCACCCCCGCCGCAAAACCGATCGACAGATACCCCAGCAGCGTCGGCACGCAGTCGATTGCGCCCTGCCGGAACGAAAGCGTCTCCGCCGTCTGGCTGCCCATGATGTCCTCCCCCCTGCCATTCCGAGCATGATGCATGCATGATCTTGTGCCCGATCCATGTGAAAAAAGGGAGCCGCCCAGCGCCCCCTTCGTCGCCGATATGCGTCACAGCCGCCCGAACCCGACTACACCCTGAGCATGCCCCGGAATCCCCGCGCGGCGTAGTAGGACTCGGCGCCGTTGTGATAGACGAACACCGTGTCGTAGCGGCGGTCGCAGAACAGCGCGCCGCCGAGCCTGCGGATCTTCCCGGGCGTCCGGATCCAGCTCGACGTCTTCAGGTCGAACGCCCCGAGCCGCTGCAGCGCCCGGTACTGCTCCTCCGTCAGCAGCTCGACGCCCATCGCCGCGGCCATGCCGACGGCGCTGTCCGCGGGCTTGTGCTCCTTCCGCGACGCCAACGCCTCCGGGTCGTAGCAGACGCTGCGGCGCCCCTTCGGACTCTCGGCCGAGCAGTCGACGAACAGCAGCTCGCCCGTCTCCGGGTCCCGGCCCGTCACATCCGGCTCGCCGCCGGTCCGCTCCATCTCGCGGAGCGACCACAGCTTCGCGGGATCGGCGGCCGCAAGCCGCGCCTCCACCTCGGCCCATTCGATGCCTTCATGGCGTTCGGGATGCTTCGCGAAACGGGCCTTCAGCGTCCCGATCAGCGCGTCGCGCTCATCGGGCGCAAGGCTCCGTACGGATTCGGTCATCGACGCCTCTCCTTTCCGTTGTCGATTCCGCCGGCCCGCTCCCGGAGGCGGCGGCTCCTTGCAATCCACCCGCTTCGGGCCACGGCTCCGCCCGGTGGCGGAATGTTCCGGCCGCGATAATGTAAAAACGGGACGCCGGTTCCCGAAGCCGAATGACGGACGTCCCTTGCGCAAACGCATTCCCTTCCGGACGGGCGGATCACGATGATGGCGCCCAATCCCCGCCCGACGCTCCGTCCGCCGGGCCACGGCGACTGGCGGACGCAGGTTTAGCCCGCGGCGTTCCTTTCGTCCGTCCGGCCCGGCGCGTCCGGACTAGCGCCTTGTCCATCCATTATGGACGGGCCGTCCCCGTCCGTCAAGGGAAGGGTTGGCAGCAACGTCCCGATCTTCCCCGGCTCCATCGGCGCGCAGCAGCGGTTGCCCTGCACCCACGCGCAGTCGAGCTGCAGCGGGAACCCGATCTGCTCGTCGGTCTCCACGCCCCCGGCGAGCACTTCCAGCCCGAGATGGCGGGCCAGCCCGACCATCGCCCGGACGAGCGACCGGTTCCGGTCGTCCAGCTCCCGGATGAACAACCGGTCGATCTTCAGCTTGTTGATCGGCAGCTCGCTCAGCAGGCGGAGCAAGCTGAATCCCGAGCCGAAATCGTCGATGCTGACCTTCACGCCGATCTCCTGCAGCCCGGCGACGATCTCCTTCGCGGACCGGACGTCCGCGATGGCTCTCCGTAATCTCCAGCTCCAGAAATTGCGGATCGAGGCCCGTCTCTTCCAGTATGGACCGGACCATCGCGACAAATCCGCCGGTCATGAACTGGCGGCTCGAAATGTTGACGGCCACGGGGACGGGCGCGTACCCCGCGTCCTGCCACGCCTTGTTCTGCCTGCACGCCTCCCGCAGCACCCATCGGCCGATCGGAATGATGAGCCCGTTCTCCTCGGCGGCCGGAATGAACCCGTCCGGCATCAGCAGGCCGGATTCCGGATGGTCCCACCGGATGAGCGCCTCGATGCCGATGATCCGGTTCCTCGCGATATCGAACTGCGGCTGGTAGTGAAGCAGGAACCGCTCTTTCTCGACCGCCTTGCGCAGGGCGGATTCGAAGCGCAGCTTCCGCAGCCGGTTCTCGATCATGCAGGACTCGAAAAATTGCCAGTTGTTCTTCCCCAGCGCCTTCGCGTGATACATGGCGGCGTCCGCGTGCTTGATCAGCGTGTCAGCCGTGTCGCCGTCGCGGGGAAACATGCTGATGCCGACGCTGGGGCTGATGTAAATCTCCAGATTGCTGACGACATAGGGCTGCTGTCCGAGCAGCTCCAGGATGCGCCGCGCGCCCTCGCGCGCATCCCGCTCGTCCGCTTCGGACAGCAGAATCGCGAATTCGTCGCCCCCGAATCGGGACGCGATGCCGCGGGAACCCGCGAAGCGGATGAGCCGGCTGCCGACCAGCCGGATCAGCTCGTCGCCCGCGGCGTGCCCGAGCGTGTCGTTGATGCTCTTGAACCCGTCCAGGTCGAGGAACAGGACGGCAAATTGCCCGCCTTGCGCCCTGGCGCGAGCGATCCGGCTTTCGATCTCGTCCATGAACATGATGCGGTTCGGCAGGGAGGTCAGCGGGTCGTGATAGGCCATGTATTTCATTTTCGCTTCCGCCCTGTGCCGCTCGCTGATGTCGATCGCGGTGCCGATGATCTCCTTCACCTCGAGGTCCTTCAGGATCGGTGACAGATGGACAAGGAAGTTCCGGTTCCAGACGTTCATCTCGAACCGGACATGCCTGCCCTCATGGGCGGACCGGACGTGCCGCTCCAGAAGGTCCGCCGTTCCGGCCGGGAACAGTTCGCGAATTTCCTTGTCCCGCACCGTCTCCGTCGTAAGCGAAAGTTGCTCCGCCATCATCCCCTCGGCCATGACGATCCGGAATTTCCCGTCCTCATCCTTGCGGATCCTGAACATCAGGTTCGCCAGCTGCTTGATGATCCGTTGAAAATCATTTTCGAGCGCCTGCTGGAGCTCCTTCTCCATCCGAACCCGCGCGGTGATGTCGGTGCGGATGGAGATGTACTGGTACGGCTTGCCGCTCTCGTCCAGAAAAGGCACGATCGTGGTGCTCACCCAATAGGTCGAGCCGTCCTTCGCCCGGTTCCGGATCTCGCCGTTCCACACCCGCCCCGAGCGGATTGTGCTCCACATCTCCTTGAAGAACGCGCGGGGATGATGCCCGGAGTTGACGATCCGGTGCGTGCTGCCGATCAGTTCTTCGCGGCTGTATTTGGAAATCTCCACGAACTTGTCGTTGACTTCCGTGATGACGCCCCGCGCGTCCGTGATCGCCACGATGACGGAGTCGTCCAACGCCCTCCGGATGTCGACCAGCTGCCGCAAGGTCTGCTTCTCCGCGTCAGGCAGACGGGTCCGTTCGATCTGATCCAGGAGATGTTCGAGCCGCATGATGGATTCTCCTCCGGTGACCAAATGTGCCTTCGGTCAGACCATGTGCATGCCCCTGACATTGTCAGTATAGCTGCCGCAAACTGAACAGTTCCTGAACAACATTGTGAAAAGCCGACGTTTCCATCATATCGAATGGTTTCGGGACATTTCAATCGCACGTTGAAAACGCCCGCCGCATATGTTTCCGCCGCGCCGTCGATCGCCCAACCGGAGATGTCTCCGGCGTCCCTGAACGATGCCGGCCGTCATCCGGTCCGGATCGGCGCCCTCGGGATGGGCGACCGTCCGTTCCACACAAGCGCAGAATCGGGTGACTTCAAACCGGGTATCGTTGTGGACGCCCTTCTGAAAGCGCGGCCGACCAGTGAAAACCTTGACAGATCCCTCAAATAGAACTAACATGGTTACACTAAATCATTTTTTTATGCCGCTAATGTAACCAAATCGGTTACATTATTGGAGAAAGGAGTGCATGGAACCTTGAACGATCGCTTGTTCATTCTCGCGCTTGGCACTTTCGCCATCGGGACGGAAGGGTTCATGATCGCCGGAGTGCTGCCGATGCTGGCGCAGGACTTGCACGTATCCCTGCCGGCGGCGGGGCAGTTGGTGACCGCGTTCTCGCTTGCCTACGCGTTCGGTTCTCCCCTGCTCGCGATGGCCGCCGGACGGATGTCGAGAAGGACGCTGTTCCTCGGGTCGCTGCTGCTGTTCGCCCTTGCCAATGCCCTGTGCGGCATGGCGAGCCACTACGGCTTGCTCCTGTCGGGACGCGTGTTGGCCGCGTTCGGCGCCGCGCTGTTCGTGCCCGCGGCCTCGGCGGCTGCGGCGGGTCTCGTCGCGCCGGAACACCGCGGCAAGGCGCTGGCGGTCGTGATCGGCGGCCAGACGGTCGCTCTGGCCGCGGGGGTGCCGCTCGGCACGTGGATTGCCCACGCGTTCCATTGGCGGACGACGTTCTGGATGGTCGGCGTCCTGGCGCTGATCGCGGCCGTCCTCGTCCGCTGGCGATTTCCCGTCATGGACGCCGTCGCCCCGGTCCGGCTTCGCGACCGGATCGCCCCGCTCGCTCGCCCGGTCATCTGGACGACCCTTCTGACAACCGTCTGCTGGGGAACCGGCGCGTTCGCGGTGTATACCTATATCGCGGACGTGTTCGGGCGGTTGGGCGCGACGCCGGGGATGATCAGTCTGGTCCTGCTGATCTGGGGCGTCTCGAGCCTGATCGGCAGCACCCTGGGCGGAATCGCCGCCGACCGGTTCGGCGCCGTTCGGACGATTCCGCTCACGCTCGCCGCGCTTCTCGCGGCTCTGACCTCGCTCTCCATTCTGGCCGGACGGCCGCCGCAGCAGGCGCCGGCCATCGGCATCGCGGCGATGGTCGTCTGGGGCGTCAGCGCCTGGGCATTCAATCCGGCGCAGCAGCACCGGCTCATCGGTTTGTCGGGGAAAGCGGCGGGCCTCGTCCTGTCCCTCAACCCGTCGGCCATCTACCTGGGCAGCGCGCTGGGAGCCGCGGTCGGCGGCCTCGCCGTGTCGTACGGCCATGTCGCGGAATTGGGCTATATCGGCGGGGCCTGCGAGCTGCTCGCCCTCGGCGCCTTCGCGGCGACCCGCATCCGGGAGCGTCGGGCAGCCCCGGCCGAATAAGCGCGGACCGGCCGTTTGACAGCCTCTTTCCGGCGTACCTATAATGGATGTACTTGTGGAGGAGGGGTCAAATGGCCGTCGTCAGCCGATATACGGTAGCGCTTCACATCCTCACCTGGATGGCGCAAGTCGCCAAGAAGAATCCGGATTCCGTAACCTCCGGCCAGATCGCGGCGAGCGTCAACACCAACCCGGTGTTCATCCGCCGGATTCTCACGATGCTCCGCAAAGCCGGACTGGTCACCGTGCAGCACGGCGCCGGCGTCGGCTGGAACCTGGCCATGCCGCCGGACAAGATCACGCTCCGCGATGTCTACGAGGCGGTGGAGCGGAAGCCGCTGTTCGAACTGCATCACAGCGAACCGAACCCGGCATGTCCGATCGGCCGGGGCATTCGGCCCGCGCTGGGCGAATTTTACGGGAGAGCGGAGCTTGCGATGAAAGAGGAACTGTCCCGCGCGACCATCGCCGATCTGCTGGACAGGACGATGTCCGACCGGGCGAATCGCGGCTTGAGTTGAGCCGGAACCGGGCGGGCGAATCACCCGTGGGCCCGGGCACGGACCGTGCGCCACAAGGCCCGCCCGGCAAGCTTGTCATCGTTGACATCGGCCGCTTGATTTGATAATTATAGAAATATCAAATTATCGGAAAGCTTGGTGCGAACCGATGAACGCCTCCGAACAGGACCTGAAAGAAGCGGTGAAAATCTACAAGGCGCTCGGCGAACCGACCCGTCTCAGCATCGTGCTGCTCCTGTCCAAACACGCCAACCTGAGCTGCACCGAGATCGGCGAGCGTCTGAACGTGGCGTCCGGCTCCACCCTGTCGCACCATCTGAAGCAGCTTGCGGACTGCGGATTGATCGAGCTGTCGCGCAAGGAAGGCACGTACCACTATTACCGGGTTCGGCCGGAAGTGCTCGAGCGTTACGTCCCTTCGGATCTCGTGTGACGTTTTTCTTCGACAGCCCCATTAACATCGTCTCAGACCATTTTGCAGTGCGATACGCACGTTGCGGCTGCTTCCGCCCGGCTCCGCGCGCCTCTGCAACGCGGTATCCCCGTTACAGCCGATTTGGCTCTGCAATGGCTTGTGAATTGGCCAGTCGCATTCATTTTCAATAATTCGATACTTATAGAAATATCAAAATAAGGAGCGGTGAACCCTTGAAACAACGCTTCATCATTTATCTGTTGGCTTTCGGCGGATTTCTGGTCGGGACGGCGGAAATGGTGATCGCCGGCATCCTGGACATGATCGCCGTAGATTTCCGGCTTCCGGTCGGACTGGCCGGCCAGTCGGTCACCGTGTACGCGCTCGTGTTCGCGATCGGCACGCCGGTCCTGATCGCCGCCTCTTCCCGGATCGAGCGGAGAACGCTGCTGCTCATCGCCTACGCCGTCTTCATCGCGGGCGATATCGCGGCCTTCGCGAGCGCCTCGTTCGGCTTTTTTCTGCTGTCGCGGGCGATGCTTGCGGCCGGCGCCGGCGTCATCGTCGTCGTCTCGCTCACCGTCGGGGCCCGCCTCGCTCCCCCGGACAAGCGCGGCAGCGCCATCGGCACCGTCATCATGGGATTCAGTCTTTCCCTCGTGCTCGGCGTGCCGCTCGGCGCGCTGATCGGCGAAGCGTTCGGCTGGCGCGCGAACTTCGCCCTGCTGGCGGCGCTCGCTTTCCTGCTCTGGATCGCCCTGTGGAGGCTCATCCCCTCTTCCGGCGCCGACGAACCGGCGCCGCTCGGGCGGCAGCTCTCCGCGCTGCGCGACGCGAAGACGGTGAGCGGGCTGCTCGTCACGCTGCTCTGGATCGCGGGCTACCAGCTCGTGTTCACCTATCTGTCGCCGCTATTGCGGACTTCGGCCGGCATCGACACCGCCATGGTCAGCACTGCGCTGCTCGTGTGCGGCCTGTTCTCGGTGGCGGGCTCGCGGCTCGGAGGCTACGGCGCCGACCGGTGGGGAACCGCCCGCACAATCGTGTTCAGCCTGCTGGTCCACGCCGCCGCCCTGCTCGCGCTGCCGTTCGTCTCCGCCTCGGTCGTCGGCGCGCTCGCGGCGCTGGCGATCTGGTTCGGCGCGGCCTGGACGACGACGCCGGCCCAGCAATACTACCTCGTCTCGATCTCGCCCGGCGCCGCCGATTTCGTGCTGAGCCTGAACAACTCCGTCCTGCAGCTCGGCATCGCGGCCGGCGCGGCGGCGGGCGGTCTGATCGTGCAGCTCTCGTCGGTGCGCGCGCTCGGATGGGCCGGCGCCGCCGCCGAAGCGCTCGCGCTGCTGGCCGCGGCGTTCTCCTTCTCGCGAAACGCCCGAAACGACCAAAGCGCCCGAAACGCGGAAGCCCTCCCGCCTGCCCCGTAACCCGCGGCAGGCGGAGGGCTTCCTCCGGTTCATTCCAGACAAGCGCCGTCCTTCCTCAGCTCATCCTGCAGCTCGAAGATATCGATCTCGATCGGCGGCACGTTCTTCTTCGCGGCCATGGCCGCCGCCGTTCCGGCCGCCTGGCCCGTCGCCATGCAGCCCGGGCTGAGCCTTGTCGTCGCCTGCGCCTCGTGCGACGTGGAGATGCAGCGTCTCGCCGAAAGCAGATTGGTGATCGCGCGCGGCACCAGGCACCGGTACGGGATATCGTACGCCCCGTCGCCGCCGACCCAGGCGGCCCGCACCCCTTTGCCTGCCGGATCGTGGATGTCGATCGGATAGCCGCTGCGCGCGACGCAGTCGGCGAACTTGCGTCCCTCCAGCACATCGCTCGCCTGCGGCGTGTACATGCCCTCGATGCGCCGCGTCTCGCGGACGCCGATCCGCACGCCGACCTGCGAGAGCGAAGCCCGCTCGAATCCGGGCAGGCGGCTCCGCATGAACTCGGCGACCATCAACACCTGGCGCCGGCCGATCTCTTCCGCCCGGGTCAGATCCTCCGTGTCCGTACCGTCCAGCCCCTGGACGCGCGTCGTGTTCACCAGCACCTCGTCTTCTTCCGGGCCGGCGAAGAAGAGCACCTGATCCCGGTTGATCGGCAACTCCGCTTCCTTCCAATGTTTGTAGAACCCCAGCACGCCCGTAAGCGGCAGTTCCGGCAGCTCGTCGAACGGCGTTTTCTTGTAGAACTCGTCCGGATGATCCAGCATGTACCGCCTGACCTTTCCCAGATCGACGCCGCGCATCCGGAATTTCATCGTCATCGGCTGTGTCAGGCGGTCTTCGCCGCGCCCCTGCCGGAACGGCACACCGGCCAGCCGGGCGACGTCGGCGTCGCCGCTCGCGTCGACGAACTGCCGCCCCTTCACCTCGATCCGGCCCGCCTTGCCGGTGAGCACGACCGACTCAATCCGGTCGCCCGCGACCCGCACCTCGTCGACGAAGCTGTGCAGCAGCAGCCGGACGCCCGCCTCGCGGAAAATGTCCAGAATCAGCACCTTGTAGATTTCCGGGTGGAACGGCGTCAGCATGCGCACGAACCCGATCGTGTCCCGCATATGTCCGGGGGAGCCGCCGCGCTCGATGAGCCGGTCCACGATCTCCTGCGCGATGCCCCGGATGACCTGCTTGCCCTCCATCGTGTGAAACGTCATCCACGGATAGACCAGGGCGGCCGTCGTCATCCCGCCGACGAATCCGTACCGTTCGATCAGGACGGTGCTGACGCCCCGTCTTCCCGCCGCGATCGCCGCGTTGATGCCGGCCGGCCCGCCGCCGACGATCACCACATCCGCTTCAATTGTTTTCGTCATGCTTCAAACGCTCCGCATCCAAAATGTGTCGGCGAGAGGATGCCGACTATTTCAATCCCGTCAGGGCGACGCCTTCCATGAACCTCCGTTGCGCGATGAAGAACACGAGCAGCAGCGGCAGCGTCGCCATCACGGACGCCGCCATCAGCAGATGCCAGTCCGTGCCGCTGTGGTCCGTGAACAGGGACAGCGCGAGCGGCAGGGTGTACAGCCTGCTGGAGTTGAGATAGATGAGCGGTTCGAAAAATTCGTTCCAGCTGTGCAGGAACACGAAGATGCTGAGCGTCGCCATTCATTCGGGTCTTCTCCCATCGTGATATTTAACCGCTTTCATGATCCAGTGTAAAAAAATCATCGGGCGCCCGAAAATGACCCGATTTCGAGAAATGGTACCAAATTTCGAGGAAATGCGACATACGGATCGACACTCGGTCGGGCCAGCGCTCTTGATCGGGTCCCGTGGCGGACCGTCGTGCCGGCGCAAAATCTCCATGACGGTGTCGTCGTAGTGCGGGGTCAGGGTCAGCCGCTCCGCTTCCTTGATGTACCGATCCAGGTTGATTCGGATCTGGTCCACGATCTGATGCGTCAGCTGCAGTGTGTTGCGCTCCACGTCCGATTGGTACTTGAAGCAGGTGATCGTGCCGATCAGAAGCAGCGGGACCGTGATCAGCAGGCAGAACAGCACGATAAACTTCGTCCTGAGCGGCAAAAAGAACGTCATCGCATCCCCCATCCCCCGTCCGGTTCTCCGGTTGATCGCGCGAGCTTGCATGTACTCTTGAATATAACAGCCGCCCCCGAAGGCTGTCACGCCTTCGCGGGGCGGCTTGGCATTTACAAAAAACGGGTATAGATATGGACCGCGTTCGTTCCGATTTGCAGATGACCTTGTACCCCGGCGCTCCGCCGCCATCTGTTCGACCAAGACGGCAAGGAGTCTTTGGCGGATGACGATTCTTCGCGGTGAGCTCCACGGGCTTGCCGCCGGAATCCGACCATTCCGGATCTATCAGCCAAAAACTTTACAAAGAGGGATGGACAGCATTCAGCCTGCTGATCAAGGACATCAGATACGGAAGCGTCTCGTCAACCAGCGCCTCGACTGTTTCTTCGCGGCGGGCGCTCCATTGGAGGACGATGCCGACGATCGACCAACTGATCATGGTCGCGACTTGCTCCAGCTGCCGTCTGCTCACATGCGGCGGCCGCGCTTGATCCAGGCAGGACAGGATGACGCCGTGCAGCTGCCGTTTGGCGCTTTCCTCCATGGCGTGGGTCAGCGTCCGCCGCGCATTCAGACGCCGCGTCGTTTCAACCTGCCAGTGACAGACGGCCAGCATCAGACGGCGCACCAGTTCGGCGCCCTGAAGGTTCGCATCCCGTGGAACCCGGGAAGCCAGCGTCTCGGCGAACAGATCCGCCATCGTCGCGTCCAGAAGCTCATATTTGTCCTGATAATGGTTATAGAAAGTTGCACGATTCAGCCCGGCGCGTTCCACGATGTCCCGAACGGTGATGTTCTCGAAATCTTTGGCCGCAAGCAAGTCCATGAATGACTGCCGGATCATCGCCCTCGTCCGTTTGACGCGGGGATCTCCGCTTCGCACACGCCCCATGCCTTTTCTCACCTCGTCCGGAATCTCGCCAATTTCATCGAACTGTCGATTAGTCGACACCTTCGCGGTTTTGCGGATTGATCGGGAGTCTGTCCCGTTCTAGCATATCTTATATACTCAACTTTCGCAGCTTAATTGTCCAAACAAACCCTTGATATAATTGGGCAAACTCGAAATCCAATGCTGGAGTTGACGAAAAACGGCAGACTGATCCCGTTTGGACTTGGCTTCCGTGAACGCCATGAAAAATGCTATCAGATGTTGCAAAGCCGTTTTGAGATCCAGGTCTCGAACTTCGTCGGAAAACAGGAAGAACAGACCGCCCAACGACCGCGCGTCGTTTTCGTGACGACGTTCCCATTCCA
>Ga0310825_101078_pt1 | contig 12525 bp, 6 predicted proteins | sample WT_ome_9_FD_202243 | JGI IMG/M metagenome (GOLD analysis project Ga0310825, IMG submission 202243) | Sorghum-adapted microbial communities enriched on wild type (WT) sorghum from Joint BioEnergy Institute, Emeryville, California, United... ... | reverse complement strand
TTATGGCTTATGGTAATGAAAACACCACTTTGAGTAATTTTGAAGAAAATATAGACGAGCCGTCTTTTGAAGAATTAACAAGTATTACAGTAGATGAGTTTAGGAAACTACGTGATGGCTTTGACTATGTAGACGATGATGGGAATAACCGTAAAGTGCCTGGTTTATTCAACGAAGTTGTGTTTAATGCTAGTATTAAAGAATTCTTTATTACTAAGAACAGATTATCGAACTATTTTGATGAAACACTGATTGAGGATATTTTCGATTACATTCCACCGCAGCAAACAAACCAAATTTTCACTCCTCGAAGAGTGGTAAAATTAATGGTTGATTTAATTGCAGAGAACAACCCGGGTATTTTTAAAAACTATAATATTAAATTTATTGATTTATATACGAAAAGTGGGCTTTATATCACGGAAATCGTTAAACGCTTGAATGAAGGATTGAAAGATCAAATTCCTAATTCTGAAGAACGTATTAAGTGGATTCTCGAAAATCAAGTTTATGCTTGTGCACCAAGTAACATCATATACAATATTGCTAAAAATTATATTTTTGCAGATTTCAAAAACATCTCGAGCAAAAATATAGTTGAATGTGATCTAACCGAATATGCAAAAAATGGTAATGCTAAAAAGAAAATATCAGAAATTTTTGGAGATGAGAATTTGAAATTCGATGTCATTATTGGAAACCCACCTTATCAAGAAATGGATGGTGGAGCACAAGCAAGTGCTAGCCCAATTTACCACCATTTTGTACGTTTGGCAAAAGAACTTAATCCAGAATTAATTTCATTCATAATGCCAACACGTTGGTATGCAGGAGGGAAAGGTCTTGATGATTTTCGTGATGAAATGTTAAACGACATTCATCTCAAAGAACTTCATGATTGGCTGACTCCAGAAGATATTTTCCCTAATACCAATATTCGTGGTGGCGTATGTTACTTCTTGTGGGATAGAAATTATGACAACAGCAAAAATCTTACACGCGTTGTTACGCACGAAAATAATGTGGTCATCAATGATGTTATTAGACCAATGAAAATCGAAGGTGCCGATATTTTTATTCGTGATGGAAAGGCAATACCTATTCTTGCTAAGGTATTTGCTGATGAAAATACAGATATTATGCTTAACTATATTTCTTCACTTAGACCTTTTGGCTTTAGAGGATATTTTACTAAAGATGAAAAATTCCGACCTACAAGTTCAGGATTGTCTGATCCAATTATATGTTATGGAAAAGGGAAAGCAATTGGTTATCTTGAAAGAGATGAAGTTACAGTTCACCCTGAATGGATCGATGTTTGGAAAGTATATACTCCTAGGGCGAATAATGTTGGTACCGAATTAAATGATGATAATTTGAACACTTTTGTTGGGGCACCACAAACAATTTGTACGGAATCATACCTAGTAATTGGGGCGGAGTTAAGGTTAGATGAAGTTTCGTGTAACAACCTTTCAAAGTACTTTAAGACAAAATTCGCAAGATATCTTCATGGTTTAGCGAAGGGAAGTCAAGATGCAACTTCTAAAACATTTAAATTTGTGCCTGTACAGGATTTCTCTAACAACTCCGATATTGATTGGTCAGTTTCAGTTCAAGAAGTAGACAATCAGTTGTATAAAAAATATGGATTATCAGATGATGAAATTAACCATATTGAAACAAGAATTAAAGCAATGTAAGATACAAGTATGAAGGACGTTAATTAGTTTCCCCTGAAAAAATCGAATTTTGTAGAGTCAATATGGTTCCTCTAACAATATGTTGGCTCTATCGAAAGCAACTCTCACTATATGTTGTGCCATCTGAAAGTTCAGTTTTTAGAAAACTGAATTTTTCAGGAGACACTAATTAAAGAAGGTCCCGACCGATCTGAAGCCAATCAAAAAGAGGCTGAGGTAGATCTTTTCGGTTTTGGTTTAGGATCTCATCAAATTTATTGACAAACTCTTTTTAAATGCAACCCGAACAAAGCGTTTCTATTGCTTTGTTTGGGTTTTTTCGTATTGTACAGGACTTTTTGCCTATATTGTCGAATTAGCAGCAAGGGGGTTTTATTCCATGAGAACGTATATTCTATGACAACATGTTGTCTAATCAGTATGTTCTAATATGATCAGCAGACATTAGCGATGGAGGGATTAGGAATGGCATTTCTGAAATGTTCCGAATGCACGAGTATGCTGAAGGCAATTCAAATTTCTAATAAGATCAGCCAAGCCGGGGAGCAACGATTGCTTGAATATTCCCCAACCGGGATCAAATGCTCAGACTGGACTCCTGTAATTGAAAACCTCCGAGGATTTGCAGAAGGAATTTACTGTCCGTCTTGTTTTGCTATCGTTCCTTTAGAGAAAGAAGAATTTATTCTATGTGAAGATAACCGAATTCCCGGCGTAGTAAGTCATGAATTTTCATCAGAAGATGTACTGGATAAGCTGAAGGAGTTGGCAGAGGAAGAGGCTGCCGAGATTTATGTACATACACTTCCTGCGAAAGAAGCTACTTTTGCGGATATTCCTGAATCTACACCGGAGCCCATCAAGGACGCCTTACATCGAATGGGAATTACACAGTTATATACTCACCAAGCACAAACAGCCGATGCAGTCCATTCTGGTTCGAATGTTGTCTTGGTCACTTCAACATCATCTGGAAAGACGTTGTCCTATAACCTGCCGATTCTTAGCCGGTTGTATAATCATCCTGAAGAACGGGCATTGTACATATTTCCTACCAAGGCATTAGCTAATGATCAACTAGATCAAATCAGACGTTTTGGTACGGATGAAACGAAGGATCAATCATCCTTGGATGAGTGGTTTGAAACTCAATTGCACTTAGGAGATCGCCTGATTCATATCGGCCGGCTGGATGGGGATACCGAGAATGGGCCGCGGCAGCGAATTATGGAAAAAGCACAGGTATGGATGACGAATCCGGATATGATTCATTACTCCATTCTCGGGCAAGTTCAGAAGGTGAAGTACGCGACCGCACACCACATTCGAAATTATCTGCGGAACCTCAAATTTATCGTGCTTGATGAGATGCATATGTACCGCGGCACATTCGGAAGTCATGTCGCATTAGTACTCAGACGCCTGCTTAAGGTTTGCCGAGAGCTTGGTAATGCACACAAAATCCAGATTATCACGAGCTCAGCAACGATTGAGAACCCTGCTAGATTAGCAGAGGATCTTACGGGGCTAAGTGGCTTTACCCTCATTAATACAGATGGTTCCGCCCATCAGAAGAAGGGAATCGTCCTCTGGAATCCTGGCATGTCTGCCGACGAACAAGTCCGCCGCGCGCCTTCTACCGATGCGATTACGATGGCGAAACAAATTATGACTGTGGATCAGAAGGTGATTAAGAGCATCATTTTTCAACCTTCTCGCAGCCAGACTATGGTATTTACCCGTTATATCAAAGACGTCTTGCGCCAGCCTCTCCGACTACCAAAAGAGAAAGTGGAAGGAGAAAAACTCGCGGCATTTTATACCGGAATACTGCCGAATGATACTCGGAAACGGATTATTGAGAGACTCAAGTCCCACGACATTCATGTCATTATTACTACCAATGCCCTTGAAGTCGGGATTGATATCGGTGATTTGAGTCTTGCCGTTCTTGTTGGTTATCCCGGATCGAAAGCGGCATTCTCCCAACAGATCGGACGTGTTGGCCGCAAAGGCGAGGGTGTTGCCATACTGATCTGGCAGGATGAACCGCTTCAGCAGTATTACATGCGTAACCCGCTTGAATTTATCTATAAAGCTCCCGAGGTAGTTAGGATTAATCCAACAAATTACAAGTTGTTAGCCATGCACATCCCGTTACTAAGAGAAGAGCTCGGGAGAGAAGTCACGAAGGAAGACTTGCAGGACATGTTTCCTGGATTACTCGGAGATTATATTGAGACTGTACTGCAAGTAGCTGCAACAGCTAACGATGAGGCGACCGTTGATGACAAGTTTAGTCTTCGATCAATGTCTGGTAAAAATTACAGCGTAACCATTCGGGGACAAAATCAAACGATAGTAGACAGTTTGGATGAGTGGAGTGCTCTTCGTGATTTTTATGAAGGCGCGATCTATTGGACTCCTGGAGAGAAAGGCTATCGAGTAGACTCTATCAATCGCAGAAAAGGTGAAATTATTGTATTGCCTATTCAGGAACTAACCTATTACACTCAATCTACTTATCGCGATATCATCGATATTATGCAGACTTATCAGAAGCAACACATCGAAGGAATCGATATGGCTTATGGTGAACTGGAGATTAAGCGGAGTGTCTTCGGTTATAAAAAAGTTTACTTCGGACAGAAGCATGAGTCTGAGCAGGTTCAATTGGATCATCCGTCCGTCACCCGATTCACTCCGGAAGGAATGTGGGTTACACTAACGGATTCTCAATGGAGCCAATTGAAAAATGGCATTCAGGAGTTAGCGGATGAGGGCAGATCCATCGACTTATTGGCTGAAGCTTCCCTTCACGCTGCAGGTCACGCTATGACTTCGGTTATTCCTGACCTCATTATCTGCGACGCTAATGATTTTACAGGGTTTTCGGCGAGCGGGATGACGGCTTTTGCCAATAGACCTGTTATCGGCTTCTATGGCGAGAACGGGTCCGGTCTCGGGACCATCGAAGCGATCTATGAGAAACTTCCGCAAGTGCTTCGAAAGGCTCTTGAACTTATTGAGAGCTGCCCTTGTGCCGAAGGATGTCCTAGCTGCGTGCAGCTCCCAGGTAAAGGGAATATTGAATTGTTCAAACCTGGAGCCAAAATGCTGCTGAAGATTTTGATAGAAGGGATTGATTAAGAATGCCTGTAATCTGTTCCGCTTGCGGAGGCCAAAGACCTTACGGGGACTTCATTCAAATCAGCTATAAGGCGGATCCAAAGGGCTATTACCGTAAGATCCATCAACGGGCAAACGGGATTCGAGTTTCAGAATGGCGCTCCCTTGAACCCGATACGGAGTCCTATATAAACAAACCATCCGGCGTTTATTGTTCACATGATAGACATTCAATCTTGGACGACATGCTGACACCGGAAGAAATGGAATTGCTCACAGACCGAAGACTTCCTGTTCAACATGTATTCGATAGTGAAAAACTCGTCCAGAATTTGCTCGAACTCGGAACTCGTATTCGAAGTGACGTCCACGTGCATCAAATTGACGCCAACCAAGGCGCTTATGCTGACCAAATCCTTATGCCCAGTTGGCTGCAGCGGAAGCTTCATTCTCTGGGGATTAATAAACTGTATGAGCATCAAGGGGAAGCTATACAGAACATCCGTGAAGGCAGAAATGTCGTTCTCTGCACGAAAACCGCATCTGGAAAATCATTGGCGTACAATGTTCCCATCATCGAAAAATTGGTTGCTGATCCGAATGCCTGTGCGCTTTATTTGGCCCCGTTCAAGGCATTAGTCGAGGACCAGTACGCTCACTTGAAAAAATGGGCTGATGATGTAGAAGAGCAGGGGAATCAAATCTCGCTTAATGGATTTTCTCGATTCTCTGTTAATGGACAGCAATTATCCGTTGGGGTTCTCCACGGGCAACGTAACGTTCCAGAGCATATGAGAAAAGATCAGGCATCTAGCTTCGTGTTCTCTGAGGGGCGCTATTGGCTGACCAACGTACACTATCTGCATTTAATTCTTCAAGGTGCAGGTTCGCCTAAGGGAAAAGGCCCTGGGCTGTTGCGCTTTCTGCAAAATCTTCGGTTTGTCGTCATTGATGAGCTGCATCAATACTCAGGCTTGTTAGGTTCAAAGGTTTCTTTGGTCCTTCGCAGATTAAGAATGTTATGTGACAGGTTGGGAAATAAAAACGTCCAGTTTATTGCCTGCTCGGCTACAATTGCTAATCCAAAGTATCTAGCTGAAGAATTAACAGGAATGCGTGGACTGAAAGGATTTCATGAAATATCGGGTGTACAAGCGCCAGTAAAGAAGAAAGCGATTTTGATGTGGAATCCTGGCTTATCAGACGAAGAGCAGAAGAAAAGGGCTGTTGTTTCCGATCTCTATGAAATTCTGCGCACGATCTACAAGGATGGAAGATGGCCAAGAAGTATCATTTTCACAAGCAACCGCCAGCAAGCCCAGCTTTTAAGTCGTGAATTAAACATGATATTGCGCAGCCATCTTCATGATCATGGCGGGCTTTCGGCAGACGAACCACATGAGTTTTTTCTGCCGTACCATGCATACCTCACGCAAGAAGTTAAAGAACGAACCATACAAAAACTTGAGCAAGGCGAGATCCTTGGAGTGGTCACTACTAGCGCCCTAGAGGTCGGAATTGATGTGAAGTGTCTGGATGTATGTATCTTACTCGGATACCCTGGCTCCCAGGCTTCCTTTTGGCAGCAGGCTGGACGAGTGGGACGCAGCAGAGACGGTGTGGTGATTATGATGCTTCAGGAAGAGCCGTTGCAGCAATACTTTGCCCGCAATCCTGAAGAATTCTTTAAGCTCCCGCCTGAATCAGCAGCGATTAATACAACGAATCCCAAGCTATTAAAGGAGCATCTCGCATACGCAGCTCACGAACTGGGAGGAACGTTGACCAATGCTATGAATTATGTTCGCTCTTCGGCGCTTCGCAAAGTGGTTGCGGAAGCAAGCGACCAGTGGCAGCAGATCGAAGGAAAACTCCTCTATCATGGTGAAACGCCAAGATATCAAACTTTGTATACAATGGGGGCTACTTATACGGTTGTAACCAAGAACGGATGGAATGAGGATATCTTATTCCAAAGTGTCGACGGGCGTTCCTTAATACGAGATTATCATGTCGATGCTGTATTTCTGGGACCAGACAATCGTACCTTCTATAAGGTCAAGTGGGTCAACGGTAAGCAACGCAAAGTGGTTGTGGAGCCGGTAAGAACGGATTATCATACTCGCGGAATAGTCCGCGATAGCATAGAAATCCATGACATCACCCATCCACTGAGAAGTGACGCGGCGATCAAATCCAATCTTGGAAACATCATCGTAAAACGAAGCACATTTGGCTACAAAAAAATCTACAATCACGGCGCAACGCCTCCCGAAACCGTGCAATTGACAAACACATATCCTGTCAGTTTCCAAACCGAGGCGTTTTGGCTGATGTGGGATCACCAAGGAAGGGATGAACTTAAAGGTCTGCTCAATGATGTACTGGATCGCGATACCATTGACTTGGAGACCATGGCTGAGGGAAGCCTTCATGCGGTTGAACATGCCATAGCTTCGGCGATACCGGCCGTTGTAAGGTGCAGTATGGCTGATTTTCAGCACACCTCTTTTTATTCTGGCTCAGCATTGTTTGGAATGCCCGGAATGTTCTTCTACGACAGCCAAGCAGGGGGAGGTTCAGGTATAGTCGAGGTCGTTGCGGAAAAATTCGGGGTTCTCTTGGAGAAAGCCCAACAGATCATTAGCAGCTGTGGTTGTTCGGACGGCTGCCCATCCTGCATTCAGCTGTTTCATTGTGAGAAGCAGAATGAGCCGCTGCATAAGGCTGGGGCTTTGCTGGTTCTTAATCACCTGCAAAAATATCCGGTTCGCAACCATTCATGAGAAACTGATCTTTGAAATTGAAGGGAGGAAACCGTGTCTATGACTTTAATCGATAAGGCAATTGAGTTTGCTGCCGTTGCACATCGGGAACAGCGCCGAAAAGGCACAGAGATACCATACATTAGTCATCCTTATGCTGTGGGCATGATTTTGCAGCGGGCAGGTTGTTCGGAGGAAGTTGTCGCGGCTGGAATTTTGCATGACACGTTGGAAGATACCGATACAACGGAGGAGGATTTACTGGCCTTCTTCGGTCCTAAAGTATTGGAAATCGTAAAAGGCTGCTCAGAACCGGACAAAGGTGCATCATGGGAGGAAAGAAAGCAGCATACGCTCGATGAACTTAAACATGCAACCGTTGCTATTCGGCAGACGTCCTGTGCAGACAAACTACACAATATTCGTTCGATTAAGAGGGACTTGAAGCAGTACGGTGAGGAGGCATGGTCTCGTTTCAAACGAGGACGTGACAGTCAGGAATGGTACTATAAGGGGCTGGTGGAAAGCCTCGGGTACAAATCACGGTTTAAGTTGCTTGAAGAGTCCCGAAATATGAGGCAGACTTCGATCGTCTAGCTAACTATTTGGTGGAACGCGGGATCGAGTTTCAGTCGAATAGTGAAGGGCCAATCATCCTGATCGGCTTCTGCACAGCGCTGATGCAGCTATTGAACTTATATCCGCATGAGATTTATCATCATTTCAATAAATGAAATCGAGGAGATCCAATATGAGCAAAGTATATTTCGGCAAGTTTGACAGTAGAAGACCGCATCAAATCCAAGAGAAGTATTACGCCGCCGGCGCCAAGGAGAGTACCTGGTACGGAGGGATCGAACCGGGGGATTTCGTGTTTGTGGTGACCAATGCCAACGTAATTGCGTTATGGAAAGTGAGGGAATATGGGCATAAGGTAAATCCTATTAATCCGTCAGATACAGGTGTTGTTTTTTTCGAAGAAATCAAGCGGTTTCCGCATCCTGTACCCGTCGTGCAATTTATTAAAAGTCCATATTTCAATTTGGATCTCAACTTGCTTAATAAAATTAACAAAGCTACTCCAGGTCACGGATTCTTTCCCATTGAGACGACCTCGGCGTTTCCCATGGAAAACTGGGACCAGCTTTCTTTTGCTTCGGTTCGTCGTTATTACGTCACACTAAGTTCTCAACTCCCGTCGGTTGCGGAAAATGACATCATGGTTGTAATCGACAATCTCGTAACATCAAGAATAGTCGGGATATTGGAATGGAAGAATGGACAATCCCAACCTTATGCCAGTTTGCAGAAACTGTACGAGGACAAAAATTCCGTCAATGAACGGTATACATTGCTACAGTTGCTTGAATTTGCCGAAGAGGAAGCGCCGAATAAACGTAACTATTTGAAAAGCGTCCTGAATGAATTGGAAAAGCAAGGTTATTTTGTAGTGGATAATCCTATTCGCCTTTATGACAACGTCTTGGTTGGCCGCCGCAAGACACCGATCAGCAAACCGAATATGGAAGTTGGAACTGAAGGGAAAACACCAATTACGCATACGGTAGAATCTTCGGATATCGAGGACGCGCCGGAATTGTTTGAACAATACCGTGCGTATGCTGAGTTGCTGGATTTCAACCCCAATTTGATTTTATACGGACCGCCGGGAACAGGGAAGACGTTCGCTACGAAGAACATCATTGAAGCGTTTGAGTATACATTCAGTAAAAGATATATCCCGTTCGTCCAAGTTGAACGGGAAGAACGGGTACGTTTCATCACTTTCCACCAGTCCTACTCGTATGAGGAGTTTATTGAGGGCATTCGCCCCCAATTGGAAGAAGACATGAAGCAAGACGAAGCAGGTGGTGAGATTCGGTACCGTGTGGAGCCTGGCGTTCTGAAAAAGATGGTGGAAGACGCGTCAGCACAAATTATCAAAGCGGAATCTGAGTCCTCCGGTATTTCGGGAGCCGAGTTCATACATTCGGGATCCCGGGTCTGGAAAGTATCGCTCGGCCGCCGCAACAGCGATCACATTTACAACCAATGTAAAGCGGGCAAACAAATAGCGGTCGATTTTCTCGATCACATCGACCTTACAGACAAATCATATGACGAAATTTATTCCTTGCTTGAGAATGAGCGGGATGATGGGGCTCAAAAGCCTACAATGGATGCCAATACGCTAGATACTCTCATTAACCAAATGGAACGAGGTGATATCGTATTTGTCTATGATGGCCCTCGGACGATTCGGGATATTGGTGTGATAACAGGGGATTATGCTTACAGAAAGGGACATGTGGCGCCACATGTCCGGCCGGTTGCGTGGTTGAAAGAATTTACGGACCCCGCGGATATTTACGATATGAACGGCGGAGTAAGTCTTACTCTCAAAACGATTTACGAGCTTCCCCGAATTCAAATGTCCGACGTTCAGAAATTGATCGGTATTTCCAACGATATAAATAAAACGGTTAAGACACAGCAGCATCAGCAAAAACCATACTATTTGATCATCGATGAAATCAACCGAGGTAACATCTCTAAAATCTTTGGCGAACTGATAACATTGATTGAAAAGGACAAAAGGCAAACGGTCAGCACGATCTTGCCCTATTCCAAAAAGCCTTTCTCGTTGCCTAGGAACCTGTATATTATCGGTACGATGAATACTTCCGATCGATCGATCGCGATGCTGGATACCGCGCTAAGAAGACGGTTCGTATTCGCGGAAATGGAACCAGATTATGCGGTTTTCGAACAAAATACAGCAAAAGTGGGCTCGGTGGAACTTGCAAGTCTTTTGCGCAGCCTTAACGAAAAAATATCGGAGAAGCTGGATCGAGACCATCGGATCGGCCACGCCTATTTGATGGATGTTTTAACGATCGATGATCTTTTTAAGAGCTGGTATTATAAAATTTTGCCATTAATCGCTGAATACTTCTACAACGATGTCGCTGCTATTCAGTCGGTTGTTGGAACCAAGTTCTTCGAGAAATCCGGAAGCATGCGGTTCTTAAGCACGCAGCCTTCCGATAAAGATACGGTTTCCGACTTCGAGAAGGCCTTGTTGACCCTCTATAAAGGAATAGAAGACTGATGCCGAAACTCATCACCGTCTTTGAAGACAGGTATTCGTTGGAACCAATCTCGAATGAACATAGGATGGAATTATCTTCGTTGGAGTCCATTTGGGGAAGGCAAAATATTAGCTTCAGTGTAGATAACCGAGTGCTGCTAAGGAAGTATGTTGGATTTATCGCCACTCCTTCCTTGCAGCTACAGATTCTGCCCAAACTTTATGAAGATGCGGCATCCGCTGAAGACTTCGAAGAGGAAAAACGTTCGTCCGTTCGGATGCTGTTCCGTTTGCTGGCATCTAGCGGGTTCCTTTCAGTCAAAGATATTCCGGAACCTCAACTAATAGCGGCTATGAACGGAGATTTGCTGGAGATTTTCATTCACATTTTCATTAAGAGGTTCTTGGAACTCTTTCAGAAGCAAATTCATCGTCAATATGAAGATTTTGAGGGCAACCTGGCCTTCATTAGAGGAAGGATCCTTTTTCAGCGGCAGTTGCTCAGGAATGGGGGATTTAAGCATAAGCATTATGTTAGTTATCAGGAATTCACGGAAGACAATCTGCTTAACCAAATCATTAAAGCCACAATGATTTCACTTAGAACATTGACGAAAAACGAGGAAAACAAAACTAGTTTGAGCCATGCGCTTTTGCTTTTAGAGGATATTTGTCCCATCCGGCTTACCGAATCGATGTTCCAAAGAGTACGATTCAATCGGTTAAACGAAGACTATCGGCCGGTGTTTGAACTCGCTAAGATGTTTTACCTTAACCGTCAACCTGGGGTCCATGCGGGCGACGAGCGTACCTTTACCTTTTTGATCCCATTGAATCAATTATTTGAGTTCTCGTTATATCAATGGTTGGATAAGGGGTTATCTTCGGATGATTGGGTGGTCCGTTATCAGACGCCACAACGTTACTTGGATGCTGAAAAAGAGGTTTTTCTGCTCAGACCCGATATTACAATCGCATGCAGCCGAGCAGGATCAGACACGCCAATCGAAATGATTGTAGATGCGAAATATAAAAATCCCATTTCTGAAGAGAATACTCGACTTTCGGAGTCGGATGTTTACCAAATGTTGGCCTATGCAGTCCGTTATCAATGCAATCGGTTGTTTCTGGTATACCCAGTTTTCCGTGCGAATAAATATTTCCAGAATCCGCTAGCAACCTATTTGATACATAACGGAAATCAGGAGATCCGGATATCAGCTCTTCATATTGACATTGCTTCCGAAGACCTGGATCAAATACAAAAAGAGTTCATAAAGTTAATATGCCATTTTTTTGAGAGTTAAGAAGGGAGCATGAAATGAAAGTTCCGGAAGAGGCTAGTCCTTATGAGATACGAGAACTAGCCGAGCAACAGTGACCTTTGCTATTATTGATTTCAAAGCACATCCACTATATAATAAATTTGTTCCTTCTACCGCTTCTGTTCCCAACGGAAGCCTATGAGTGGCCATCCTCTGGCCCAAATCATGTCCTCGCGGGACAGTTGATTGATACCATTTCCTCGAGCCAGGTGCTTTCGGTATCCAATTCCCTTTATGGTGATTAATTACAACACGGGAGTAGTCTGTCCTTGTGTACTATAATTGTTCAAATAATGAACCCGAATGAAGCATTTTTTCTTTGCTTTCTGCGGGTTCTTTTTGTTGTTATTGAAGAAGATCGGAACACGCGTCATTCAGCAGCTTCGCAGCGTCAACTGGAGGAACATATCGCAAAGTTGTCGACAGCTGCTTATGGCGTAGTTGTCGTTTTATAGCGATAATGTCAATCCCGCTGCTCTGCATCAAGTATGCTGTTGTATGCCTAAAACTAT
>Ga0310825_101071_pt1 | contig 12603 bp, 13 predicted proteins | sample WT_ome_9_FD_202243 | JGI IMG/M metagenome (GOLD analysis project Ga0310825, IMG submission 202243) | Sorghum-adapted microbial communities enriched on wild type (WT) sorghum from Joint BioEnergy Institute, Emeryville, California, United... ... | reverse complement strand
AGACTTTTAATAAATAAAAGGTATGTAAATTGTTCAATGACCGTCAGCGGATTGGTAATCCCGCCCGTCCAAAAGGTTTCCCAGATTTTATCGACCTTGTTCTTTAATTCCCCTGTGATCATATCGCTGCCTCCTTATGTTTCCAGCTTCATTATACATTCTTAAAGCCGCTTTAAAAATCCAAAAAATGAATGAAGGGATTCTCGCCCGCAATTTTTCACCATTTATCGGCGGACGTTTACCGCAAAAAGTCAGAAGTGCGGCGCGGCTTCCCGAGCGGACAGGCGGTGCCGACGGCGGAATCCGTCGGTTTTATCGGCAAATTTGCGGAAAACTTCGACCCATCGACCGAGGATGTTCTTTGCCTCCATTTGATGGCAAGCAGCAGATCATGGTGCCAAGCATTCGGTTGATTGGCATTATTCTAGAAACCGGACAGCAGATCGTGCTAACATGGATGTACCGAACGGCCGGTAATGGATTTTGCATAGAAATTTGCCAATTCAAGGACATACTAAATAAAAATGGAAAAGGAGTTTTGAAAATGTCGAAAAACCTTTATTCAACAGAAAATGTACAAAATTTGGGCCAATTAAAGGATCTGGCGCCAGAACCATTCAAAGCTTTTCATGAATTTAACGCCGCCGTTTTTAAAGATGGAGCCTTATCAAAAAAAGAAAAGGAAATCATCGCCGTTGCTGTAACGCATGTCACCCTATGTTCCTATTGTATCGATGCCCATACAAAAGAGGCCAAAAAGTTGGGAGCCTCATTGGAAGAATTGGCTGAAGCCGTATTTGTCACCGCTGCTGTTGAAGCGGGCGGAACGGTTACGCACAGCACCCATGTCCATAATGCGAAGGATAAGGACGCATCCGATGTCCTTTATGCCCGTTCCAATTTAAGGCAATTGGGCCAATTGGGAAAACTGGCCCCTGACGGTTTTAAAGGTTATCAGGCATTCAGCGCCGCTGCAACAAAAGCCGGAAAATTGAGCGCCAAGTTTAAAGAAATTATTGCCGTCGCCGTCGCAAACGCCATCCAATGTCCGTATTGCATCGACGTGCATACCAAAAATGCGGAGCGCCAAGGAGCAATCGGCGAAGAACTTGCTGAAGCTATCATGGTAACCGCCGCAGTGCGCGCAGGCGATTCTTACGCCCATATGGCCAATATGATCCAAAGTTATCAAGGCTAAGGTGAAAACAGGGTTATCCAAAAACAGGAGATCATTCAAGCCGCCTGAAAAGCCATCCGCGATGAAGGACAAGTTGTCCGACGGTAGTGAATGGCAGGCCGTGGGCGCTTGGCGCGAATTTCACTGAGTGAACGCGGGTACGGCACGGTTCTTCCCCCCTTGGCGATTTCGTCTAAACAAACGTCGCCAGTAAACATGGCATCCGGCCTTTTTACGGAAGCTTTCGCAGGCATGATGTTCATTCTCTCCCGGATCCGGATTCATCACGAAATGCAAAACTTCATCCTTTCGCAGGCATGATGTTCATTCTCTCTTAGATAGACAATGATTTACTATTTACTTCGGCCGCCTTGCGGAGCCGGACAATGAGCATAACAACGGGGGCTAGCGCAAGCATTGCCGTACCAGCAGCGAAAGTGGTCACGATGCGGTGTGCGAGTAGATCCCGGTCGTCCGTTTAGATTCTCTATGGCCCCTTCGAAATCAAACACAAGTACCTTAGACCAGGAAACATTCGAACCATTGTTCCCATAAATAACATAGCGTATGTTTTTGCCTTACCCATTCATGTCCAAATTATAAAATGATCAGAAAACTCCCTATATACGATTCCAGTAAACAAAAGATGGATCAACCAATTGAATTGGCCAACCCATCTTTCATCAGGGACGATTCAAGATGACTCAGAGTCCGGACCTTTTACCGGCTCCTCCTTATATCGCGCACCCATTTACGAGGCTGTACCATATTTTCATACTGCCATCTATTTTGGAATTATTACCCGTTATTTGCCGACTCTATTGGCGTATTCCGAACCTGCCGGATAGCGGTCTCCCGAAATCTCGATCTTCGAGAGCGCGTCGTTCAAGTCGCGCAGTTCCTCGGAGGTCAGCTCAACGTCCAATGCGCCGAGATTTTCTTCCAGACGATCCAATTTGCGTGTGCCGGGAATCGGAACAATCCACGGCTTCTGGGCAAGCACCCATGCCAGTGCGATTTGAGCCGGCGTTGCGTTTTTCCTTGCAGCAATTTTCTTGATCAGATCGACCAAAACCTGATTCGCTTCGAGATTCTCCGGTTTGAAGCGGGGAAGGATCCTGCGGAAATCGGATTCATCGAATGTGGTATCCTTATCTATTTTACCGGTAAGGAAGCCCCTGCCCAGCGGGCTGAACGCAACGAAGCCGATTCCGAGTTCCTCGAGGGCAGGGAGCAGATCTTCTTCAGGGCTTCGCCACATCATGGAATATTCACTTTGAACTGCGGCGAGCGGCTGAACCGCGTGGGCACGGCGAATCGTTTGCACCCCCGCTTCCGAAAGTCCCCAATGCCTGACCTTGCCCTCCTTGATGAGATCTTGAATGACGCCGGCTACCTCTTCAATCGGCACATTCGGGTCAACACGATGTTGATAGTACAGGTCAATGGTTTCGACTTTAAGCCTTTTGAGCGAGCCTTCAACGGATTTCCTGATGGTCTCGGGTTTGCTGTCAAGCACCTGCTTGCCATTTACCATTTTAATACCGAATTTGGTAGCGATGACGACTTTTCCCTTAAATGGGGCAAGCGCTTCACCTACCAGCTCCTCGTTGATATAGGGCCCATAAACCTCTGCGGTGTCAAAGAATGTCACTCCGCGGTCAACCGCCGCATGGATCAACGAAATCATCTCTTTCTTGTCCGAAGCAGGACCATAACCATAGCTCATTCCCATGCAACCAAGCCCGATAGCGGAAACTTCCAGGCCGCTCTTTCCTAATTTACGCTTTTCCATTATTTATTTTCCTTTCTTTTTATGATTGTCACTTTCGCTTGTGATTCGGTCTCAATAGCATTAAATATCAAGTTTACGGTCATAGCTCCAAAACTTGAAGCAACGCCGGCCAAGTCTCGATCACATTAAATATCAAGTTTACGGTTACAGAGCCATTTTACAATTTCAGGATCGTTATGTGAAAAGAACAGGCTCTTTTTCGTATCTAACGTAGCAATCATTTCCATATCCTCTTGGCTTAATTCAAAGTCAAAGATATTGAAGTTTTCGATGATTCTTTCTTTATGAACAGACTTTGGAATCGCAACGATTCCCCTTTGTGTCAACCAACGTAAAATCACCTGGGCAACGGATTTATTATACTTTTGGGCTATTGATCCTAAAACTTCATTCTGGAAAATGTTATTTCTTCCTTCAGCAAAAGGCGCCCAGGATTCTATCTGAACATTGTACTCTTTCATTAGTTTCGCGCTTTCTATTTGCTGGCAGAAAGGATGCGTTTCAATCTGGTTTACAGCAGGAACTACTTCATTATGAATAATCAAATCTACCAGACGATCCATTTGGAAGTTACTAACTCCAATTGCCCTGATCTTTCCCTCACGATACAATTCTTCCATTGCACGCCAAGAGCCATATACATCACCAAATGGCTGATGAATTAAATACAAATCCAAATAATCCAATTGCAATCTTTCCAGTGATTTTGCGAATGCTTTCTTTGTGCTCTCATAACCGGCATCCTGAATCCAAAGTTTTGTGGTAACAAATATTTCCTCTCTTGGCACGCCACTCCGTTTGATTGCTCTGCCAACCGCTTCTTCATTTTGATAAGAAGCAGCGGTATCGATCAGACGATAGCCTGTCATAAGGGCGTCATAAACGCATTGTTCACATAGGTCGGCATCTGTAATCTGATAAGTACCAAAGCCGAGTATCGGCATCTCAACACCATTGTTCAAAATTACTTTTTGCATATGAAATCCTCCTGTCTTTTAAAGATTGTTATCCCATCTATTAATGCCGGTTAATACCAATGTAGACATGTCAATCACGAATGGATAACGTACATCACGACGGAGAACACGCTCAAATACTTCGTCTGCTTGGCCGGCACGGATCACCCCCCAGATTGTTTTTCCCATCCCATATGCCTGCTGAACGGTTGCGCTAACGTTGATGTCAGTCTTGCGCCATGTTCCGATGTCCAGAGGCGATAACGATGAAATAAAACACCATTCAGTGATTTTTACATATCTCGGAATACATAATCCTAGTTGGTCTGCCGTCTTGAAAGTATCTGTCTGAGCCATCTTCTGAAACTTCATCGCTGTGCGCTTGAGAACGAACGGGCACGGCCGAAGGAGACGACGGCGATAACGGCCGCGAACGCGACCGGGACTGCGCCGATCCATTTTCAGCCGCCGCCATCATGACTACGGGCGTGCTTGTTTGCATTGCGCGCGAGAATGCGGTAATAGCTGTCCCGCTGTCGATACGGATACGCCGACGGAAGCAGCGACTTGATCCGGAATGCACGAGTTGACGAATGGTGACGTGCCCGCCATGAAGCTGATAAGGGTCAGTATGTAATTTTCCAGGTGTTGTTCATGTCATTCTATCTACTTTATCTATGTCATTTGATAATTTTATGATCACATTAAGGTTATGGAAAAGCTTCGGCATCCAAAATTATACAACAAATGAAAAAGGGAACGTTTCCCATTCATCTCAAATGATTGCCTAATCCTCTCACACCGCTTATGCAACAGACGAAAATGCATTAGAATGGAACTAGCAAGAATAAAGAAACAAGGAGGATCTTATGTCTGAACAAATCTATAAAAAGCAGGTTGAGCTCGCCAAACTCATCGAGCGTCACACTGGCCGGGACGGTGTTCACGCGACTGCAATTCCGTCATTATTTTTCATTCGTCAATCGAATATGACCGGACCAAATTATGGAGTTCACAATCCTTCCTTATGTATTGTTGTTCAGGGTGAGAGGAGGTATTGCTGGCACGGGAGCGCTTTAGATACGGTCCTTCCGACTACCTTGTTGCATCCGTTGACTTGCCGGTTATCGGTCAAGTCATGGAAGCATCTCCCGACGTTCCGTATTTGGCTCTAAAGCTTGAATTTTCTCCGAATCAAATCCTGGAGATTTTAAGTGATTCTGAAATTCGGGTTGGCCCAAAAGAAAATGCGAAGCGGGCTATGTTTGTCAGCCCTATGGGATTAACTATGTTCGATGCGGTAATCCGATTAGTTCGTTTGCTAGACACCCCTAAAGATATCCCGGTTCTTGCTCCTCTTTACACAAAGGAAATTTTCTATAGGGTTCTGCAAGGGCCGCATGGGGGCAGGCTGGAACAAATGGTCATTGAAGGAAGCAGTGCCTATCGAATCAGAGAAGTTATCGAATATATCATGAATAACTTTAATAGGTCTTTTCGAATTAAGGAGCTTGCGGAAATCGGGAATATGAGTGTTTCTTCGCTTCATAGGCACTTTAAAGAGGTAACCGCTATGAGCCCTATCCAGTTCCAAAAACAACTGAGACTGCAGGAAGCGCGGCGCCTGTTATTAACCGAGTCAACAGATGCCGCTGATGTCGCATTCCGGGTAGGTTATGAAAGTCCATCGCAATTTAGCCGTGAATATTCCCGTATGTTTGGTTGTCCGCCTAAAGAAGATATAAAGCGCTTGAGAGCGAAATATGACCAAAGGATTAACGCATGAATCCTCTGCTTAACGGGGGGTTAAACCGCGTATTAAATAAACGTTGCCCGATTAGTTTATTGATTACATCAAAGTCAATTTCTGATAGACTCAACTACCAATCGAATAAGTGAAAATGGCGCATATACATAAATAGGCATTCATGTATATTTTGATTCATCTTTAGTAAATTCGGCTAACTCCATACGATATTCCAGCATTTTTCTGTATTTTCCCGACAATAAAACGGTGGAAACAGTTATAATAAATATGTTCCAGAATCAAGTCTTCACAAGAAAATAAAAATAACTCGATTATACCATAGATATGGTCATTTACCTTTTTCGCAATAGGTTTATGTTTATTAAAGATGTCAAGGCCGTTTGATTTTTCCCCAAAATCGCCGTTTTAAAATTCCCGAGAAGTACCTTATCATTCCTCCCAGTTTTTCTTGTTGGAGCTTCTTTTCACGATGATGGAATGGTGCAGCAACCGATCCAAAATCGCTGTCGTCAATATCGGATCCCCCATAACCTCACCCCATTCCCCAAAACTTTTGTTGGAAGCGAGAATGACCGGGGCATGTTCGGGAATTCATTTTTTTCAAATAGTAATAATTTTGGAAGCCAAGTTCACCTGTATCATCTTGCGGGCTTCGCGCAAAGTTTTGATTTTGTTTTCCAAATTGCACACGGCGTATTCGGTGATTTTATACGTAAAAAAGCCAGGTGGCACAGATGTGGTCAAATGCCGCCTAGCTTCCTTTAAAAAATTTTTTCAAAGTTAGTTTCGTGACACACTCCACATGACTCGTCTGCGGAAACATATCGACGGGCTGGATGTAGGCGATGTCGTATTTTTTCGTGAGCACGTGTAAGTCCTTGGCCAGGGTGGACGGGTTGCAGGAGACGTAAATGATTTTTTTGGCGTTCGCTTTTAACATCGTCTCGAGAAGGCCGGCGTCGCAGCCGGAGCGCGGCGGGTCGACGATGATGACGTCCGGCCGCCATCCTTCCTTGATCCACTTCGGCAAAATTTGTTCCGCTTTGCCGGCCTCGTACCGCACGTTTCGGATCCCGTTTAAGTCGGCGTTTTTCTTCGCGTCCGCCACCGCTTCCTCGACCGTGTCCATGCCCCGGATCTCCCCCGCTTCCTCCGCGAGCCAAAAGCCGATGGTGCCGACGCCGCAATAGGCGTCGACGACCTTTTCCTTGCCGGTGAGGCCGGCCGCCTTTTTCACTTCGTCGTACAGCTTGGCCGTTTGCTCCGGATTCAATTGGAAGAACGCGCGGGCGGAAAGTTCATAACGGAATTTTCCCAGCGTTTCCACGATTGCCTTCTTTCCCCACAAAAGCACCGATTCCTCGCCGAAGACGAGGGAGGTCTTCTTCCGGTTGATGTTTTGGACGATCGACCGGACTTCCGGCAGCCGCTTTCGGATCTCCGCGACGATCCGTTCCTTTTTCGGCAGATGATCCGTTGCCGTAATGAGGACGATTTGCAGCTCCCCGGTTTGGATGCCGGTCCGGGCCACGATCGAGCGGACGACCCCTTCCCTTTTCCGCTCGTCATAGATCGGGATCTCCAGGTCGGACAAAATCCGTTTCACCGTCACCGCCGCCTTGTTGATCAACGGGTGCTGGACGATGCACTTCGGGATGTCGATCAGCCGGTGGGAGTTCAGGCTGTAAAGCCCGGCGATGACCTTCCCCTTATTGACGCCGACCTGAAACTGGCTCTTGTTCCGGTACTCCCACGGATGGTCCGCCCCGATCGTCGGCCGGATGTCCAAGTTTTCCGCATCGAGATCCGTATACCTTTCCAAGGCCTGCACGATCAGATCCCGTTTTTCCTCCAATTGCCGGCCGTAATCGAGATGCTGCAGTTGGCAGCCGCCGCATTTTTCGTAAATCGGGCAAGGGGGCTTGACCCGGTGTTCGGACCGTTTTTTGATTTTAACGATCTTTCCCTCGGCAAAATTTTTGTCCACCTTCGTAATCTCCGCGAGGACCTCTTCCCCGGGAAGGGCGTCCTTGACGAAGATCACCTGCTTTTTGTAAAAGCCGACCCCTTCGCCGTTGATGCCGATTCTCTTTATGGTGAAAAAAACCCTTTCGCCGGGCGATATTTTGATGTTCGTTGCGGGTTTCATCCGTCACACCTCGAAACTGATCCTGTATAAAAAATTTTTCCCTTTAAAAACGGCAATATGCGGCCTCCCTTGCCGTTACGCCCCCGGTTCGATGCTCCGCCACAAATAGAGGGAGGCATAGCTCAAATAGGGCTCCCATTCCTTGCCGATTTCCTCCATCTCCCGTTCCGTCGGCCGTTCCTTAAGGCCGAAAACCTTTTGGACCGCCCGTTGCAGTCCGATGTCCGCTTTCGGGAACAAGTTTTTTCTTCCGGCGCCGAACAATAAAAAGTTTTCCGCCGTCCACCGGCCGATGCCCCGATACCGGATCAATTCCCGAATGATCTCCCCGTCCTCCTTTTTGACGAGTTGTTGCAGATCGAGTTCGCCGCTGGCGACTTTTTCGGCAAAGCCGATGACATACTCCGCCTTCCGCTGGCTGAACTGCAGGGGGCGCAGCTGTTCGGGAGAGAGACGTGCCACATCCTCCGGCAACGGATAAAAGGGAACCCCGTCCTTGACGGTTCCGAAGGTTCGGACAAACCGTTCCGTCAAAACGTAGGCGAATTTCAAATTCAGCTGCTGGTGGATAATGCAGCGGGTAATGCTTTCGAAATAATCAAAATCGAGGACGAGCGGGGTGCCCCGATGTTTTTCAAATATCGGCGCCAACGAGGTTTTCCGGAAATGGTCGTGAATGGGTTGGAGCGGCTCGTTGAACTGAAAGATCCGTTCGATTTCCTTCACGGCCTCATCCCGGTATTTGGCCTCTTCTCCCTCGATCCGGACGGAAGGGGAATGGACATCCCCGGTCCCCCTTACTTTGATGACCACCGGCCGCTTTCGGATCCAAAGGGGTACCAGGATGGAACGTTCCGAACGATTGACCGCCCGGAGCGGGTCGAGGGCGTTGCGGGCCAGTACTTGATCGAAGTCGTAAGGGCCTTCTATCTTTTTTTCAATGCTCCACATGGGCGTCCTTCCTTTTTGCCGCAAATTTCTTCTTCCATATTATCTTAAACGATCAGGATTGGAAAGCGGGAAATCCTGCGGGTTCCGCTCCGCCGCGCGCGGTTGCGGGACGCGGACCGGGGGCTCCGGCTGCGAATCGATGGCTTTCGTCCGTGAAAAAAGCTTCAGAAGCCGTTATCACGCCAGACGAAAAGACCCGGGTAAAGATTCCGGGATACCGGAGGACAAATCCGTCGGCATCCACTTCAATATTCGTTTCAAAATTGCCGCTTTTGTAATGGAACTTCCTTCTTCCCGCTGCCTCTTCGAGCAACTGATACCTTTGTTTCACTTTTTTCCACGCCAAATCCGGAACCGAAAGAAAGACCATCTCCAAATCCCTCGCATCATTTCGTTGCCACGGCAAACGATTGATCGGCAGCGAATTGGTAAACGGGGTACAGGACAGGTCAAGATCGGCAGCTCCCCTTAATGGATAAATTTCCTCCCCCTTTTCGTTGAACCATCGTCCTTTTCCATCGGACAAAAGATGGAGCGATTTTTTCAGATTTTGAATCTCCAAATCCAGCTGTTTGACCGTCCAGTCTTGACCCAATACCAGGCTGTCGTTCACTTTATACGGGCGATTGCCGTCGATGCGGATCACGGTGCTGTCAACGTAAATGTTCGCATCATGAACGAAGAGTTCCAAAAATTCCGTTCCAAACGTTTCATTGCATTCCCAGATCAGAACAGTTTTTCTCATAGGCGCCTCCTTCGTTTGATTCGGATGATCGGTGGGGATGCTTCAAAATTTTTTCCTTCGTGACCGCAAAGTTCCGCCTCCCCCCATCGAAGGCAAACGATCGGCTGAAGATTTCCTGACGCTTTTCCTTCTCACGCAGTTATTCCCGCCGGGACCTTTTGGCCGGGAAGGCGGTGATGACCAAACAGGTGATAAAAGCGGTAAAGGCAACGATCGCGGCAAAGGCCAATCCGAAAAATTCCATCGCCGTATCCCTTTCCGGCGTGTTTGGCTCCAAGGCAGCCATCCGAAAAATGAAAACGAGCATCAGCAAAAAATAAAAACTGCTACCGACAGCCCCCGTGATGAACCGCTCTTTCCTTCCCGGATTTTCGGCGTGATGAATGGCCATCCACACATAAATGCTGGAAAGCGCCGCAACAAACATGATGACGATATGCAAAAACGGAATCGGAAAGTGCATGGCCACGAAAGCAAAAAGCGTCAGAACAAAAATGGTCAACCCGAAAAGCAGAGCATTGATGAAAAATAAAAAGATTCCGCTTAACCAAGGATTTTGAAACCATTCGGCATTTTTCAGCTTTCTCGCGAGAAAATTTTCGGCGCCCACCTTCCCGATCAAATCATTTTTGTTGAGCAAGATCAAGGCAATGATGAGCAACCCGATGAGCAAAAAACTCATCCATTTCCCCCATTTCTTCTTATGGCATGGAAATTTCAATCTATTTATACAAAAAAATCGGGCGTTATACAATATGGGGATCAGATTCGCGAAATCCTTCAGGATTTCGTAAATTTTTGATTATAAGCATATCCAAGAGAAGGCGCCTCCTTTGGGAAGTGTTGCGATGGACACTATTGTAGGACGCCTTCTCTTTTTTTGCCTATTGGATTGATCTTGTACCGAGAAAAATTTTACCCTTACATGGCATACATGGGGAAAGCCGAAGATCAGGGGAAGGGAAGGGGATTGCCGGGCTTGACGCCCGGCATTTTCCGAAACGGGACCGGCGCGGGACGAAATCCTTATCCGCGGTCATTTGAAAAAACGGCTCCGTTGTTCTGTCCCAATGCGGGGGCCGCCAAACCCGAAAGGAAAAGCCGGAGCGGACCGGGATGCCGGCCTGGCGGCGAAAAACGGGCCCACCCTTTGGACAAAATTGTACCGATCATCGGAAAACCTACCTTGATTTTAAACAAACCGCAACATATGTTGGACAACGGGACCGATGTTGGACATTTTTGTTGCGATGATGGACGTTTTTTCGGCGATGATGGATATTTTTTCATTCATATTGGACATATTTTTTTCGATGTTGAACGTTTTAATTAAAATAATGGACAAATGATTGAAAATGTTGGACAGTCATCCGCGGTATTGGACAATTTTTTATCGATATTGAACGATTCGGCCGCCATTTTGGACATTCCGGCGGAACTCCTCAAAGGAATGTTGGACAATTTTCCCATTATATTGGACAACCGAATTCCCATTTTGAACATTTTTAAAAAATGTTGAACTTCTTTCCTTCGATGTTGTACAGTCCGGTTCTGACGCAAAATTGGATGTTAGACATTTCAATCCATCTGTTGTAATGCCAAAATGGATGTTGGACATTTCAGTCCATCGTTTCCGGTGAAAAATGGAAATTGGACATTTCGGTCCATCGATTCCGGTGTAGCCCTGGAAGTTGGACATTTCAATCCGTTTCTTTGCCGGAAACGATGCGGCAATGAAAGGTTCCAAGCCTTTGTCGGACATATAAAAAAATTTTCGCGGCCGAATCTGTCTGCGGCAAAAAACGATGGAAAATGCGGCGAAACGGCCCCCAATTCGAAAATTTCTGCCGGGATCAAATGGAATTTTGCGGCCGGGCACCCGCCGTGTTTTCTATATTTCCAGAATTGAAATTTTTGGCCGGCCCACTATAATTTTTGTTAAAACAAGCGGAATCAAGTTGGAAAGGGGCTTGGATATTTACAGATGACGAAAAAAAGAGAAGCGCCGTACAAACTTCTGCAACTGGAGGCATTATTAAAAAGGCTTCCCGCGAACCATCCGAAAAGGCCTTTCCTCGAACAGGAATATCACAAAAGATTGGCCGGATACCGCGGCGAACAGGAAATCGACTTTTACTTGAACTACGTTTCCGACCATCATATCACCTGTTTGAATAATATTCGGCTCAACTATGACTCCCAATATTTTCAAATCGACACCCTGGTGATTTCCCCCCAATACTTGCTGATACTGGAAATCAAAAATATCACCGGAACCATCTATTTCGATGAGCAATTTGGCCAACTGATCCGGATCTATGAAGGAAAACAGGAAGGGATGCGGGATCCGATATTCCAAGTCCAGCGGCAAAAAAACTTGCTGTTAAAATGGCTAAAAAAGAATCATTTCCCCCTTTGGCCGATTGAAGCGTTCATCGTCATCAGCAATCCTTCCACCATCATTAAAACCTCGAATACCCAGCCTCTCCATATTGTCCATGTCACAAAAATCCCTGAAATCATCCATCATTTAAATGAAAAATACCCTCCCGTCAAAACGTTGACGCCGGTCGCCGAACTGGCCGACAAAATAGCGGAAATGAATCAGCCGCTCGTAACCGATATTCTTGACGAATATGCGATCGATCCCGGGCATCTAATCAAAGGAGTCCGCTGTCCGAATTGCGATTTCATTCCCATGAAAAAAATATGGAAAAAATGGCAGTGTACGAAATGCCATTTCATTTCCCAGCATGTATACGAAACTTCCCTTGACGATTACAAACTGATTATTGGCAACAAGATTACGAACCGGGGATTAAGGGATTTTTTGAAGATCCGCTCCCGTTCGACGGCCTGGTATATTCTCCAAAAATTTGTAACCGAGAAAAAGGGAACGAATCGAAAAATGGATTATTTTTTTTGAAAACGGTAACGTTCCGCCCGCGGCGGAACGTTTCCTTTTGATTTAAACCCGTGTGATGTTGGACACCCATTTCAATGATGGACATTTTTCGGAAGATGATGGACGTTTTTTCTGCGATGATGGACATTTTTTCTTT
>Ga0310825_101061_pt1 | contig 12681 bp, 14 predicted proteins | sample WT_ome_9_FD_202243 | JGI IMG/M metagenome (GOLD analysis project Ga0310825, IMG submission 202243) | Sorghum-adapted microbial communities enriched on wild type (WT) sorghum from Joint BioEnergy Institute, Emeryville, California, United... ... | reverse complement strand
CGTGCTGCGCAACGACGAGGGCGTGTTCGTGCTGACCCCGAAGCTGAAGAAGAGCTTCCGCTTCCAGAGCGACTGGCCGCAAAACCAGGGACAGGTGTATCTGTACCAGACGCTCGTGCAGAGCATTCTGCTCGACAACTCCCGGCAGTTCGCGATTGACAAGGAATCGTACGTGTTCGACGTCATGGCGAACTACCAGAACGGCTCCCTGGCGCGGCAGAAAATATGGCTCGACCAGAAAACATACGCGCCGCAGCGGGTGGAAGTGAGCGACGCGAACGCGAACGTGCTGGTCGAGGTGACGTTCGAGCAATTCCGATTCGACGTCTCGTTCGACGAGAAGGCGTTCGACATGGGCGCGAATCTTGGCGCCGCGCAGCAGCAGGAGGAGCAGGACAGATCGGCGGACGCGCCCGGACAGGAAGATGACGCCCAAGGCAGCCACGGCGATCCGAACCAATCGGCGACGGATGATTCGGCTTCCGGCGACAAACCGGACGAGGCGGCGACGGATGACGCAGCGCCCGGCGACAATCCGGACGAGGCGGCAACGGAAGAATTGGAGCCCGGCACGGATACGGATGAATGGGCGGAGGAAGAGACCGGCGCGGAAGCCGGGCCGAATGAGGCGGCGGTCCGCGAAGCGGCGGTCCGCGAAGCGGCGGAAGACTTCGTCCCGATGGAACCGTCCTATTATCCCGAAGGCGTCTCGCTCAAGGACATCGCCGACGTCACGCAATCCGACGGCAGCAAGGGCGTGCTGATGCGCTTCACCGGCACATACAATTACACGCTGTACCAGACGAAGCCGAAGGACATTGACGCCGCGCTCGTTCCGGGCGTCATGCTCGACCTCGGCCATACGTGGGGGCTGCTCGCCGGCGACGTGCAGCAGACGCTCACCTGGACGTACCAGGGGTACGAGTACCGCCTGACGTCGGCCGAGCTGCCCGAGGAGGAAATGGTGAAAATCGCCCGCTCCGTGCTGGACGAGATGGAGAAATAACGCGCATTCGCGGAAGTGTCGGGATGCCATCCGGACTTCATGCGATCGGAAGGGAACCTGCCGTCAGGTTCCCTTCATTTATGCGCGGGGCGGGGGGCCGATTTGACGCCGAACAGCCGCCCGAGCACGGCAATCCGTCGGATCATCGCTTCATACAACAGGCAAGACGCGGCGAAGGACGAAATGAGGATGACGGCAAACTTCATATACGGATTCCAGTCCAGAGGGACAACGAACCAGCCGATCACGACGATCACGGTCTGATGGACGATGTAGACCGGAAACGCCGTTTCATTGGCATATCCCGGCCATGAAGGCCGGACATGCCGCAGTTTGAGGCCGTAGCCCGTGATCGCGATCAGCGTCAGCCAGACGTTCAACGTTCGCGGCAGGGTGAAGAGGATGGCGGCGGGAGAGAACCCGGACAGATTCCCAAAATGGTCCAGCATCCACACCCAGACCAGAACCGTCACCGCAAGTGTCAGCAAAGCGGGAAAGCGGCACTTCGCCAGCATGCCTTCGAAATCGGGATGCGCGCATGCGAGGAAGCCCGCGGCGTGGATGAAGAAATAGTAGAACGGGTTCTGGCCGCCCGGCGCCGGCAATGCCTGCATGGCGGCGAGCGGCACGAACAGCGCGAGGAACACCGGCGGGCGGCACAGGACGCCTATGGCTCGGCGGACGGGGGCATCGTCCAGCCGCCGGATCAGCGTCCTGAACATCGGCAGCGCGACCAGTGAGAATACGATTGCGCAGCAAGTCGATATCATATCTTCTCTGCAAGGACACCGGTTCTCCCCGCAAGGCTTATTTTGGTCAATCATATACGGGATCGCGCGGGAATTCAACGAGCGCGCAAGGTTTGCGCGGGTCGCGGAATCAGGCCGGCACCGTGTCGGCCGCGTACGGTTTGACAGTCCGTGTTGGAACCGTATACGATAGTTGCATCGGCTTACGGAGTACGAAACGAAGGTGAACCCGGATGGATACATATTATCGACCGACCCGCGCGGAGATTTCACTGGATGCGCTCGGACGGAACATCGCGGCGTTCCGGCGGGCGCTTCCGCCCGGAACGAAGCTGCTCGCTTCCGTGAAGGCGAACGCCTACGGCCACGGCGCCGCCTGGACGGCGCGGGAGGCGGTCTCGGCGGGAGCGGACATGCTCGGCGTCGCGTTTCTCGACGAGGCGGTGCAGCTCCGCCGCGCGGGGATCGGGGCGCCGATTCTCGTGCTCGGGTATGTGCCGCCCGAAGGCTTCCCCGTCGCCCGCGAGCTGGGCGTCTCGATCGCCCTGTTCCGCGAGGACGCGCTCGAAGCGGCGGCCGCGCAGCCCGGCGCCAGGCCCTTGCGCGTGCACATCAAGGTCGACACCGGCATGGGCCGGCTCGGCGTGCTGCCCGGTGAGGAAGCGGTCCGGTTCATCGAGCGGGCCCTGCGCACGCCGGGCGTCGAAGTGGAGGGGATGTTCACCCACTTCGCCCGCTCGGACGAGGCGGACAAATCTTACACCCGCCTGCAGTACGAACGGTTCGCCGAATTGGCGGAGACCGTGCGGCGCCGCGGGCTCGACGTTCCGCTGATCCACCTCGGCAACAGCGCGGCGGGCATCGACACGCCGGAGTGGACGGGCGGCATGTTGCGGCTCGGCATCGGCATGTACGGTCTGTACCCGTCCGAGGAAGTCGGGAAGACGCGGGTCGAGCTCGAGCCGGTCTTGACGCTGAAGACGGAGATCGTCATGACGAAGACCGCGCCGCCCGGCTGGGGCATCAGCTACGGCACGCGCTACGTGACGCGCGGGGCGGAGCGGATCGGCACGCTGCCGGTCGGCTACGCGGACGGCTACAGCCGGATGCTGACCGGCAAGGCGGAGGCGCTGGTGCGGGGCGTGCGCGTGCCCGTGCTCGGCACAATCTGCATGGACCAGTGCATGATCGCCCTGGACCCGGCGGATCGGGCGGAAGGCTTCGCCGGACCGGTGGAGGCCGGGGAGGAAGTCGTCCTGATCGGCCGGCAGGGCGGCGAAGCGATAACGGCCGGGGAGATCGCGTCCCGCCTGGGCACGATCCATTACGAAATCGTCTGCATGATCGCCGCTCGGGTGCCGCGGGTCTATATCCGCGACGGCCGGATCGTGGCGGTGACGAACGGGCTTGCCGGATGACCTCGCGTCGTCCGGCTTATTCGTTCCGGCATTTCCGTGTTCCCGCGATCATAGATATGGGTGTATAATCGAACCAAGGCGACGGCATACTTGTAAGAGGCTGGATTGGAAATGTCTTGGAGGTGCGACGGGTTTGGCCGATCTGCGGAACACGAAACGGATCATGATCAGTCTGCCGGATCAGTTGCTCAGGGAAGTGGACGGGATCGTGGCGCGCGAGAAGTCGAACCGCAGCGAATTCATCCGCCAGGCGATGAGGCTCTACCTCACCGAACGGAAGAAGCGTCAAATCCGTGATTCCATGCAGCGGGGATATCTCGAGATGGCGAACATCAACCTGCACATGGCCGCTGAAGCTTTCCAGGCGGAGGATGATGCCGACGATACGCTCGGCCGTCTCGTAAGCGGGGTGTGAAGCGTGATCGTAAAACGCGGAGATGTGTTTTTCGCTGATTTGTCGCCGGTGGTCGGATCGGAGCAGGGCGGCGTCCGCCCGGTGCTGATCATCCAGAACGACATCGGCAACCGGTTCAGCCCGACGGTGATCGTCGCGGCGATTACGGCGAAGATCCAGAAGGCGAAGCTGCCCACCCACGTCGAGCTCAGCGCGGAAGCGCACGGCTTCGAACGGGATTCGGTCGTGCTGCTCGAGCAGATCCGTACGATCGACAAGCAGCGCCTGACGGACAAAATCACGCACCTGGACGAGGAGACGATGAAGAAGGTCAACGAATCGCTCTCCATCAGTGTCGGTCTGATCGATTTCTAGCGCGCGGCGGGACCGATGGACGTTCGCGGGGCAGTTCATAACGGATCATCGGAGCCGAGGGATTCGGTTCTTTTTTTGTTCCGCGCGGAGGGAACCGATGTCAGATACCGGAACGATTTACCGTGCAAATTTGCGGCTCCGGCGAGAGGATTTGCGTGCCACGAGGCGAATTGTACAGGGGTAGAGGACTGTTCCGCGCGGGCGCTTCGGGGCCGTGCGGGGCGGAGAGCAGCGGAGGTGCGTCACGATTGTCGAAACAGCGCAGAATGAAACGGATTACGGTCCATCTGCCGGGATCGCTACTCAGCGACATGGATGCCGTCGCCAGGCGGGAGCGGCGGAGCCGGGGCGAGATCGTCCGACGGGCCGTCGCGGAATGGCTGCGTGAGCGGAACGTCCGCCACAATGCGGAATCCCTGAAGCGCGGCTATCTGGAAATGGCGGGCATCAATCTGATGATCGCCTCCGAAGCGTTTCATGCGGAAACCGATGCGGACCATACGCTCGGCCGCATGGTGGCGAGCGAATAGCGCCTCCATCGGGACCGATCGGGGTTCGCGCAAATTTGGAATCGTGATATATAGACAGTTCAGTCATATTTTGCTAATATAATAGCTACCGGAAAGTTCATATGGTCTGCGACATGCGAAGAACGCATGCGAAGGGTTTGTCCCTTTTGCTGCGTTCTTTTTTGTTGCAGGCGGAAAGGAGACCCGATGAACAGAAGACGGAACCTGGCGATCAGCGCGGCCGCCGCGGCGCTCTCGGGCGTGCTGATCTATTGCATCCACGAGCTGCAGCTCCGGCAGATCGAGCTGCAGGAGACGGTGCGGGTCGTCGCGCCGGTGCGGTTCATCCCCGCGGGCGAGCGGCTGACGTCCGACTCGCTCGGGCTGAGGACGATCTCGAAGGCGTCCTTCATGCCCGGCATGGTGACCGATCCGGACGCGATCATCGGCATGGAGACGGTCGTGCCGCTCGGCCGGGACGAGCCCTTGCTGGAGTGGAAGCTGGACCGCTTCCGGCTGCTGCCGAGGCGGGACGAGTCGACGTTCCAGATCCCGAAGGACTACATCCTCTCGGTGGCGAACGGGCTGCGCGCGGGGGACAAGGCGCTGGTTTACGCGTCGGGTGTTGACGTCGAATCCGGCCGGCTGTTCCCGGAGCCGGTGACGGTGGCCGCCGTGAAGACGTCGGCCAATCTGGAGATCGACGATCCGCAGCGCACCGGCCTCGTGTCCCGCGCCAGCGGCGATTACGAACAGCTGTACCTGGCCCGGCGGGACGCGAACGGCGCGATCGACGCCGTCAATCTGAATCTGACCGAAGAGCAGTGGCTGCGCATCGACAATCTGTGCCGGGACGGCCGCGTGAAGCTGGTCATCGCCTACGTGCCGGATTCGTACGAGAGCGAGGCCCTGTACGCCGGCAGTGCGGAGGGGGCGGCGTCGTGAACCGGGGAACGCTCGTTACCTTCACCGGCACGACGCCGAACATCGGCACGACGGTCAGCGCCTTCGCCGCCGCCTGCCGGATCGCGGAGTACAGCGGCCAGCCGGTCGGGTATCTCTGCCTCAATCTGAAGAGCGCCAAGCTGCACCGCTATGTCCGCGTCGAGCGTCCGGAGCTGTCGCTCGACCGGATGCGTCCCGAGTTGAAGGCGGCGACGCTGACGCCCGAACGGCTCAAGGCGGCGGCGTACCGCCCGGCCGGCTTGCCGAATCTGTTCATCTGCTTCGGGAATCTGCTGCGGGACCAGGCGGAGTTCTACGAGCCGGAGGAGATCGGGCATCTGCTCGACGCCGCCCGGGAGGCGTTCAGCCTGGCGGTCGCCGATGTGAGCGCCTACTGGGACAATGCCGCCACGATCGCCGCGATGCTGGCCGCGGACAGCCGGATCGTCGCCACGACGACGGCGCTCTCGCATTTCCAGGAAGACGGCGGGCGATGGTTCGGACTCGCCCGGTCGCTGTTCGGCATCGAGCCGGGAGCCTGCGATGCGGTCATCATTTCACCGCCATGGAGAAACGGAGGATTTACGATGAAGGACGTTCAGAAAGAAACCGGGCTTCGCGCCATCGGCCGGATGCAGCTGACGGAACCGCTGCTGGCGGCGCTCGACAACGGCGCGCTGCTGGACTGGCTGCGCACGGACGACACGGGCCGGAAGGCGATGGAAGAGACGGCCCGCCATCTGATGAACCGCCACGGCGTGCGGTTCGGGCGCGGCATCGCGCATCAGCCCTGGTATCGCCGCCTGCTCGCCCACAGGAACGGTGTCAGCTGATGGGCGGCGCGGTACGGGCGAAATTTTCGCCCACCGAATACGCGGCGAAGCTGAGAATCTTCGTTCCGGAAGACGCCGCGGCGGGGGACGACCCGCGCGGAACGGACGGGGAGGAGGCGTTCCGCCGGCTGGTCGAGGACATGCGGGCCTATTTGACGGCGCCGCAGGGCATGACGGAGGAGCAGCGGCAATCGTACGGCGAGCGGCTCAACCGGGCCGTGCTCGGCTTCCCGCAGGAGCGGGCGGAAATGCTCGCCGTCATCCAGGATCGGCTGCTGCGCAAGCGGATCCACCGGCTGCCGGGCTATCACCATCCGTACGCGAGCCTCGCCGAGGCGATCTACGCCGAGGTGATCGGCCTGAACGTGCTCGAGCTGATCCTGGCGGCGAGGGACGGCCTCGAGGAGATCCAGGTCGTCGGCACGCGCATCTACGAGGTGCGCGGCGGCAGGGCCGTGCCGTCGGTCCACCGGTTCCAGTCGGTCAGGGATGTGGAGCGGATCCAGCAGAACCTGGTGCTGTTCAACAACGACCGGATCAGCCCGCGCAAGCGGTGGGCGGAAGTGAACTTGAGCGACGGATCGCGCGTGACGATGACCGGCTTCGGCTACACCGCCGAGCCGACGCTCACGATCCGGTTCTACACGGCGCGGCATTTCCGGCTGGAGGAGCTGTGCAAGCCGGAGTACGGCACGATGAACGAGCGGGTGTGCCGGCTGCTCCGAAATGTGCTGGAACAGCGCCTGAACCTCGTCATCATCGGTCCGACGAACTCCGGCAAGACGCATCTGATCAAGTCGCTGATCGCCGAGCTTCCCGACGAGGAGCGGATCGTGACGATCGAAGGCCGGTTCGAGCTGATGCTGCGGAGGACGTTCCCGGACAAAAACGTGGTCGAATACGAGGCCGACGAGGAGGATCCGCTGCACGACTCCGCCCAGGCGTTCAAGCTGGCGCTGCGCCAGTCGCCGCAGCGGATCGTCCACGCCGAGATCCGCGACGAGGACGCGAACATGTACGTCCGGGCCTGCACGCGCGGACACAGGGGCAGCATGACGACGGTCCACGCGAACACGCTTGAGGACGTGCCGGAGACGATCGCGGACATGTGCATGCTCGACGGACGCGCGGTGGACGACAACCGGCTCGTCCGCCGCATCACCCGGCAGGTGACGGAGGTCGGCATCGAGATGCGGATCGTCGGCGGGAAGCGGCGGATCGTGCGGATCGGGCGGTACGAATGGCGGCCGGACGGCCCGCATGTGCGCGACTGGGCGGTCTACGATCCGGAGCGGGACGATTGGACGATCGCCCCGGATGCGCCATGCTGAGTCTGGACGCGATGCTTGCCCTGGCGACGTTCGCGCTGTTCCTGCTCGTATTCACGTCGGTCCGCTCCCTGCTGGCCGCGGCGGCGGCCCGATCCGGGGTGGCATCGAGGCTGAGCTACCGCCGGCGGGCCGGGCTGCTCGCCCGGACGGAGCGGCGGCTTGCCGCGCTCGCGTCCGGCCCCGCGGCGAGGCTGTCGCTCCTCCTGGAGAGCGCGCGGGCCGGCATCGGTCCGGCGGCGTTCCTCGGGCTGTCCGCGCTGCTGGCCGCGGCGGGAGGGGCGGCGGGCGCGCTCGCCATCCAGACCGTGAAGGGGACGGTAGTCGCGGCCTTGCTGTTCGGCGGGCTGCCGTACATCGTCGTCCGGATGACGCTGATGCACCGGCAGATGAGAAGCCGGATCGATTTTCTGCCGGCCGTGGAGCTGTTCTACCAGAGCTATCTGACGACCGGCGGTCGGCAAGTGAAGATCGCGCTCGGCCGCATGGTCGAGGAGCGGCGGCTCGCCGGCCCGCTGCTGCCGATGTTCGAGCAGCTCTATATCAACCTGTCGGTCAAGGGCGACGACGAAGCGAGCCTGCGCGTCTTCGCGTCGGCGGTCGGCCACGACTGGGCGGACTACTTCGCGAATCTCCTGCGGGTCGCGCTGGCGGACGGCACCCCGATCGCGGACAACCTGAAGGAGCTGATTGGCGACATGCGGCGGGCGGCGCGGGCGGACCAGCAGGAACGGAACCGGCTGCTCGAGATCCGGATCGCCAATTTCTCGCCGATCCTGTTCCTCGCGCTGTTCATCGGCATCAACTTCCGCTACAACCCGGAAGGCGCCTGGCGATACTACGTGCTCGATCCGCACGGGCGCGACATGCTGCTGAACGCGGCGGCGCTCATCTTCGCGTCGTTTCTGATGGGCATCTGGCTGTCGCGCCGCAGGCTGTGAAGGAGGGATGAACTGTGTTGGACGATCCGTTGATTGTGCGCGGGCTGATCATGTTGATGCTGGCCGCGTTGTTCGCGCTCTGCGCGCTGTCCGTCTCGGCTTTGCTGCGATCTTTCCTGCGGCGTCGCCCGCGCTGGGCCCACCTGCAGCCGGAGGATGACGGTCCCCGGCGGGCGCCGGATTGGCTGCTGCGGGCAACGGGCTTAAGCCGCAGCGGCCAGGGATTCCTGACGCGGGAGCCGCTGCTGTCGGGGTGCGGCTACACCCAAGATCCGGCCTGGTACATGATCGCCCGTCGGCTGGCGATATTGCTCGGGTCGGCCGCGCTCGTCTGCGGGGCGGCCTTTCCGGCCCATCTGCCGCTGCCGCCCCACCGCGTCGCATGGCTGCAGGCGGCGGGAGCGGCGCTCGCGGCCTGCGCGCTGTTCGACAAGCCGCTGCTTGAATCGCTGCGCAACGCGCGTTCCGAGCGCATCATGCGGGAGATTCTCGCCGTCAGCAACCAGCTGCTCTACTTCGCCGGCGCTCCGCTGCATCTCCACGTGAAGCTGACGCGCTGCCTGCCCTACACATCGGTCATCCGGGCCGACATGCGCCGCATGCTGGCCGAATGGTATCACGACGCGGGGGAGGCGATCGCGCGGTTCAAGCGGCGCGTCGGCACGGCCGAAGCGGCCAGCTTCGCGGAGACGATCGAGGCGCTGCGCGTGCGCGAGGACGACGCGTTCTATGCGCTGCTCCGCGAGCGGATCGCCGATTACAAGGCAAAGATCGAGCTCGGCCGCGAGAGCCGCAAGGAAGCGGTGTCCTATGTGCTGTTCGTGCTGGCGGGCGTGCCGATCCTGTACATGTTCCGGATCTTCATCTATCCGTGGGTGCAGGAAGGCCATCGGTTGTTCCAATCGCTGTCTTCGTGACACGAAATTTTGTCGGAAAGGAGTCGCGGCCATGCGAAACATTCTGATGACGGTCATGTTGTTAATCGTGGTGGTCATGCTGTTCAACGAAATCATTGCAAATCCGAGCGGCGGCACGAAATCGCATATCAAGGAACTGGGCAGCACCGCGAACTCAGAGCTGGAAGACTTGAGTCCGTGAGCGGGGATGCGGGCGGATGCGTTCGATTCTCGTATTCGTTCTGTTCGCCGCCACGCTGTGCTGGCTCATGTTCGCGCCGGTCTACAAGCATGTGTTCATCGTCCGGCAGGCGGTGCTGCAGCAGGAAGTCGATTATTTGCTGGAGATCGGCGCGAACGGCTCGCACGGCTATATCGACGCCGCCATGATCGCCTCGTCCCGGAACCGGCTTGCGCTCCACGGGTTTGATCCCGGGAAGCTGGTCTACGAGGTGGCCTCGACATCGGGCGATGATGCGACGAACCCGCAGTCCCCGGTGAGGCGGGGAACCGGCATCGTGCTGACGATCCGCTACCCGTACGAGCGGTTGTTCGAGATCGACCGCCTGGTCGGCATCACGCCGCCGGACGAGCATGAACGGATCATCGCCACGGGCATGAAGATGAGCGAATATGTGCCTTGAGCATTGCATGGATGCAGGCGGCCCGAATGGACGGCTTTGCCGTCCGCATGTCATCCGGCATGTTGACCGGCATGCAGGCCGGCATGCCGTCCGGTCCGGCCGATTGCATAAAGACGCGCCCCGGCCGCCAAAGGCCGGAGCCGTCAAGCCATCGGGAATCGGGGGGATGTGGAACCGGACGCCGAAATTCGCGGACCGAAAGGGGGGAATTAAGGCGCAATGCACAAACTGCTGCTGCTGACGCTGATGGCGGCGGTGTGGATGATGCTGCTGGCGCTGCAGATCGATCGGGAGGCGGCGATCCGCACCCTGTTCGAGACGAAGCGGGCGGTGAACCGGGCCGCCCATGCGGCGGCGCAGCAGTTGGACGAGGGCGCGCTCGCTTCCGGCGTCATACGCATCGACGAAGCGGCGGCGGAAGCGGCCGCGCTGGAGTATCTGCAGGCGAACATGCGGCTCGATTCGTCGCTCAGCCCGCTGCCGAACTCGATGCTGCGCGATCCGGTCAGGATCGCCGTGCTTCGCGTCGTGAATGAAGATGCCGTTTTTCCGTACACGTACCGCAACGAAGCCTACAATTACGAAGTGACGCTGAGGCGGCCCGGCGTCATCCTCATCGTGTGGGTTCGGTACCCGAGCGGTTTCAACGTTCTGGGGCCGGTCGAGTGGTATGTGAAGGGCACGGCGGAACTGGTGCTGCCCTATTGAGCCCTTTGGCTTGAAATGGACTGTCCTCACCGGTCATCCGGGATGACCAGGGGACAGTCCTTTTTTTTTCGACGGGACGCCGGGCGGACGCGGTTCACGGTTCCTTTTCGACCTTATTCCCTTTGCTCAAGCATGTCCCTTGGCTTGCATTTCGATCATATCCCCATCGCTCGGCAACAGGCCGCGGCTTGCATCTCGACCCTATCCCCGTCGCTCAATAACAGGCCGCGGCTTGCATCTCGACCCTATCCCCGTCAATCGGCCGGCTTCCTTCCATTCTCACTCAGCCGGGCTCCGTACCTTGTTGCAGGCGGGAAGCGGGGAAGCCGCGCAGGGTTGCAGGCGCGGAGAAAGGTTTGCGGGCAGCGGATCGGATCATGCGCGGGCGGGATATTTTGACAATCGGGGCGCTCTGGGCGAATATAAACGTAAGCGAAAGGTGCGGGGAGGCCATACGATGGAACATGCGCTGCCGGCGGGAGAGACGGAGAAGCGGATTGCCAGGCTGCAGGAGCGGCTGCGGGCGGGCGGGCATGCCGGCATGCTTGTCTCGCAGCATACGGATCTTTACTATTTGACCGGCACGATGCAGGCCGGCTATCTGTTCGTGCCCGGCGAGGGCGAGCCGGTGCTCTATGTCCGCCGGAGCGTGGCGCGGGCGGAGCGGGAGTCGCGCGTGAGGACGAAGCCGTTCGGCTCGCTCAAGGCGTTCGGCGCGGAGCTGGCCGCCGATTATCCGCAGCTGGCCGGAGGCGCGGCTCGACAGACCGTACTCACGCCGTTGGACGCGCTGCCCGCGCAGCTCTATCTGCGGCTGACCGATGCGCTGCGCGGAATCGGCGTGGAACTGGCCGACGGCTCGGCCGTGATGCGCCGCCTGCGCATGGTAAAGTCGCCGTACGAGATCGGGCGGATCCGGGCGGCCGCGCAGGCCGCCGCCGAGGCGCTGGACGAGGCGCTGCCGCTGCTGCGCGAAGGCGTCACCGAGCTGGAGTGGATGGCGGCGTTCGAATACGCGATCCGGAGGCGCGGCCATATCGGCACGATGCGGATGCGCGCCTACAATCTCGAGGTGCTGACCGGCATGGTCGGCGCCGGGGACGCGGCGGCGGAACCGTCGGCGTTCGACGGGCCGGCGGGCGGGCGCGGGCTCGGTCCGGCGGCGGCGCAGAGCGTCAGCCGGCGGCCGATCGGGCGCGATGAGCCGATCCTGATCGACATCGGCTGCTGCATCGACGGGTACATCATCGACCAGACGCGCACCGCGGTGATCGGCGATCTGCCGGATGACCTGCTCGCGGCGTACGAGACTTCCGTCCGGATCATCCGGCGCGCGGAGGAACTGCTTGTGCCGGGCGTGCCGGCGGAGCTGCTGTATGAAGAGGCGCTGCGCATGGCGGACGAGGCCGGGCTGGCCGATCATTTCATGGGGTTCGGCGCCGACCGGGTGCGGTTCCTCGGCCACGGGATCGGACTGGAGGTGGACGAGTGGCCGGTGCTCGCCCGAGGATTCGACATGCCGCTCGAACCCGGCATGGTGATCGCGGTGGAGCCGAAGTTTACGTTTCCCGGCCGCGGCGTCGTCGGCATCGAGAACAGCTACGCCGTTCAGGCAGGCGGGCCGCCGCTTGCGCTCACGCTCACGCCCGAGCGGCTGATCCGGCTGCCTTGAGCTGGCGCGCCGGGGGATGGGGACGGCCGTCTGGAGAGTCGCGGGAATGCGGACCGTCCGACAGGCGAATCGCCGAACCGCGGGGAATTGGGCGCGCCGTCAGGCCGGCCGCCGTGCTCGGAATCGGAAGTTCCGCATAGACTTATGCAGGGGATTTCTTTTTCGTTAGAGTAAAATTTGTGTTGGGGTAAAGATTGGAAAAAGCGGGCATAGAAAGAGAGCCTCTCCTTTGGTAGAGTAGAATTTGGCAAAAAACACACACT
>Ga0310825_101049_pt1 | contig 12867 bp, 8 predicted proteins | sample WT_ome_9_FD_202243 | JGI IMG/M metagenome (GOLD analysis project Ga0310825, IMG submission 202243) | Sorghum-adapted microbial communities enriched on wild type (WT) sorghum from Joint BioEnergy Institute, Emeryville, California, United... ... | reverse complement strand
CGATATAGAATCCGGTCCACTGCCAAGCATTCGTAATCAGGATGGAGAGCATGGCCCAATTTTTGTCCGACAGCCAGTACACCGGGGGAATGCCAAAGATCCCAAGCACTTGGTTCATCAGCCCGAAATCAGGATTATAAATGAACCCCCACAAGATCCCGATGACGGCGGTGGACATGATCGACGGCATAAAGACCGCTGTCTTATACAGTCCCTTCAGCTTCTTCACATTTGCGATTAAGAGGGAGAAGAACACGATCAGCGGAACCTGAATCAGACAGGAGAACAGAATGAAGTACACATTGTTGCGCACCGATTTCCAGAATGCTTGATCCTTGAAGGCCATCTCATAATTGTCCAAACCAATATAGGTCATATGCTTAGAAATGCCGTTCCAACTGGTAAAGCTGTTGTTGATGGCGTTAAAGATCGGATAGATGAAAAAGGCAACAAACAAGATCAATGCCGGGAGAACAAATAAGCTGTAAATCAGAGGACTTCTGAGCGCTTTATTCATGCCTATACCTCCGTAGTTGGAAGCAAGGGCGTCCCCAGAACCGCTGCCGGCGGGTGACGCCCTTGTTCATGATCAAACTTGAGATTTCACAATTATTCCGCCGCAGCATTGGCTGCATCTTGCGCGGCCTGCACATTCTCCAGCATCTTCGCCGGGTCGATTTCGCCGCCGATGATTTGCTGAATGCCCATGCTCAGCGCCGTATTCACTTCCGCTTGTACGAGCGCGTCAAACGCTGGGAAGGAAGTGCCGATCTCGCTTACCGCTGCAAAGATATCCTGCATCAGCGGGTCGTCGGACGCCGTCTTCATTTGCTCCAAATCCATCTTCATGGCCGGAAGTACGCCGTCTTCTTTCAAGCCGCGCAGCTGCATTTCTTCCGTCCACATGTTCTTGATGAATTCCTTAACGGCCGCCAGCTTCCGCGGATCCTCCGCCACCGCACTGGAGAAGCCGTAACCGTTGTTGGCATCCTGCATGACGACGACCGGATCCCCTTCATTCAACGGCGGCATATTGAAGAAGCCGATTTTACCCACCATATCGCCGGCTTGAGCCGGATCGCGGAAGACGGAGTTCGCCCAGGAGCCGTCCATCATCATGATAGCCTCGCCCGTAATAACCTGGTTTCTCATATCCGCGTATTCAAAGCCCAGTTCGCCTTTCTTAAAGTAACCTTTTTGAACCCATTCCTGATGTTTGGCAATCGCCTTAACCATATTCTCGTCCGTCCATTTCGTTGCGCCTGTCTTGAAGCCGTAAGTGATCTCCGGACCGGCAAAATAGGACCACAGGTTATTGGTCGTCATCAGCGGAATCCAAGCATCCTTGGAGGACTGAGCAAACGGGATTTTGCCGTCCGCCTTGATTTTCTCAGCGATTTGCTCCAGCTCCCCAAGCGTCTTCGGCACACTCAGCCCTTTGGATTCAAAGTACTCTTTATTATAGAAATACCCTTCGATGGAACCCCCGATTGGCAAGCCGTATACTTTGCCGTCAAGGGTAAACGGATCCAGTGTCGTAAATTTATCTTTAATGCCCAATTCTTCGATGATCGGTGTCAAATCCAGCATCAGGCCTTCCTTGGCATACAGCTGGGCATCCGGACTGCCAAATACGTCGAAGATTTCCGGCGGTTTGCCCGCGGCCATTTCGCCCCGCAGCTTCTCTTTGCGGTTCACTTCGGAGTCCACCGCATCCAGCTTGATGGTTAAGCCCGGTACAGCAGCTTCCGTCTTCTTGACGACGTCCTCCAGCATCGCCAGGCGGAACTTCTTGGATTCCCCAACCTGGGTGTGGCGGATCGTGATTTCAAACGGATCGTTGTTCGTTTCCGTTTCGGTCCCCGCATTTGACGTGCCCTGGCTTTCATTCGACGGGGCATGGGCAGCATTGTTTCCGTTGTTGCCGGATTTGCCGCAGCCGGCGAGCAGCGCGGATGCAACAAACACAAGAGACAGCAGCAGCACCAAACTCTTCCTCATGTTAGATAGACCCTCCTCAAACTCGTTTATGTGATACACCCTCATTATAGAAAGCGTCACCACCTTTGATAAGGAGGACATTTTTCTATAAAGGGGATAATATCATCTAAAAACCAAAATGAAAACGGTTAAACCTAACGTATAACGAGAGGTCTAACCGTTTATATTCGAGATATTGAATTTTCGTGTAAGTATATATAACATATAATTCAAAGTTTAGCTGCTGTTTGCCGCTCACCTTCGCGAATCAACCGATAAGCTCGTTCGATCTCTTCATCCGTGGGCGAAGGTACACCTTCCAGCGGGTAAGCCCAACCGAGCTCCTGCCATTTGTATACGCCCATTTGGTGGTAAGGGAGAATTTCGAACTTCTCTACCCCCTTCAGGCTGCCGATAAACCGCCCGAGCTCCAGCAAATCTTGTTCATCGTTGTGGATGCCGGGCACATATACGTGACGAATCCACATTTTCCGATCATGATCCGACAGCCAGCGAGCCATCTTCAACATTCGATCGTTAGGTTTGCCCGTCAGCTTGATGTGCTTCTCGTTGTCGATATGTTTTAAATCCAACAGGACCAAATCGGTGACATCCAGCAAATCTTTGATCTTGTCGCCCTCGTTATAGCCGTTCGTATCCAGCGTCGTATGAAGGTTCCAGCGCCGCTTCACTTCCCGGAACAATTCCGTAACAAACGGCGCCTGCAGCGTCGCTTCGCCGCCCGAAACCGTCAGCCCACCGCCCGATGTACGATAGTAGTTCAAGTATGGCTCGATTTCAGCCAAAACTTCTTCAACCGTCATCTCCTTGCCTTCCGTCAAACTCCAGGTGTCCGGGTTATGGCAATATTGGCACTGCAACAAGCAGCCTTGCATAAAGAGGACGAAACGAATCCCCGGTCCATCTACGGTTCCGAACGTTTCTAATGAATGTATGCGACCTTTAAGCATCTTCGTCACCCTTTCCCTAAATCGCTCCCGATAAAGGAATGAGGAGAAAGGCGATCCAAGCCCAACTCCCCATTTTATCGTTCAGCTTCAATTGTTGCTGCTAGTCAGCAGGTTATTACATTTTGCCGTGGAAGGTCCGGTTGATGACATCCAATTGTTGTTCACGAGTCAACTTGATGAAGTTCACCGCATACCCCGATACACGGATCGTTAATTGCGGATAGTTCTCCGGATGTTCCATAGCGTCAAGCAGTTGTTCACGGTCAAAGACGTTGACGTTCAAGTGATGCGCGTTGCTGCCGAAGTATCCGTCCATCATCGATACAAGGTTCGATTGGCGAGTTTCGATTTCTTTACCCAATGCCTTCGGCACGATCGAGAACGTATTCGAGATGCCGTCCAAGCTGTGCTCATATGGCAGTTTCGCTACCGAGCTCAGGGAAGCTAACGCCCCTTTCTTGTCGCGGCCGTGCATCGGGTTCGCCCCTGGTGCGAACGGTTCGCCAGCTTTACGTCCGTCCGGCGTGCTGCCTGTTTTCTTACCATATACAACGTTCGACGTAATTGTCAACACCGATTGAGTTGGCAGCGAGTTACGATACGTTTTATGCTTGCGGATCATGCTCATGAACGTTTCAACCAGCTCTACCGCAATTTGGTCAACGCGGTCGTCGTTGTTGCCGTAGCAAGGGAAGTCGCCTTCGATTTCGAAGTCTACTGCAATGCCGTTTTCGTTGCGGATCGGTTTCACTTTCGCATATTTGATCGCGCTGAGCGAATCGGTTGCCACGGACAAGCCGGCGATACCACAAGCCATCGTACGAAGAATGTCACGGTCGTGCAGCGCCATCTCGATCCGTTCGTAGCAGTATTTATCATGCATGTAGTGGATCACGTTCAGGGTGTTGACATACAGCTTAGCCAACCATTCCATCATTGGGATGAAGCGTTTCATTACTTCGTTATAGTCGAGATATTCCGAAGTGATCGCTGGATATTCCGGACCCACTTGGACGCCGGATTTTTCATCCTTACCACCGTTGATCGCGTACAACAGAGCTTTCGCCAAGTTCGCACGAGCGCCGAAGAATTGCATTTGTTTCCCGATTCTCATCGCGGAGACGCAGCAGGCGATCCCGTAATCGTCACCGTAAATCGGACGCATCAGATCGTCGTTTTCGTATTGAATCGAGCTCGTTTCAATCGATACCTTCGCACAGTATTTCTTGAAGGCATCAGGCAGTTGCTCCGACCAGAGCACAGTCAGGTTTGGTTCTGGAGCCGGTCCCAGGTTGTACAGCGTATGCAGGAAGCGGAAGCTGTTCTTCGTTACAAGCGTCTGACCGTTTACGGACATCCCGCCGATCGATTCCGTTACCCAAGTTGGGTCACCGCTGAACAGTTCGTTGTACTCTGGCGTTCTCAAGAATTTCACGATGCGCAGCTTCATAACGAAATGGTCAACCAATTCTTGGGCTGCTTCTTCAGTCAGCGTTCCTTCAGCCAGGTCGCGTTCAATGTAAATATCGAGGAACGAAGATACACGTCCGAGGGACATCGCGGCACCGTCTTGTTCTTTGACCGCTGCCAGATAACCGAAGTACAGCCATTGGAAAGCTTCCTTCGCATTGTTCGCCGGTCTGGAAATGTCGAATCCGTACATTTCGCCAAGCTGTTTCAATTCACCCAAAGCGCGAATTTGTTCAGAAATTTCTTCCCGCAAGCGAATCACATCTTCATCGATGACATCCACTTCAAGGGATTTCAGTTCTTGTTGTTTTTGCTTGATCAAGAAGTCTACGCCATACAGAGCAACGCGGCGATAGTCCCCGATGATCCGACCGCGGCCGTATGCGTCAGGAAGGCCAGTGATAATCCCGGCTTTACGGGCGGCTCTCATTTCCGATGTATAAGCATCAAATACCCCTTGGTTATGGGTTTTACGAATCGTTGTAAACAGGTTGACGATCTCAGCTGGCAGATCGAAGCCATAAGCTTTGCACGCATTGATAACCATGTTGATCCCGCCGAATGGATGGATCGTGCGTTGGAACGGGGCCGAACCCTGAACGCCAACGATTTGTTCTTTCTCTTTATCCAAATATCCAGGAGCATGGGAAGTAATCGTCGACGGCGTATTCACGTCTACATCCAGGACCCCTCCAGCTTCCCGTTCTTTCACGGACAGCTGCGATACGATATCCCACAACGCTTTCGTGTTCGCCGTAGCGCCTTTCAAGAAGGATTCATTTCCTTCATAAGGATTCACGTTGGATTGGATGAAATCGCGCGTATCCACTTCCTTCATCCATTTCCCAGCTTTGAAGCCTCTCCATGCGTTTTGTGCCTTCGTTTCTGTTACTTCTCTTTCGATCACCGACATCTTGATTCCCTCCATTTATATATGTGGTCGCGGTTGAAGGTCTATCCCGCGCCTCATGATCCCTAAAATTTGTGATACTTTTCACAACTTAGACAATTATGGTACCCGGCCCCGAAAGACCGGGTTCCACTCACTTATTTCTGAGGGATCATTTATACTGTAATCATAGCTCTTCCTATCCAAAAAGATTGTGACAAATATCACATTGAGTGATATTTGTCACCTTTTTTACCCGCCTGTTCACTTATTCTTCAAATCTACCATAGAAGGCATCGCGATAAATCTCAGCCAGCTCGCTGACCAGCGGCAGCTTCGGATTCGCCGTCGTACATTGGTCTTCGAAGGCACGGTCCGCCAGGTAATCGACGCGCGATTCGAAATCCTTCGCATCGAAACCAAGCGCTTGGAACGATTCCGGAATGCCCAGCTTCTTGTTCAGATCGCGCACCGCTTTGATCAAGCTCTTCACGCCTTCTTCCGTCGTGCGAGCCGGCAGACCCAGAATGCGGGCAATTTCTGCATAACGTTCATCGGCAACGAAATTTCTGTATTTCGGCCATGCCGCAAATTTCGTTGGTTTCTTCGCGTTGTAGCGGATGACGTGCGGCATCAGAATCGCATTGGTACGTCCATGAGCCGTACCGTATTGACCGCCCCATTTGTGCGCCAAGCTGTGGTTGATGCCAAGGAATGCGTTGGCGAACGCCATCCCTGCGAGCGTCGAAGCGTTGTGCATTTTCTCACGGGCCAGCTTGTCACCGGTCAGTGCCGATTTCTCCAGGTATTGGAACACCAGTTGGATCGCTTTAATCGCCAGACCGTCTGTGTAGTCGTTCGCCATAACCGAGACATAAGCTTCGATCGCATGCGTCAGTACGTCCATTCCGGTATCTGCGACTGCAACTTTTGGCAAGCTGTATACGAATTCAGGGTCGATAATCGCGACGTCCGGCGTCAGCTCGTAATCCGCCAACGGGTATTTCGTATTGCCGTTGATTTTATCCGTGATTACCGAGAACGAGGTCACTTCGGAACCGGTACCCGACGTTGTTGGAATCGCCACGAACTTCGCTTTTTGGCCGAGACGCGGATATTTGTAGATCCGTTTGCGAATATCCATAAATTTTTGCTTCAGATTGTGGAAGTCGGTATCCGGATATTCATAGAACAGCCACATGCCTTTGGCTGCGTCCATCGGCGAACCGCCGCCCAGCGCGATAATGCAGTCCGGCTGGAATTTCGCCATCATCTCTGTACCGCGTTGTACAGTCGTGGTCGATGGATCGGGTTCAACGTCCGAGAACACTTCGATGGCGACTGGCGTTTGGCGTTGACGCAAGAAATGTTCGACTCTTTCCACATAGCCAAGCTTCACCATCATCGGGTCAGTCACGATCATGACGCGGGAGATGTCCGGCATCTTCGCCAAGTATTGCGTCGAGTTTTTCTCGAAGTAAATTTTGCTAGGCACTTTAAACCATTGCATGTTCACGGTACGATGATTCACCCTTTTCACGTTGATCAGATTCACGGCCGTTACGTTCGACGAAGTCGAGTTGCGTCCATACGATCCGCAGCCCAGTGTCAGCGACGGCAGGTTCGTGTTGTAGATGTCGCCGATACCGCCTTGCGAAGAAGGTTGGTTCACCAGGATCCGGCAGGTTGGCATCCGTTCGGAGAATTGTTGAATCACTTCATCATTATTCGAGTGGATGACCGAGGAATGACCCATACCGCCAAATTGCACCACTTCCAGCGCACGCTTAATGCCTTCCTCTGCATTTTTCACTTTGTAGCAAGCGAGTACAGGACTCAACTTTTCTGCAGACAATGGGAATTTCGGGCCAACGCCTTCGATCTCGGCAACGAGAATTTTCGTTCCGGCCGGGACGTCGATGCCGCACATTTCCGCGATTTTTACGGCCGATTGACCAACGATCGCAGGGTTCACCGCACATTTTTCAGCGTTGATCGCGCCTGCGGTCAGCTTCGCAGCTTCTTCTTTATTTACAAAATAGCAGCCGTTGGCGATCATTTTCTTCTTCACTTGGTCAAAGATCGGTTCTTCGATAATTACCGCCTGTTCGGATGCGCAAATCATGCCGTTGTCGAACGTTTTGGACAAGATCAGGTCGTTAACCGCTTGATCCAGGTCGGCGCTCTTCTCAATGAAGCAAGGAACGTTACCAGGACCTACGCCGAGGGCCGGTTTACCGCAGCTATAAGCCGCTTTAACCATCGCGGAACCGCCGGTAGCCAGAATGCAAGCTACGTCCGGATGATTCATCAGCGCGTTCGTGCGATCCATGGAAGGATCTTCGATCCATTGGATGCAGTCCGCAGGTGCGCCGTGTTTAACGGCCGCTTCAAGCAATATTTTAGCGGCTTCTGCACTACATTTTTGCGCGGATGGATGGAAGCCGAAGATGATCGGATTGCGTGTCTTCACGGCGATCAGCGCTTTGTAAATCGTAGTCGACGTCGGGTTCGTAACTGGAGTAATCCCCATAATGATCCCGAGCGGCTCGGCGATTTTTTGGAAGCTTTCGTAAGGATTGTCTTCGATGACGCCAACTGTTTTTTGGTACTTAATGCTGTTCCAAATATACTCCGTTGCAAACATGTTCTTGATGATTTTATCTTCGTAAACGCCGCGTCCCGTTTCCTCGATCGCCATTTTCGCCAGATACATATGCTTGTCGAGTCCAGCCAAAGCCATCGCTTGCACAATCTTGTCGATCTGCTCCTGATCCATGCTCATGAAAGCTTCGGAAGCTTTCTTCGCTTTGTCGATCAACGTTTGAATATACTCTTGTGCGGTTGGCTGAGCTTTCACAGCCACTTCGTTTTTAACAGCCATCTCTCTCATCCTCCTAAATTTTTGGATTAGGGATTTGCTTGCACATGGTGGACTAAGTTTTATATTGTGAAAAAATTCACTTATGAGCGAATCCCTATGAAGCGTGTGTGCTTCTCTTTATGTCTTGATCATAGCACAGGCTTTTTGTTTTGTATAGTGAATTTTTTCACATACTTTAAAAAAGTTGAAAGTTTTTCACTTGCCACGATAAATTTTTCATATATACTTTACATTGTGTACATAGTGTCTCTTTGAAATACTTATCGAATGCTGCGAACGCCAGTTTAATATTTTGCACCGTTTTTAGCGTGAATATCCGATTCGACATAGTGAAATTTCTCACAATGTTCACTTTTTCGGGCTTTAAAGCCCCCAAAAATTATAAAAAACCAGTTATAATTAATTTAAAATTTTCAGAAAAATTTGGAGCACAAAGGGGAAATCGATGATGAGTGAAATTGTGAATGCCACCCTGCCCCGCGGCAATACGAGCTGTTTTTCAGAGCAAAACTTCAATCGCCTTCTCGTTACGATGAAAGACAAATCTTATCCCGAGGGGACACATTTGTTCTGGGAAGGAGACTATTCCGATAAACTGTTCTACATCAAGCGCGGCCGCGTGAAGTTGACGAAATCGACAGATGAGGGCAAAGAGTTGATCCTCTACATGTATGGTGTCGGCGATATGGTTGGGCAAGCCGATCCGTTCTTCAGCTCGAAGCATAGCTTTACCGCCGAAGTCATCGAAGACTGTGAAATCGGCATTATTGAGCAGAAGGACCTGGAAATCATGATTTGCCAGCATTGCGATTTCGCCATCGATTTCATGAAATGGATGGGCATCCATCACCGTTTGACGCAAACCAAATTCCGCGATCTGATGATGTACGGCAAACCGGGCGCTTTGTGCTCGACCTTGATTCGCTTGAGCAATACGTACGGTGAACCGCACGGAGATGCAATTCTGATCAATAAGAAGATCACCCATACTGACTTGTCCAACATGATCGGGGCAACGCGCGAAAGTGTCAACCGAATGCTAAGCGACCTGCGCAAAAAGGAAGCGCTGGACTATGAGAACGGGATGATCGTAATCAAAGACCTGGTCATGCTGCAAGATATTTGCCACTGCGAGCTGTGCCCGAACGAAATCTGCCGTATTTAACCGCCTAGTACTCGCCCTATATACGGCGTTAGTTCCGGTGTATTGAACCGTCCCATGATTGGAGGGCGGTTTTTTTGCTTTCTTCCCATCGCGTAAAAAAATCCCCCAATCCTCTTCGCTACCCAATGAGGTTGGGGGATACTTATGTGGTTATGAGCCCTATGCTTTCTTGCGCATGGGCGAAATGAACCAATATGCCATTGCGACGAATACCGCACCGCCCCCAAATCAAACTTGCCTCATGCTTCAAAAATAGCGCGGCGACCTTCCGATCACCGCGCTGTCGATAGCCGCACTACGCTTGCTGCAAAGCAGCAGCGGCAATGTAGACCTGTTCGTCCTCCACCTTGACCGGGAACATCGTGACCTGCCCGGTATCCGGTGCTTGAACGAGCCCGGTGGTCAGGTCGATTTTCCAATCATACAACGGATCATACAGATAATGACCCGATACGATCCCCTCGGCCAGCGGTCCGCCCTTTGGATGCGGATTTTGGTTCAGCGCCGCAAAAATCCGGCCATCCGATGTTCGGAACACGGCAATTTGCAGGCCGGCCACTTCCACGACACGCCCGATTTGCAGCAGAAAATCCTCCAAGGCACCAACAGGATAAAACGTTTCGCCCTTACTCTCCATACTCATGCACCATGACCCCTTTCTCTAGGACGCTGTATTACAGCTGGCTGCTCACTTCTAACGAGTGATACAATTTGCCAAGCTGTTCGTTGTCGTTCAGCACTTTTTTCCATGGATCGGATACTTGCTTCAAAGCAAATTCAATCCGTTCCATCAGCGCTTTGCGGTTCTTCACATCGTCAACGATAACCGAGCGGATATGCTCAAGGCCCATCCGTTCCACCCATTCCGACGTTCTCTCCAGGTAGTTGCCGGTTTCACGGTAGTACTGCATCAGCGCGCCGCACACTTCAATCAATTCCTCATCGGTTTTCACCTTGCACAGCGAGTCCGCCAAGCGCGGCTTGATCCCGCCGTTGCCGCCAATGAAGACCTCCCAACCGCCGTCATTGCCAACGATCCCGATATCTTTGGTGCACGACTCGGCGCAGTTACGCGGGCAGCCGTTAACCGCCATCTTAAATTTCGCCGGGAAGTCCAGTCGCTCGAATTTGCGCTCCAGCAGCGCGCCCATACCCATTGAATCCTGGGTGCCAAAACGGCAGAACTGCGAACCAACGCAGGTCTTTACTGTGCGCAACGATTTGGCATAAGCATAACCTGACGGCATATCCAGCTCTGCCCACACCTTCGGCAGGTCCTCTTTCTTCACGCCGATCAAATCCAGCCGTTGTCCGCCCGTGACCTTGACCACCTTGACATTGTATTTCAACGAAACATCGGCGATTTTCTTCAGATCTTCCGGCGTTGTGACGCCGCCGTACATCCGCGGCACCACGGTATACGTGCCGTCCTTTTGAATGTTGGCATTCATCCGTTCGTTGACGAAACGCGAAGCTTTTTCATCTTCATGGGTATCCGGGTAGATCATGCCTAGATAGTAGTTAATCGCCGGCCGACACTTCGAACAGCCTTCCGGCTGCGTCCATCCGAGCACATTCATCACTTCTTTGGTTGTCTGCAGCCCTTTCGCTTTAATCTCGGCAACGATCTCGTCCCGGCTAAGCGTAGTGCAGCTGCAAATCCCCTGTTTCGCCGATTGGGTAAAGCCATCGCCAAGCACATATTGCAGGATCTGCTCGACGACCGGTTTACAGCCGCCGCAAGATCGAGTCGCTCCGGTGCTCGCTTTAATTTCGTCGACCGTCGTCATCCCTTGATTTACGATGCAGTCCACGATCGTGCCTTTCGTCACCCCGTTACAGCCGCAGACGATTTCCTCATCGCTCATCGTTTCGACCGATGCCTTCTTCTTGGTGCCGCCGCAGCAGCCCCCGCCCATCAGCGATTCGTACAACTCATCGGTCATCTCCGCGCCTTGCTTAATCAGCTTCTGCAGCTCAGCCGAATCTGTGATATCCCCGAACAGCACTGCCCCAACCAGCTTGCCGTCCTTCAGCAAAATTTTCTTATAGGTGCGTTTCCACTCGTCCTTGCTGACGATCACCGTATGCTCCGGTCCATCGATAAATTCACCGGTGGAGAATACATCCAAGCCGGAAATTTTGAGCTTGGTCGATACGACCGAACCCTCATAAGGCGCGGTATCCACGCCGCTGATATGCTTCGCCAACACCATCCCCTGCTCGAACAAAGGAGCAACCAGACCGTAACAAACCCCGCGGTGCTCCGTACATTCCCCCACAGAATACACACCTTCAAGCGAGGTTTGCAGATAGTCGTTCACGACGATCCCACGGTTCACTTCGATGCCGCTGGCTTTAGCAACCGCAACATTAGGTCGAATTCCCACAGCCATAACGACGAATTCCGCCTCCAGCTCCGTCCCGTCGGCAAAGCGCAGGCCGCGAACCCGATGGTCGCCAAACAGCTCCGTCGTTTGTGCGCCCATCTTAAATTTGATCCCTTGCCGCTCCAACTCTGCTTTCAACATGCTCGCTGCCTGATGGTCTAACTGGCGTTCCATCAGATCTTCCATCAAATGTACAACCGTCACGTCCATCCCCAGTTGCACAAGGCCTTTGGCCGCTTCCAATCCCAACAGTCCACCGCCAATGACGGCCGCCTTCTTGTAGGTCTTCGCCGCCTCCAACATTTGCTTGCAGTCCGCGATGTCACGGAAGCCAACGACCCCTTCCTTATCGCTGCCTGGAATCGGCAAGATCAGCGAATTGGAGCCCGTTGCGATCAGCACTTTATCGTACGGGACGCGCAACCCATTATCGGCGACGACCTCTTTGGCTTCGGCATCAATCCGTTCCACTGCAGTTCCGAGATGCAAGGTGATCCCGTTCTCTTTGTACCAGTTCAAATCGTTCAGCACGATATCGTCCAGCGTTTTGCTGCCTTCCAGCACATATGACAGCATAATTCGATTGTAGTTCGGATGCGGCTCGCTTCCGAATACCGTAATGTCAAATTTCGTAGTCAACTTCAGAATTTGCTCTACCGTGCTGATTCCGGCCATTCCGTTACCGATAACAACTAGTTTCTCTCGTTCCATTCCCATATCTTTAAAATGCCTCCTCCAATAAACACCTGGGTCTCATGCAACTTGGCGATAGTTAAAATTTGAAGTGCTCCCATGCTCCCAGTATACTTTTCAAATAAGGAGGACTTTGTGATTCCATTCACATTAATTGTGAAAATTTTAACATACTTTTGTCATAACTTTTTCAATGTTCTGTAAAAAAATCCGCTCTCCCGGATGATCACCAGGATTACGGATCTCTAAGTTACATCGTACTTCTATTGCGTCGTCAAGGTAATCTCCACGTAGTCTTGCGGCTTTAATCTCATATCCAGGCCATTATCCAGCAGCTTCTTCCCATTCACTTTCAGGATCCATTGCTCGTCCTGCTTAGGGGTATAGCCGCCGACGGAGATAATTGATTTATGGTTAGGGTTAAA
>Ga0310825_101048_pt1 | contig 12873 bp, 14 predicted proteins | sample WT_ome_9_FD_202243 | JGI IMG/M metagenome (GOLD analysis project Ga0310825, IMG submission 202243) | Sorghum-adapted microbial communities enriched on wild type (WT) sorghum from Joint BioEnergy Institute, Emeryville, California, United... ... | reverse complement strand
TATGCTGTTTCCTTCTTCAACGATGGCCGGTGCGTCTCGAAATCGGTCCGGTTAAACGGTATTGTCAGGCGATACCAAGCGTCTCGAAGTCGGTCGGGTTAAACGGTATGGCCGATGCCGACCGGCTCGCGGTGATGTCGTGCAGGTTGTACATCTGGTACCGGCATAGGGCGGTTAGCCCGTCTGCGAATCGTTCGGCGGATTCTCGCGCAGTATGGCTGATTCCCTTCGTTCATTCATCCGATCTTTATGGATTCTTTATTTTTGCCTGTTAAGCTGTTCCCAGAAACGAAACGAACGAAAGCGGAGAGGAAGATGAACAGATGGATACACAGCAAGCGTACATTTTGCGCACCGATCGTCTGGTTAAACAATTTCATAGGCAGAAGGTCGTACGGGAGGTTTCGTTACAAGTGCGGAAAGGAACGGTCTACGGATTGCTCGGTCCCAACGGTGCGGGCAAAACGACATTGCTCAAGATGATCTCGGGACTGCTGCGCCCGACAGGAGGTGAAATGTATTTCGAGGGACAGGCGTGGAGCCGTAGAAGCCTCGAACAGATCGGCGCGCTGATCGAGACGCCCGCTCTGTACGGCAATCTGACCGCGCGGGAAAATTTGAAGGTGCACACGCTGATGCTGGGATTGCCCGAGCGGCGCATCGATGAGGTGCTCGAGACGGTGGATCTCACCCATACCGGCAAGAAACGGTGCTCGCAATTTTCGCTGGGGATGAAACAGCGGCTCGGCATCGCCATCGCCCTGCTCAAACGTCCGAGCCTTCTCATTCTCGACGAACCGACGAACGGATTGGATCCGGTCGGCATCCAGGAATTCCGCAAGTTGATCCGTTCATTCCCTTCACAGGGCATCACGGTGCTGTTGTCCAGCCATACGCTGACGGAGGTTGCGCAGGTGGCGGACGATATCGGCATTTTGGCCGGAGGCAGGTTGCGGTATCAAGACCGGCTCGACGAGAATGTCGATCTGGAATCGCTGTTTATGCAGGTCGTTCAGGAAGAGAAAGGAGTGACGGCGGGATGATGAGAACGATGGTCGTTTCCGAAATGCTCAAAACAAGGCGCAGTTTCGCCAAGAAGCTGGCGCTGGCGGCTCCGCTCTTCTTCGCCCTGTACGGCGCCGTAATCCGAATTTATCTGCCCGATCAGACGAAGATGCCGTGGGATCTGCTTCTCGGCATGGTGTTCAACTGGTGGCCCGTTCTGTTCGTTCCGCTGGGGGTTGCGCTTCTGTGCGCTCTGGCGGAATATCGCGAGAGAAAAGCGGGAAACTACCGCGGCATCTACTCCAACAATATCAGCCTGATCAAGCTGTGGCTCGGCAAGATCGCGGCCATCGGCATCCTGCTGCTGATGTCGACCGTTGTGCTGATCGTCGTCGTGTCGGCCGTCGGATGGTGGACGTCGAGCGGTGACGTTCCGATTGCGAAAATCGTCGCGGCGAGTTTGCTGGTTTGGTTCGCCGCATTCAGCCTGGTGCCGTTTCATCTGTTTGCGGCGGCGCGCTTCGGCGTGTTCGGCGGACTTCTCTCGGGTATTCCCGCCATGTTGATCGGAGTGCTCTCCGCCGATCAGCCATACTGGCTCTTCATTCCGTGGAGTTGGCCTACCAGGATGATGTCCCCGATGGTCGGGGTGCATCCGAACGGTGTCATGCTGCACGAGGGAGACCGTCTGCTGGATGCCTCCGTTATTCCCGAAGGAATCGCGGCGTCGTTTCTGTTCCTGGTCGTTACGTCATTGCTGACGGCTTGCTGGTTTGCGAAAAGAGAGGTGCGGTAACGATGGACATATGGCGGCTGATTCGGGCGGATTGGCTGAAAACCCGGCGCACGCCGATTCGCTGGGTGGTCTTCGCTTTGCCCGTCGGTTATGCGCTGACGCTTTTATGGTATTTTTCAACATTCCGCGTAACACCCGAACTTCCATCTAAGGTTTATGAAGCGTTCTTTGAGGCATGGTGCGTGTTCCTGCCGCTTATATACGGGCTGCTCACCGGACTCATGGGTTTGCAGGAAGAACAGGCGGGCGGCTTCCGCGTACTGCTCGGCATCCCGTCGGCGCGCATCCGCATCTATGGGAGCAAACTGTTGCTGCTCATCAGCGTGGCGTTCGGCAGCCCGCTGGTGTCGGCAACAATTGTCGTGCTCGGCATGAAATTCGGAATGGGTGTCGAAAACATACATGCGGAGGTTTTTTATGTAGGAGCGCTTCTTTCAGCGGCGGGCTCGATGGCGCTCGGGGCATGTCATCTTTGGCTGGGCTTCGCCTTCGGGTTCGGCGCCAGTGTCGGTGTGGGAGGAGCCGGTTTTCTGACGGCCGCGATCATCGGCGTCACAAGCGTCGGCGACGGAATCTGGGGAGCGGTTCCTTGGGCGTGGCCCGTACGGCTGGCCATGCATCCGCTTGCTTCGGTCGATCTTCCGAAGGGTCTTCTGTATGCCTGCTCGCTATTTGCGGTCGTCACGGTTCTCAGTCTGCTATGGTTTCAACGATGGGAAGGCCGCAAACGGGAAGAATGAACGGCCGCCGTATCAGCCTCGGCGAGAAGGGCGGCCGCAAGCGCACCGATCAAGCACGGCAAGCCGGAACCGGCTCTGGAGCGGCAAAGCAAACATGCAACTGCTTCGGAGCGGGAGAAAGGCGAAATCACGGACGGCGAGGCGGCGCCGGACGAACAGGTTCATGCTGCATGTCAGGGCAGCATATCAAGCCGCAGTTTTCAAAGCACGCAGCCGCATGTTGAATGACGAAGAACGGCAGGAAACGGCGCTGGTGAACGGCGCAAGCAGAAAAAACGGAGATGGGGTGACCGGATGAGCAGCATCTTGATTATCGACGACGAAGAAGATCTCCTCACCTTGCTGAAGGATGAACTGGAGGCGAGAGGACATGAGGTGTTGACGGCGCATGACGGGGAGGAAGGGGTCAAACTGGCGATGAGACAGCAGCCGGATCTGATCATACTCGACATCATGATGCCGTCCATGAACGGGTTCGAAGTATGCCGGGCGATCCGCGACCGCGTGCTGTGCCCGATCATTTTCCTGAGCGCCAAGCAGTCTGAGACAGATCGGGTCAAGGGTTTCACGTTGGGCGGCGATGATTATGTGGTCAAGCCTTTCGGGTTGCGCGAACTGCTGGCGAGGATCGAAGCCAATCTGCGGCGGGAACAGCGCGCCCAATACTTGAATGCGGAACATAAGCGCTCGAAGCTGTTTTTCGGAAAATTGGGACTCGATTTGAAAGAACGGTCGCTGACAGCCGGCGGACAATCGATTCCGCTGACGCGGAGAGAATACGACATTATCGAACTGCTTGCGGTGCACAGCGGGCAGGTGTTCTCCCGGGAACAGATCTATGAGAAAATATGGGGATACGACGCGGAAGGCGATTCATCGACGGTCGTGGAGCATGTGAAGAAAATCCGCGCCAAGATTGCGGCCGTCGATCCGGAGACGGAGTACATCACAACGGTATGGGGGATCGGATACAAGTGGAACAAATTCTGACGGCGAAAACGGTGCGATGGTCATGAAAGACAGGTCCTTGAAGTCTCTGTTCCGCATCTCGATCGTGTCGGTTCTCGTGGCGAGCCTGCTGGCCACGATCCTGACATACGTCGTCGTCATCATCCTTTTCAGCATGCTGGAGTTCAGGAGCATATACCCGGCCAATTATTATGAAGCCAAGCTGCCGGACATCGAATCGTACATTCGATCGAAGGGCGCCGCATTGCTGGAAGCGGGCGCGCGGGAAGAGCTGGAGCGGGTCATCCCGCTGGAAGGGATCGATTATCAACTGCTGGACGGGCAGGGGAATCCGGTGTACGGTTCCTTGACCGGCACGATCATTCCGAACCGGGAGGAACTGTACCGGCGGTTGAACACCGTGTTTCCTTTTCGGGACAAGTATGTTCGCGCCGTTCCGATTCTGAACGAGCGGGATGATCATGTCGGGACGGCACTGTTGGCCTATAAGTTGCAGGTTTCTCCGGCCAACGGCGGCGGACGGTTCTGGATCATCGTGCTGTTTTTGCTGGTGGTCGTTACGCCGTTTTTCTATCTGGTGTTATTCATGTTTCTGTTTTCCAAGCGATTTGCGGCCCATGTGAACGAACCTTTGAACATGCTGATGAAAGCCGCTCATCAGATCAAAAACAGGAATCTCGATTTTGAACTGTCCTATCGGTCGAATAACGAATTGGGGCAACTTTGCGCCGCTTTCTCCGATATGAAGCATGAATTGCAGCGTTCCCTTGCCGCACAGTGGAGAATGGAGGACGAACGGAGGAACATGACCGAAGCGTTGGCGCATGACCTGAAGACGCCGCTTTCGCTCATCCTTGCGTATTCCGAGGCTTTGATGGATGATGCGGAACGGAATGCTTCGGAGAAAACCGTCAAGTATTTGCGCATTATCAAGGAAAACGCGGAGAAAAGCTCCGCACTCGTCCGGCAGATGCAGTATGTCTCCGATCTGGAGAACTCCGGCCCGGACCTTATGCCCGTTACGGTTCACATCGCTTCGTTCATTCGGCAGAAGGTGTCCTATTATGAGCTGCTGGCGAAGCGGAAGGGGATTCGCATCGTGACCGATATTCAGGGAACGTCCGACGCGCCGGTTCAGTTTGACGCCGACAAGGTGGAGCGCATCCTCGACAACATCGTGACGAACAGTCTGGAGCACACGCCGGAGGGCGGGCATATCCGGATATCGGCGAACGTCGGCACCGACCGGGCGGCCTACGAAATCGCCAACTCGGGTCCGGAGTTTACCGGAAAAGATCTGGAGCATATGTTCAAACGATTTTACCGGGGCGAGGAGTCGCGCGGCGGCAAAGGCCATCATTCCGGACTCGGTCTCTATATTGTCAAGCAGCTCACGGAGAAACTGGGCGGGTCGGTGCAGGCGTATAATTCCGGCGCAGGGGAGGCTTGCATCACGTTCTGGCATCCTGTCGCGCCGGCCGCTAAGGCGCATGCAACGCAAAACTGACGGAAAGGCAGACTGCGGGTAAAGGACGCTTGTCATGCGATCGTCGGAACCGCAGCTGCCTTTTTGCATGATCGTCAATCGTTTCAGGCATCTCCGACCGCATGCGGCCGCTCTCTAAACCGGACCGACCAGCAGAACAGGATGCCCGCGTGCATGGCCGCAAGGATCACATAGATGTTGCTGTACAGCGCGCCGCTTTGGCCGGAATGTATCGGATTCCAGCTCATGGCGGCGTCGTATTCCGCCAACATGCCGTAAACACCGACGGCGACGCCTTGTGCGATGAAATTGAGCATCGTGAACAGCCCCATGCCCACGCCGACCTGATCTTTGGGCAAGGTTCGGGAGACGGTGTTGGATATGGCGATGCCGATCAAGGTTTGACCGACGTTGCCGAAGATCAGAAAAGCGGATACCAGGAGCGGGGAAACGCCGGCGAAACTCGAGAGAAGGAGAAAACAGGCGATCAGGGAGCCGGAAGCCCAGCGATACAGAAACGTGTTGCCTTTCAGGTCCGCCAGCTTCCCCCCTTTCCTTCCCAATATGGAAGAGGCCAGCGCCGCAGGAGCCATGGCGAACCCGATCAAATCGGCATCCAGATGATGCACTTCGGCCAAAAGTTTCGGCGTGAGAAAATGCAAGGATATGCCGACGGCATGGATGAGAAACGCGATCGAGAGCGCGTTTGCGTATCCTTTGTTTCGAAACAGCGCAGGCCGGATGAACGGTTGTTCCGCGACGCGAATGCGAACGGCGAACAGCGCCAGCGCGAGTAGCCCCGCCAGGATCAGTCCGGCGCTTTGTCCGGTTACGCCCAGCAGAAACAAGGCCACCGCTGCGGCCAGCAGTCCCCCGCCCAGCCAATCGAACGTTTCCGGATTGGCCTGCGTTTCTTTGGAATCCTCGATCAGGTATCGGCGGTAAAAGGGCAGCGTGAACAGAAGGAGCAGCGGCGGAACGAACAGCCATCGCCAATGGGCGACGCTCATCGTCAGCGCGGAAACGACGGGGGCCAGGGCGCCGCCCAGCGCAACACCGGCGGCGGTCATCCCGAGCGCCCGTCCCCTTCGCTCCGTTGCAACGTAACGCGTCGGGATGATCATCGCCAATGCGGGCACGCAGGCCGCCCCGACGGACTGGATCAGCCTTCCCGCCAGCGCGCTCCAGTACGAGGAGGAGAGAAGCCCCATCAATGATCCGAAAGCGAACAATGAGAGGCCGAATGTCAGCAGATTTTTGAGTTTGAAACGGTCGGCAAGTTTGCCGTACGTCACGGTTCCGAACGCGTACAGGATCGTATAGCCGGAGGAAAGCCAGCTGACCTGCGCATACGAGAGCTGAAACTCTTCGCTGACGCGCGGAAGCACGATGTTGAACATGAGCGCCGTCATCGAAGACAGCGTGGTGGTGAGCATCAGAAGCCGCATCAGCGTCGATTCCGTTGTTTTACGCGGATGGTTAATGTCATGATGCATGGCAAAGGCACTTCCTTTCGCTTGGAATGCATGCAAGCACATACTTGCATTCCGGGTGAAAAAATTAGGGAGTCACCCCCCTGACAAACACCGATACGTTCTCTTCGATAAAATCATCCAGCGAGAAGCCGGAGTTCGGTTGTTCGCTCAATTTGCTGATGAACGCGCCGTAGTTCATCCACATGAAGGACAGAGCCAGCAGATCGGGTCTGGATCGGATGATCTGCCCCCGTTCCGCCATGGCGGCAAAGTAGTCGGTCAGCAACTGTTTGAGTTGCTGCGGATGCCTGATGGCTTGTTCATGCACGTTCTCCGGCAGGGAATTCCCCTCTCTGTGCGCGATTTCCAGCAGTTTGCGGTTCCGGTTCATAATGCGGTGATATGTCCTGCTGATCAGGAGCAAGTCTTCGTGCAGATTCCCGGTCAACCGTTCCCGGAACAGTTTCGTCATTTCTTCTCCGTAATGAAACCGGTCGAACGCGGCTTCCAGCAGCTTCTGTTTGCTGCCAAAATGCCGGAACAGCGTCACCTCATTCACGCCGGCACGCGCTGCGATCTCCTTGGTTGTCGTGCCGTTGTACCCCTTTTCCGCCATGAGATCGATGGCGGCCAGCAGGATTTTGTCGCCGGTGCTTCGTTGATGACTATCCAATGTTCTCCCACCTTGAATGCAAGTGCTTGCTTACATCCAGCATATGCGATTTGCGGCATCGTGTCAACCATTCGGCATCATGTTCATCTTCCACGTTTGTTTTGCATGTATCCGTCCCGTTGCAGAAAAAGACGGTGTTTTTGGCGTTTTTTCCGTATCCGACGGTCTTTTCCGGCGTATTAGAAATAGGAAATAAGTAAAAAATATCCCTGCAATTGTCGATGAAGGAAGATTCATACGGAATGCCGAACGAAAATCAAGATAGCGAAACGGATGGAATATGGAGGTTGGGATTGTCTGCAATTGTGGATACGGGACTTTTCGAACGCCGATCGAGCGCGTATTCTCTTAAATGGACATCTTGACAGCTTTTTACGCCAGAATGAAGATTACGATAACAAGGAGTACAAGTTATGAAATGGAAGGAAATTCTTAAATTTCTGTTTCCCGAATACCAGATTATCCGGTCGATCAAAAAGCACGGGTTCTTCGTAAACCCGGACAAGATCGATCAGAAGTTATTCCTACAGTTGGCAGAACACATCCTGGACCAGTTACACCTATTCCAGCACGACCACCGGGGGAAATGCGTCGACTGGTTCGAGCACCTGGTCTTCCGGCGGCAGCACCAGGTCATCCGGCAACGCTTGGCCGTTCGGAAGCGGCTCCTGGACATCGGGCAGCGGCGGCTGGCCTTCCGGCAGCGGAGCCTGGACGAGCACCAACCAGACGAACACGAATCCTTTCGCGTCGAATACGGGGTTCGAGCCGGAGATGACTTACGCGAATGTCGGGCCGAAGTTCGAACTGGCTAAAAGTCAATTAATGTCCGTCATCATCGGACAGCGGAATTTTCTCGATCGTCTGATGATTGCGTTCAAACGGCCTTTTGCCTCGAAACCCGATCCCGTCAAACCGAAGAACGCCATCCTTGTTCTCGGCCCCGACAGTTCCGGCAGGCATACGTGCATCGAAACGGCCGCCGCTGTGCTGTCGATGAACGGTCTGCTCGAAGACGGAAGCGTGGCCGAGGTCGATCTGTCGTTGTATCCGACCGTTTCCGAAAGGTCTTTATTCCTGTCCGATCTTTACAAGGCGCTTGTTTCTCCGGCGGAGGTGATCATATTCGACGCGCCGGAAAAATGTCACGCCAATATTCTCAATATCCTGAGCAACCTGGTCATCAACGGTGTTCACCAACTTCAGGCCAGGTATACGTTTCACAACAATATGCTCGTGGAGGTGACCGGACAACTCACGGAGGATACGGTGGGTGAACTGTACGCGGGGGGGGAAAATATTTCGTATTCTTCTCCAGTCAAAGCGAGAGCAAGCTGATGGATGTGCTCGGACCGAAAATGTGGCGGGCGTTCGGCGATATTCTGCACATGGACGCCTATTCCAAGGCGGAACTGGTCCGATTCGCCGACAAATTTCTGCGCGAGCTGCAAAGAAATTGCGAGACACAGATTTCCATCTTGCTCGAGGCAGATCCCGCCATGGCGGATCATTGCGCCGACAAGTACAACCCGGCGGCGGGCATCGTCAGCATCCGGGACTACATCCAGGATACGATTTTTCGCGGAATATCCGAGTACGTCCTTCACAACTATGTGCCGCCCCGTACGACGGGAAGACTGGTCCTGGCCGACGGGGAACCGGCGATCATATGGGGCCTTGGAAGAAGCCGGGACACGGCGGTTATGCTCCGCGAATGGCTGCCGAAGAAGCCCGCGGACCTGCTGGAGGAAGTCAAGAAGGAACTCGACGCCGTCATCGGGCTCCAGAGCGTGAAAGAATATGTTCTCGGTCTTGAGCGGAATCTGAAAATCCAGCAAATGCGCGAAAGCGCCGGGATGAAAAAGGCGAGCGTCACCATGCACATGATTTTCACCGGAAATCCCGGGACGGGCAAGACGACAATCGCCCGCATCGTCGCCAAATATTTGAAGGCGCTCGGCGTGTTGTCCATCGGCCAGCTGCGCGAAGTGACCCGAAGCGATCTGGTGGGCCAATACGTCGGTCATACCGCGAAGCTTGTTCAGGACGTCGTCAAGTCGGCGCTCGGCGGCGTATTGTTCATCGACGAAGCGTATGCGCTTTGCCGCAACAAACATGACAGCTTCGGGCTGGAGGCGATCGACACGCTGGTGAAAGCGATGGAAGACCATCGCGACGATCTCGTCGTGATCTTAGCCGGATATCGGGATGAGATGGAGCAGTTCCTGCAGATGAACAGCGGGCTGAAGTCGAGATTTCCGAATGTGATCGAATTCCCCGATTACACTCCGCAGGAAATGGTGCAGATCGCGATCAAGACCGCGGATCAAGGGGAGAAATGACAGCGGCAACGGCAGGCTTGTGCGCAATGTCGTCGAAGGCGCCATTTTGGAACAGTCCAGGCGATTGAGCGCCGCGCCGAACGCTTCCGCCGCATTGGATGAGCTGATCCCCGGCGACTTCAAGTTTGAAAAGAGCGAACCGTTCGATCTGGAGCAGGCGATGTCAGGCATCGTCGGCCTGGAAAGCGTGAAAGAATTTGTCCGTACTCAATACAAGATGCTGATCGCGAACGAGAAGCGACGGAAAGCGGGCATCCAGGTTGATACGACGCAAACCTTGAACATGATATTCACCGGAAACCCGGGAACCGGCAAGACGACGGTCGCCCGGCTGATCGCTTCGATGTTCAAGGAGATGGGGGTGCTGAAGAGCGGCCATCTGGTAGAAACGGACCGCGGCGGTCTGGTGGCCGGGTACGTCGGACAGACGGCGATCAAGACGACGGAGAAGGTGATGGAAGCGCTGGACGGCGTGCTGTTTATCGACGAAGCGTACGCCCTGGCCGACAACGGTGCGGGCTACGGCAAGGAAGCGATCGATACGCTGGTGAAGCTCATCGAAGACTACCGCGGGGAGATCGCCGTCATTCTGGCGGGTTATAAGAAGGAGATGGCGGATTTTCTGAAGACGAACTCGGGTTTGCAATCGCGCTTCCCGCTGCAGATCGATTTTCCGGATTACAACGCGGATGAGCTGTATCAGATCGCGCTGAACATGATCGGCGCCAAAGGGTACCACATCACCGAAGAGGCCAAAGAAGGGTTGCGCGAGCAGATCGAATGGCTGCACAAAACGGCGACGGCCCATTCGGGCAACGGGCGGATGGTGCGCAAGCTTGTGGAGAAAATATTGCGCAATCAGTCGGTGCGCGTCGCGCTGCATGATGTGTCTCCTTCGGAGTTGACGACCATCCAGCCTGGCGATCTAGAGTCGGGAGATGCGCCGAGACCGAGTGTGAAACGTTGCATATCCTGGCGAAAATCATCAAATATATCGCGCTCGGTTATTGGATGCTCATTTTCGGCGGTTGGGCTATTTTTGCATTGGGGTTTACGCCTCTCATGATTTTAGGGGATATCAATACGATCTTACGAACCGGATTTGCCTTAGGGTTTACATGGGATTCATTTTTGATCGGGCACAGCTTTATGATCGCAATTTCCATGCTTGTGCCGCCGCTTCGCAAGATTTACGATTATTCCCTGGCTGTTTCCGTATGTCGTCATGTTTTTCATAAACTCTTTGATCATGATGATGGCGGTGTATATCCTTAATTACGGTTACGAGGTGAGGGACACCGCCCGGCATGTGTTTTTCCTCATCGTGATGCTTGTGCAAATCATCGTATGCCGTTTCGCCATGTGCCTGTATTTCTGGCGGAAACCTGTGAAACCATTGGGGAATCGGGGAGGAGATCCATATGGACATGAGGATGAAGATGAATAAAAAGGATAAGCAATCTAAGAGCCAGTGGCCGATAGGCGGCGGGGCACCGCATATCCCGGAGCAGCCGTATGTTCCTGCGACCCGATTGCCGCCATTGAGCGGTTCGAAGAGGAGTTGCGGGCTGAGAAACGGCATGATAGAAACAAACCGTTAAAGCGGTTCGGGTTGTTTTGCTTGGGAGTTCTCATCGCCGGACTCATTTTTACGGGCGTCTCGCTCACGGGTCCGAACACCACCACGGTGGACCCGGCGTGGGTGAATCAGGCGATGACCGAGCAGGTGTCTGCCAAATTACCCGTCGGTTATATTCTGATGTCGGCGGACGAGCATCTCGAATCGCAAGATCATACCATCGTGCATCAATCGAACCTGGATTCGGCGGTGATCTGGGTCTGGGATTACGCCGCCGAAGACGGCGATTATGTGGAGATTATGCATAACGGGACAGTGATCTTCGAGGCGTTCATGATCAAACACGCGCCGCGTGCCATCGAGGTGCCGACGGTAGGCGAATTGCAGATTCGCGGCGTGAGAGACGGGGGAGGCGGCATCACCTATGCGGTGGCGTTTGAATTGAACGGAACGACTTACTTCAACAGTGTGTCGGAAGGAACCGTGAACACGTACACGCTGATCAGACAGTAAAGGCGGCGGCAACGGAGCCAACGGGTATAATGGCAAAAAAAAAAAAAAGACCGATTCCGGTCTTACAGGATAAGGAACAACACCGCGAATGCGATGCTCGCATAAAACCAGATCGAATTGTTTTTAGAGCATGTGAACCATCTTTTCATCGCACATTCCTCCTGTTTCCATTATACAAGGGAATAATGGAAACAGGAAGCCGCTTGTTTCGGTCGCCGCAGATTCGGGAAAGTTTGGTTTATAGTCGAATACGGCAAATAAGATGACCGCTTCCTGTGTTATCCTATGGTCGGACAACCGGAATGAATGATAACGGAATGCAGGATAACGGGATGACGAATAATCAGGAGGAATGTGCCCATGAGAGCGGATCGTTACAAGCATTTATTTACGAAAGAGCTGTTGATGGGACCGAATGCCGTCAGGCTGCTGGATGAATTGTTGGAAGACAGTCCGATCGAGGGCGGACGCGTATTGGATCTGGGATGCGGGACGGCCCTGACCTCTTTGTTTATGGCCAAAGAGACGGCCGCCGAACAAATTTTTGCCGTTGATCTGTGGATACCCGCGACGCCAAACTGGCAACGAATCAAAGCGTGGGGGATGGAACACAAGATCATTCCGCTGCATGCGGATGCCAATGAGCTGCCCTTCCCCGACGATTTCTTTGATGTGGTCGTCAGCGTGGATTCTTATCACTATTACGGGTGTAAGGAACGTTTTTTCGCGGACAAGATTCTCCCGCTGATCCGGAAAGGCGGGAAGGCGCTTTTCATCGTTCCGGGTTTGAAAAAAGAGTTTGAGAGCGGGAACATTCCCGCGATCATGACGGAATGGGCGGGAGATGAAACCTCCAGCTTCCATGATGCCGGCTGGTGGAAAAACCATATCGCGAAATCTTGTGAGGACCGTATCGAGATTGAAGTCTATGAATCCGGCCAGTTTGAGCAGCCTTGGCGGGAATGGATCGATACCGGTCATGAGTTTGCGGCGACGGACAAGGAATTTCTGGACAGAGGACTGGACAGGCTTCTGAATTTCGTCAACATGATCGTTCGCGTCAAATAAATTCGGGAAAATGTCGCAACGGAAAAAAGAAGGCGCCGCAACCGTGACGATGACGGAAGCGGCAACACGGTGATAAGGCGATGGTGGCAGCACCGAAGCCGGCAGAGCATGGGGACGTTCCTGTGTTGCTCTGCCGGTTTTCTCTTAAAATACAAACAGGTGCGTTTCTGCTAACAGGATGGCGACGATGAAGGACAAGACAATGGAAGAAGCCGCTTGCTTCGGAT
>Ga0310825_101044_pt1 | contig 13020 bp, 19 predicted proteins | sample WT_ome_9_FD_202243 | JGI IMG/M metagenome (GOLD analysis project Ga0310825, IMG submission 202243) | Sorghum-adapted microbial communities enriched on wild type (WT) sorghum from Joint BioEnergy Institute, Emeryville, California, United... ... | reverse complement strand
GTTCCCGGCGCAGTTCCGCGCGAGTCTTGGCACTGAACCCGCGAGCTGAGGGGACGAGGCTGACGAATGCGGCACCAACTTCCTCAGCCACCGGTCACCCCCTCAGCTTGGCGGAGGCCCGAACCTGGCCAGGTACGCCTTGACTTCCTCATTGGACTTGCCGTGCTTGCCGCCGTACCGGTTGCCGGCCTGCTTGGCGAGCGGCGAGATCGGCTTCGGCCGGCGGCGGCCCTTCTGCCCGTCCTTGGTCTGCTGCCAGACGAGGATGCGCAACTGGTCGACGACCAGCATCAGCAGGTGCTCGGTGAGGGTGTACGAGTCGCCGGTCAGCGCCCGCCGGGTCGCGGTGCCCTCGGTGTCGGCGAGGGCGGTGATGTAGTCCTCGGCCTGCCGCAGGGTCAGCGACGAGAGCGTGATCCCGCGGAACGCGAGGTCCGCTTCGATCGCTCCGCGAGCACCGCGGAGCGCGGCGAGGACGCCGACGATTTTCCCGGCTCATCCTCGAACTGCACGTCGGAGTGGGCCTGCCACTCCTTGAAGAACTTTTCGACGACGTGGGCTGGCCAGGTCGCGACCTCGGTGCCTACCTCGGGCGCCACCTCGTCGATGACCTCCCGGACCTCACCGTCCAGTAGAAGCCGCATCCCCTGCTCCAGGGAGAGCGCCTTCATGTGCGGCACCTCACGAACCTGCCCCTTGGAGTCCTCGAAGGCGAACGGGGCCAGTGACGCGTCGTTGATGGCTTGCTGCGCGGAGAACATGCGCGGACTGCTCCTCTACTCGGTGCGCGGAGATATGAGATAGGCCCGGCGGTGCGCTCTCCGCGCGAGACACACCGCCGGGAGTCCACAGTGGGGTTTTAGCTGTAACCCCAGTTCGCGTCGTCCGAGAATTTGGTCAACACGACGTTGTTGGAGTCGGGGTAGCAGGTGATGGTGATCTGGTAGCCGATCGGCTCACCGTTGGCGTAGGTGATCTCCCCGCGCTCGGACACCTCACCGCGGGGCACGTAGAAGCGGATGTGCTTGGACCCGTCGATGACGTCCAAAACGAACGCCCGCTCGTCGGCGCCCGGGGCCTTGACGTCGATCTTCCACTCGCCGGCGCCGACGGCCTCGACCGTCGACCCCTTGTGGTACAGCTCGAGTACCTTGCCCTTGGTCTCGATGAGGGTGAGCTGGAGGGTGGCCTTGGATTCGGTGGTCACCGACCGGACGACGGTAGCGTTCTGCCACGCGACGATGTCCTCCACCGTGTCGTCGTAGGTTTCGGTGACCCCGTCCTCGGACACGTAGCCCATGCCCGTGAAGCCGGCGTTGAGTGGGGACGTGGAGCTGGTCGGGGCGGCCGTGCCAACAGCGGCGGCGTACAGCTCGCCGGTGATGCCGATTCGCACTGCGGCGGCGTTGAGGGACATGAGGTTTCCTCCGTGCGGGGTGTTGGGTTGCGCACCCGGCGCGCGGAGCCGGGCAGTGCGTTACTGGGCGATGGCGTCGTCGGCGCGGACGCTGATCGCGTAGGTGGCCATGCAGCGCACAGCACCGGACAGGCCATCGTCGGTGAAGGTGGGGCCGAGGAACTCGTCGACCCGGTACACCATCGGCCCCAGGGTGGTGGTGCCGGCGAGGGCATGGATGGCGCGGCGAACCGTGTCCGCCAACTGCCAGGCGCCGGGCTCGTCGTCATCCCACACGATCGCGTCGACGCGGGGCCGGTCGCGGACGGGTCGCTGCTGCGTACCGCCGACGCGGCGCAGCTGCAGCCACTGCACCGGCCGCGGGTCCGGTACGCGCGAGGCGACGGGCACGCCCAAGCTGACTGGGGCGGCGAGCAGGTAGGTGCGCAGCAGGGAGACGACGTCGGGGTAGGCCATCAGTCCCTCGCCGCGTCCATGGACTTACCGAGCGGCCGCCGGTCGGCCTCGATCGGTAGCGCGCCGGGGTGCTTGGCGATGACGGCGGCGCGGGCCCGGCCGGACTGCGGCTCCAACCCGACGTCGACGATCACCTCGACCTGGCCGGAGTGTGGGGGCCGGGCCGTGTACTCGGCCTGCGCGGCGGCGGCGACCCGGCCGGCGCGTTCGGCGAGGTCGGCGACGACGCCGGGTGAGCTGAGCAGGTCGCGGACACCGCGCCGGTTCGGCCGGTAGCGGACCAGGCCCATCTCAGCCTCCCTTCTTGCCGCGTCCGGTGACGTGCCAGCCCTCGTGCTTGGTGTCCTTGGGTGTCTTGTCGCCGTCCCGGGGCGGCCACCAGCCGTCGTCGCCGCGGGTGGCCTTGAGCCGGCGGGTGATCGGCCCGTCGACCGGGAAGCCGTCGTGGTCCTTCGCCATGGCTACCCGGCCACCACCTTTAGGGTTGACTCGGTGTGGTGGTAGCCGGCCGGCGTGCTGACCGGCGCGGGCGGTCCGTCCACTTCGAACGTCAGGGGCCCGTCTGCCCATTCGATGCGGTCGTAGCCCTGGACGTCGGCCTCGTTGGTGACCATGAGCCAGTCCTGCACCAGCGGGTCGCGGCCGTTGGACAGCGGCTCGGTGCGGTTGTTCTGCTGCAGCCAGGCGGCCATGTCCTTGCGGTTGGCGGCCGGGCCGTAGTCGTAGGTGGTGTTGCCGTAGATGTCGGTGCTGGTGGCTGGGCGTACCCGGGTGACGGTGTGCGGCAGTAGCCGGCCCGGTACCCCGCTCACCAGAACCACCCCCGCCGCGGGAAGACCCACCACAGGTACCACCACGTCATCAGCTCGGGTGGCGCTGTCACCCAGACGATGCGCTGATCCTCCATCAGCGCACCCGCAGGGCCACAGTGGACGCGGACCGGGTGTAGTGTTTCAGCGCCCGCCGGTCGTCCTCGGTCATCTTCACCCCGGCACCAGGGGACTGGGCGCCCGGGCCCTGCCCGTACTGGTACGAGTACTGGCCGATCGTCTCCTGCACCAGCCCATCCGCGGTGGTGGGCGCGGTGAGGGTGCGCAGCACCATCTGGCAGCACACGTCCACCACGTCGTCGGGGGTGGTGGTGTAGCCGTGGGAGTAGGTGACCCGGTACGTGTCCGGCCCGTAGCCGGTGCGTTCGGGCCAGTCGAACGGCAGGTTGATCCACACGTCCGGTTCCAGCGGCCACAGCTCGACCAGGTCTACGCCGTCCCACTGCCACGACCCGCTAGGGAGGGTGAAGTCGGCCAGGCCGGCGCCGCCCAGGGCGACGATCTGGGTGACGGCGGTGACGGGCCGCTGCGGCAGCCGCAGGTGTGAGCCGACCGGCCGCAGCACGATCTGGTCGTCGTCGATGTGGTCGAAATCCTGCTTGGTGTAGGCGCGGATCTTCGCCGACGCGGAGCGCAGCAGCGCGGCGGCGCGGGTCTGCTCGGCGTCGGTCAGGTCCCGGCCGAGCAGGGCGGCCAGGTCTTGGGGTGTGGCCAGCGGCTGCAGTCGCGGTGGTGGGTCCGCTTGGACGTCGACGTAGCCGTGTTCGACGCCAGCGGGGGCGGTGGTGGTCCACACGTACTGCCACCGGCCCGCCTCGTCGGTGTTGAACGTCGCCGACCAGACACCGGTGGAGTCGTTGGACGGGGTGGGGGTGCTGGTCGTACCGGACGGCGAGGTGACGGTGAGGGTGATGGAGCCGGGGTCAGCCAGCTGTCCGTCCACATAGACCTTCGTGGTGACCTTGACGTCGTCGCCGATGTCAGTCATCGGTCACCTCCATGCGGATTCGGGGTGCGGCGGTGGTGCGGATGGTGGCGGCGGGCCGGGCGGCGGTGAGCATGTGCACGCCGCCGGTCAGCGGGGCGTTTTCGGTGAACGCCCCGACCAGTGGGGGGAGGGTGGCGGCGAGCTGGGCGCCGGTGGACGCGTCGGCCGCCACCGCGCCGGTCAGGGTGGGCAGGACACCGGCCAGTTGGCCGGTGGTGGACGCGTCGGCCGCCACCGCGCCGGTGAGGGCGGGCAGGGTCGCGGCCACCGTGCCGGCGCCGGCTGCGGCGCCTTCGGCCTGTCCGGTGAGGGCGGGCAGGGTCGCGGTGAGCGTGCCGTCGACGACGCTGGCGCCGGCGGCGCGGATGGCGACCGTGATGGCGGCCCACGGGACCGACGTCGCCGCGGTGATGGTGCGCGTACCGGTCGCCCCGGACGCGGACAGCTGCTCGACGCCGCCGGTGTAGGAGATCCCGCCGGCGCGGCCGTCGTACAGCTCGGTGTACGGGGAGGCGGGTGGGGTGTAGGAGGCGGTGGACGCGCCGCCGCCGGAGTTGTTGTGCACCACCAGCAGCGCGTCTTCGCTGTCCGGGGTGACGGATGGGGCGGGTTGGCTGGTCTGGGCGGACGCCGACGCCGCGCCGGCCGCGTCGTCCACCGGGTCGTCCAAGTTGGCGCCGGACAGGACGTAGACGACGAGCACCTTGTCTTCGTCGCCGGACCCGGTTTCGGTGACGGATACGGTCAGGTCCCCGCTGCTGCTGACCTGGTAGGTGTAGGCCTTGACGTGGGCGGAGTTGCTGCCGGCGTCGGCGGTGGTGACCGCGGTGACGCCGGTCGTTGTCCCACCCACCGTCGGGGTGGGCATGTTCGCCAGGCCGTAGAAGTCGTTGCCGTGGAAGATCAGCAGCAGGTCGCCGGCCTGGGGCTGCCGGTCTCCGTCCACGGTGACGGAGATGGGGTTGGCCGTGCTGGCGGTGACCGCAGGCGTGTCGCCGCGGATCGTGACCGCCATGGGGTCAGGCTGAGCCGGCCGGCATCGTGATGGTGCCGGACGTGATGGACAGGTTCAGCCCCTCGGAAATCGTGGTGGTGTTCAGCTTCAGGTCGCCGTCGCCGCCGTCGTCGGACACCTCGCCGTCGATCACCCCAGCGCCGCCGGCCGCGGTGCCGCCGGTGACGATCCGGAACCAGGTGGCGGTGCCGGCGGCGAGCCCGGTCGCGGTCAGCGCCGGCGTGGTGTCCAGCGTGGCCACGCCGTTGGACGCCGACCCGAACGCCGGGTTGGCGCACTCGAACTCGGCCAGCAGCGTCTCGGCGGTGGTGGTGCCGGGGCCGGCGGGGCGACTGCCGCCGTAGACACGAATCAGCGCCGGCGGGGTACCACCGTCGACGAGGTCCACGACCGCGTCCGCGGCGGCGGACCGGGCCGCGTTGGAGAGGGTCAGGGACATGTCACACCCCCACGGGTTGGCGTGCGGCCGCCTCCACGGCGTCGCACCAGCGGTCAAGGTCTGCCTGTGGGTCGAGTTCGGCCGCGCGGGCGAGCGCCCGCCGGCGGGCCGCCTCATACGGGCGGGGCATGGCCAGGGTGCGCAGCGCCCTACACCAGCCGTCCACGTCGGCCCGGTCGACGAAGATGCCGGCGTCGCCGAGGTTCTCGACCAGGCCGGGGGTGGGGTGGGCGATGACGGGGATGCCGGAGCACATGGCTTCGGTGCCGACCCGGCCCCAGCTTTCGTAGGCCGAGGGCATGAGCAGTACGCGGGTGCGGGCGAACACCTTCTCGCGCATCTGCGGGTGTGGGACGTGGTCGAGGATTTCGACGTTGGGCAGGTTGCCGAGCACCTGGTCCCCGTAGGCGCCTTTGACGCCCAAGAACTTGAGTTTGGGCATGCGTTCGGCGATCTGCCAGAACAGTTCCCCGCCCTTGCCCAGGGTGACGCCGTGCGGGGTCTGCTCGTCCCGCTTCAGGTTGACGAGGGTGACGTGGTCGTGTGGTCCGTCGACGGCGTAGTCGGACCGGTCGACCAGCGGCCGAACGACCACGGTGGGCGGCATCGGCAACTGCTGTACGGCGTGCCATTCCTCGAGGTCGCGACGCATCCACTCCGAGTTGACGGCGACCAGGTCCACGCGGGCCTGGGGAAAGTGTAGGGCCCGTTTGAAGATGTCGAGGGTGTTGTGGTGCACCAGCACCACCGGAATGTTGTTGAGGTGGCCGATGAATTCGGCCGGCTCACTGTTTTCCAGGTGTCCGATGAGGACGTCGGCGCCTGCGGCGTGGACGATGTGCTGCGCCTTGATCCCCTGCACCGGCCACACTGTGACCCCGTCGTGGGTGTAGGGGTCGCCGGTTTGGACGGACAGGGACACGTGGACGTCGTGGCCTCGCCGCGCGAGGGCGCGGAGCATGCTGTGCAGCATGGTCTCCGCGCCCGCGCAACGGGTCGGCACGTACTGATGGGCCAGTGCGACGACGCGCATCAGCTGTAGGAGTAGCCGACCGGGCGCAGCACGAACCACGGCCAGCGGGTGGTGGACTCGGTGGGTGCGGTGGCGTTGCCCGTGGCCGTGTCCTGGTTCATTCGGTTGGCCGGGTTGGCGACCTGCCAGGCGCAGCGCATCGTCATCCGCAGCGCGACCGCGTCCTGCTGCATCAGGTTCAGCTTGACCACGCCCGCGCCGTCGGTGATCACACCTTCGGTGAAGATGCGGAACGAAATGTCCTGCCGGATGCCGATGATGGCCTGCGACCAGTCCCCACCGATCAGTGTGGACTCGGTGGAGTTCCACGCCCCGTTTTTCAGCTGCCGCAGCGGCAGCCCGTACAGGTTCCCGACGCCGCCGTTTTGCAGGTCCGGCTGGTAGATCGGCAGGCCGTCCGAGGAGCGCATCTGCACCAGCTTCCAACCCAGGCCCGGCTTGGAGACGAAGCCGTTGAGGTCGTAGCCGTCGGCGGCGAGCAGTTCACCGCCGCGGGCGATCGACACGCCGAGGTCTGGGCCGAAGCCCTCGTGGACGTAGTTGCCGCGGGCGATGGCGGTGTGGTAAATGTCCGGCCCCCACGTGCTGGGCTTGGAGCCGGACATGTTGAAGATGACCACCTCGTCGACGAGGGCGCCGGCGGCCTCGATGAGCCGGGGCCGCACCTGCTCCCAGATCGGCGTCTGCGCGTCGGCCAGGTAGTTCTCGGGGATCGGGATGATGACCGCGATCTCCTCGGCGACCAGGGACTTGTTGATCCACTGCTGCCGGGTGGTCTGCTTCAACCCCGTGTCCCCGGAGACGAAGAACGCCTCGGGGAGGACGGACAGCACCGCGGTCCGCTCGGTCAACGCCGACATGGTGATCCGCTGGGTCTCCGGCACGAGGCCGAACACGGCGGATGCGGCGGGGAGACCCTGCAGGATCTCCCGACGCAGCGGCTCCGGGACGAGCGGGTCCGATCCACTCGACCGACGCGAAATTTGCAGGTCCACAGCCATTTGGGGCTATCTCCTAACTGGACAGAAGGTGAGCCCCATCGGGCTCATTACTGGAGGCCGGCCATGCGACGGATCCACGCGTCGGCGTCGACGGGGGCTTGGTCGCTGGCCGGGAGCGCGCCGGAGCGCAGGTTCTCCACCGGTCGGGTGGAGAGGTTGGGTCGGCCGCCGAGCCGCAGGCTCGGTTCACGGTCCGCCCACTCGCTGATCAGCTTGTCCAACGCCTCTTCGAAACCGTCGTCGGGTAGGTCGTCGACGGCCTTGCGGAAGGTGAGCGAGTCCAGCAGCCGGTCGCCGTTGACGCCCAGGCTGTACGCCCGCCGGAACACGTGGTTCTCCAGCTGGGCGTCGGCCACGGCCTCCTGGGCCGCGGCCAGTTGCTCGGTGAGGACCGCCGGATCGTTGGGGGTGTCCTCCAGGCCGAGCGCCTGGGAGATTTGGTTGAGCAGTTCGGTGCGGGCTTCTTCGGCGGCCTTGGCCTTCGCGGTGGCCCGGGACGCGGATGCCTCCTTGCGGAGGCTGCTGATCAGGTTTTGGACGTTGGGTGGTAGGGACGCGACGTCTACCGGCTCGTTCGGGTCCGGCCCGGCCGGTGGGGTCGCGGGTTCGTCTGCCGGCGCTCCAGGCGCAGGCGTCGGATCGGTCATAGGGTTTTGCCCTCCTGGGGCGGTAGGCACAGTCCGGGGTGGACTGTGTGGTCTATGAGGCGCGGTGACGGCCGGAGTAGGTGGGGGTGGCGAGCCGGCCCCGCGAGACAGCTATGGCCTGCTTGCGCCGTACGGCGCTGGCCCGGTTCACCGCGTTCTTCGCGAACTCCACGCTGTCACCGACCTGCACCTCGTGGTAGCGGCCGCGTGTGGCGACGAATCGGCCGGACAGGGGGTTGAACACCACCTCGCCACGCCCGTCTTGCGGCCGCCGCGTACCGGATACCGCTTCGCGGATCGCCTCGCGGGTGGGCTTGCGTGCGGAGCCGGTCTCCCGGATCGCCTGCATCCGCAGCCGCGGGTGCTGGTACTCCAGGAACCTGCGCGGCGCGGTGCCCTCGCGGATGGAGTTGACTAGCAGCTGAAGGTCAGCCTTTTGCGCCCGGCGTGCCGATGAGGTGTTCAGCCGGGGCTTCGGAACGTGGAATTCCTCGTTGTCGAGCTTGGTTGCCGCGCGGAGCACCCCGCTGACAGTGGTCCACCGGCCGCGAAGATCGCGAGGCTGACGCGGGTTGAACGCCACCGATTACCTGCCTTTCGTCAGCGCATGAGCCGGCCACGGCCGGTGCGGAGTGTGCCGTCTGAGTTCCACGTGTCGGGGATCATGTCGGTGAGGCCGAGCGCCCGGGCGCGGCGGATGATCCAGCGGCGTACGGCGTTGCGGTCGGCGGCGGTGCCGCCGGGCCCGCCGGCACGGCCCACCGCCCGGATCGCATTTTCGAGGTCGGCGCGGTTGCGGATCGGGAACCGGCCGCCGGGCATGGCCTGGCCGCGGGCGGCCAGGCGGCGGCGCTCCTCAGCGCTGAAGTCAGCCATCCTTCCTCCGCTTGTCCCAGTAGCGTCGCCACGCGCGGATCGCGGCCTTCCCCGAATGCCCAGCGGTGGCGGTCAGCCACTGCTGGTACAGGTCTTGGACTTCGTCGGGTTCGTCTTCGTGCTCGTACAGCGGGGCGAAAGTGCACTCGTCCCCGTCGTGCGCTTCGAACCGGACGGTGCGTTCGTTGTAGACGGCGCCCCGGCTGGCGAGCATGGCGCAGAAGGCGCACGGGTCGGCGTCGGTGACCCGCCGCCAGCCGATGATGCTGTCGGACTCCTCGATGGTGCGGGCGATCGTGTCCCGGCCGCCGGCGAGCGCCTGTCGTTGCATGGCTCCGGTCAGCCTGGTCACCATGGCCTGCTTCGCGCCCTCGGGAGCGTGGAACGACTCTACGTGCTCTTTGAACGCCACCGGCCCGGTGACCCGCGCGGAGGCGATGACTCGCTGTGGTGTCCACAGCGCCCGCACCGGCTCGACGTCGACACCCTCGAGAGCGGCGTGGCGGATCAGGTACCGGCTGGCCTGGTTGCGGGACGCTGCCCAGCCGGCGGCGACGATGCGCAGCAGCTGCGGCAGGATCCGTTCGAACCATCCGTCTACGTCGGTCAGCGGCGCGGTTTGGGCGGTCTGCCGGATCGGCCGTACGACAGCGCGGCCGATGGCGGCCTGCGCGGCTCTGTGCTGGCGCGTCAGCCGGTCGGCGTCCGGTGACGGCACCGGACTACCCTTCCGCGGCGAGCTGCTGGTTACGGCGCAGGAAGTCGCGGTCTTCCGGTGTGGCATTGCTCGGCAGCATCGCCATCAGCTCCCGCATGCCGCCGTCCTCTTCGGCGATCTGCTCCCACCGCTGCAGGTCCTGGTCGGTGACGCCGGGGATGCGTTCCCACAGCGCCCGCGGTGGGATGGCCAGCATCTGCGCCATTTTGCCGAGCGCGTCGGCTACCTGCGCCAGCGACCGGGACTCGGTGTCACGCCAGACGATCTGTGCTGAGGTGTCTTCCCACCCTTCGCGCCGGCCAGCGGCCAGGGAGACGAGCCGCAGAAGCTGCTCATTCGCTTCACCGAAGCTGGTCTTTCGCTCACCCACCTTGCGCTGCAGGCCGGACTCGATCGCCGCCAACGCCTCAGCGGACAGGTTCGAGATGCCGTCAGAGACCAGCAGCTGCTGCGGCGGCAGCTGCGCCAACGCGGAGATGATGGACAGGGTGGCCTTGCGGGACGCCAGGTAGCCGTCAATCGACGTCGGTTCGAAGTCGCCGAACTTGGTATCGGGGCTCTCGGCGTGCCACACCCGGTTGACGGCGGAGTTGAACGGCTCGATCGGGTTGCCGTTCTCGTCCTCCGGGATCGCCATGCCGGTCACCCACCGCTGCCGGAACAGGGCGTAGTGCTCGGCCATGCGCGTGTTGAAGGTGGTCTGCTGCACGGTGTCCTGCAGCGGGATCAGCGACTCGACTTCGCCCTCGGGGCCGTCGTCCAGGTCGTCGTAGGTGTTCAGGTACCGCACGACGGGTGTGACGCCCAAGCCGTGCTCATCGGCCCCCTCGAACTGCGGTGTCTGCGAGTCGGCGGAGCCGACGAACCGGTACCGGTGCGTCTCGTCGTACAGCCGCATCCGCTTGACCGGCTTACCCTGCCGGTCCCGCTCCACAGTGCAGGTCAAGGCGTAGATGGGCCACTCGTCATTGATCGGGTCTTCGTAGACCGCGGTGCATTGCCTCGGCGAATACGGCAGGATCACCGGCGCCGGGTCGCCGGGCAGGACGGCTGCGTACGCCACACCGTAGGCGAGCGCCGCCCGGTACAGGCCACCCTGCCGCAGGTCCATCCGGTTGCGCTGCCAGTCCTCCCACGCCGGCGCGTTGTCGCTTGCCCGCGCCGGCCGGTAGCCGTCCGCGAACAGGTTCTGCGCCACCGCGCCGATGATCAGCGGCATCACGTTGATGCGGGACTGGTGGACCAGTTCCCGATATTCGGCGGTCGCCGACCGTGGGATATAGATGCGGCAAACCTTGTTCTTCAGGTACCGGTAGATCCGGTCGAGCCGGTCGGATTCGGCCTCCCGCACCTTGACCAGGTGCTTGACGACTTCGGTCGCATCATCCCGGGAGAGAGCCACAACTCACCCCCACGCCACCACACGGCCGGGCCGCTTCTTCGGCCCCAGCTTGAGCTTTTCCCACGCCGGTGAGGCGAGCACGAGCCGGCGCACCATCCGCGCACCAATCGCGCACACCGCGGCGTCGATCTTCCGGGGCGACTCCCGCGACTCCTTCGACACGGACACACCCCACTTGTTCTCGTTCTTCTGACAGTTCGCGATGTGCCGGGCCAGCCGCCAGTCCCCGTCGTGCGTCACCGCGCGGGCCTCGATGTCGACCAGCATCCGCTCGGCCGCCTCGGTGAACTCCCGCACGTGGGTGCGCATGTCCCAGGCGACCGGGTGGCGCGTCTTGCCGCCGGTGGCGTCGATCACCAGCCGGTCACCGAAGTCCTGCCCCCACGTGTCCACGTACTGTTCGAACTCGCGCACGTCGGCGAAGAACGCGACCACGTTGCGGTGCTCGAAGGTGCGCCGGACGGTCCGGTCAACGTCGACCCGGTCAACCTCCCACCCCTTGGCGAGCACCGGGTCCAACGGCCGCTCCCACACGCCGAGGGTGAGCAGGTGGCCGGTTTCCACGTCGCAGCCGATCAGGGCGGTCGAGTCGTCCGACTTGGACCCGTCGAAGAACAGGACGATCGGGTCCTCGTCGGCGACGATCCGTTCGACGTCGGCGCACAGCGCCCACGCCTCCGGGCTGCACCAGGCACCGGCGGCCTTGGTCGGCCGGTTGAAGTACTTGCGCTGCGAGTCCTCCGGCGACGACCGCAGGTCCCAGATGCGGTTCATGATGGGCCGCAGGTCCACCCAGTAGCAGTCGCCGTAGACGTGCTCCAACGCGGCGCGCATCTCCGGCTCCGGCGAGTACGGGGTGACGCCCGGTGGGGCGACCCGCGCGTCGTAGAGGATCTTCGAGTCGCCCTTGGTCAGTCCCTCTTCCTGGGCCAGCCACGCCTCCCACGTCGCCTCGGCGACCGTTTCGGCGCCGGGCACCCACGCGTTGCTGGTCTCCAGCATGCGGGAGCCGGACTTGGCCAGGTTGTCCTCGAGCGTCGCCGCCAGTTCGGGGCCGCCGTTGGACGGCTTCCAGTGTTCCGTCTCGTCCGCGACGACGAACGACGCCTCCGCACCCTCGGCCGCGGTCGACGACGACGTGATCACCTCAAGCTTGCCCTCGGGGACCGCGTAGTAGATCGTCTTCCCCGGGTCCAGCTCGTACTCTCGGACGATCTTCGACCGTTTCGGCGCGAACGCCCGCACCATCCGCATCGTGTTCGCCGTCTGCGACTCGGCGGTGGCGGCGATCTGCACCCACGGCATGTCGACCCGCTTACCGACGCAGCCGCCCGGCAGCTTGGCGTCGAAGTCCTTCAGCCGCACCGGCCCGCACAGCTCGGCCAGGGCGAGCGCCGCGGCGAACGGCGACTTCCCGGACCCCTTCGCCAGGCGGCGCACGCCGTGGTGGAACAGCCAGTGGCCGTCCTCGTCGACCGCGTACCACCAGGCCAGGAACCGCAGCTGCGAGTCGACCACCCGGAACGGCTTGCCCGCGTCCGGCCCGTTCGGCTGAACCAGCCACCGCTCCATCCACTGCGCCACCGCGTAGCCGAGCGTCAGCTTCGGCACCCCAGCGGGAAGGGTGACCAGCCGCTCAGCCGGTGAGACGGTTGGCGTAGTCGGCGAGCTGGGCAATGCCAGCCTCCCGTTCCGCGTCAGGGTCCTGCCGCACCCGCTGCAGCTCGACAGCGGCCCGGCGCCGGTCGCCCTCGGTCACCAGCAGCGCGGTCATCGCCTTCAGGTAGGCGGCCAGCGACGCGCCCTTGAGCGGGATCGCCGCCATGACCGGCTCCCCGGTCTCCGGGTGCACCCCGACCACCTGCGGCTTGAGGTCCCGGCTGATCGACTCGGCGATCAGGACCGCGGTCGCCCAGTCGCTGGGCTCGTAGAACGCCGACTGGCCCGACCTGGCCAGCGACTCGTACCAGTCCCGGGCGATGGGATGCCACCTGTCGTGTGCCGGCGGCACCTCCACCCCGCCAGGGGCGGCCGGAGCCTGCTCTATCGGCACCTCGGGTGCGTTCCGGCGGCGCCGCTGGTCGCTGCGCTTGGGGACAGGGCCGCGAGCGCCCATGAGCACCTCCCTCAGACAGTCACAGTGAGTAGCCAAGACCAGTGGTCACGCAGCGTGAAACCCGTACAGACGCAGAGCTGCT
>Ga0310825_101037_pt1 | contig 13098 bp, 7 predicted proteins | sample WT_ome_9_FD_202243 | JGI IMG/M metagenome (GOLD analysis project Ga0310825, IMG submission 202243) | Sorghum-adapted microbial communities enriched on wild type (WT) sorghum from Joint BioEnergy Institute, Emeryville, California, United... ... | reverse complement strand
GGCTGGTACACGCAACCAGACGGGAATGTATACGGTTATCCGAACTCTTCCTCCTCTCCGAAAGACTATGAGAAATACGGCGACAAATATGTATCGAACCAAACGTTCGTCGTGCGGAAGGATATCTATGAAGCGATCGGCAGCCCGGACATGCGGACTCCGGAAGGCTTCATCGCCGCTCTGAAAGCGGCTCAAGAGAAATTCCCTGAAGTGAATGGCCAGCCGCTGATTCCGCTTGGCTTGCATGAGTTCACGGCTTCCGGCAACGACTCCTTGGAAGGCTATCTGCAGAACTTCCTGGCAATTCCGAGAGAGAAAGACGGCAAGCTGTACAACCGTGAAACGGATCCGGAATATATTACTTGGTTGAAAACGCTGCGTAAAGCCAACGAAGAAGGCTTGTTGGCGAAAGACATCTTCATCGACAAACGCGCTCAAATGGAAGAAAAAATTGCGCAAGGCCGTTACTTCGCAATGCTGTATCAACGCACCGATTTTGCAGCTCAACAAGGTACCTTGTATCAACAAGATCCAAACAAAATTTACATCGCCGTGGACGGTCCGGCTAACTCCAAACTGGATCCGCCTACATTAAACGGCCCTTCGATCTCCGGTTGGACAGTCACCCTGATCTCCAAGGATGTGAAGGATAAAGCTCGCGCGATCAAATTCCTGACGTACCTGATGAGTGAGGAAGGACAGAAAGACCTGTATCTGGGTGAAAAAGGCGTCAGCTACGATACCATTGACGGGAAAGATCAATTCAAACCGGAAGTCTTCGATCTCATGAACAAGGATCGTTCCGCTTTCGATAAGCAATATGGCTCCTCCTTCACGTTCTGGATGATGCAAGATACGAACATTATCCAACAATGGCAGCCTGAATCGGTAGAACCGTACAAACAATTGGAAGACTGGACTCGCGGTAAAACGATAAGCGTATCCGAGTTCGACCTGCTTGATCCGCTGGCAAACTCGGAAGAAGGCATCATCCTCAGCAAAATCAAGGATCTTCGCGGCAAAACATTGCCGAAGCTGTTGATGGCATCGTCCGAGGCTGAATTCGATAAGATCTGGGCGGATTACATCAAGAAGCAAGAAGATCTGGGGCTTGCCAAAGTCCAAGCGTTCCAGCAAACTAAGTATGAAGAGAACAAGAAAAAACTTGGCATGCAATAATCGTTAATGCCCCCAAAATGCCCGCATTTCGCGGGCTTTTGGGCTTTTATTCAAAGGAGTCGCTCGGCATATGGGAAGAAGCAAACCTTGGACAGCATGGTGGGAGTCATTTAAGTATTGGTTTGGGCGCCGCTCACTTCAGAGCCGCCTGCTCGCTTCGTATATCTTTATCATCTTGGGACCCAGCGCGCTGGTGTCCTATTATTCCTATGGATTGATCAACAATATGTATATCCGGGATGCCGAGGACAAGAACAACTCGTTGCTGGAGATGGAAATCCAGCATATCGAGACGCAGATTGAATCGATGGTACGGGCGGTGCAGGTCGCCTATGATGATATCGAAGTTCGAGATTATCTAGCGAATACCACCGAGCCCGGCACCGAGGAACTGGTGAATTTCAGTAACCACAGCTTCAAAAGCCTAACACGCATTCAATATTACAACCCGAATGTGGAGCATCTGCGCCTGTTCTCAAGCAGCAACGTAACCGAAATTTGGCCGATCTTTTTCCGGGAGAACCGGGTAGCGGATGAGCCGTGGTATCAAGAAGCGAAGGAATTAAAGGGCATGGAGTCTTGGTCGTTTTTGCACAATGATCCAGACATCATGGAACGGTACCAAGGGCAGACCCCCGCCCCAACGCCCAAAGTGTCGCTGCTGCGGGAAATGAGCATTCCGGCAAATCATCATGTCGGAATGGTGCAGGTGGATATGCTGCTCGAAAAGTTCAGTCCAAGAACTTACGCGGCGGCTCCGAATAGTGACTCGCAAATGGTGCTGATGGACAACAAAGCTCAAATATTTACCCGCGCTCAGAGCTCCTATCTCCAAGCGAATCCGGGGTTGGAGCAGGCGATCCGGGAGCGTCTGATGCACTATAAAGAAACAGGCGAATGGAATAATGACTATAAAGAGAACGGAAAATCATTTCTGCTGCTGCACAAGCCCATCGAACGAATCAATGCGGACTTGGTGAATGTCGTTTCGATGGATGGTGTGTTTAAAGAAATTTCACATATGCGGTATATATTGATCGGTGCCAATATCGGCTTTATTACGTTGGTTACGGTCATTGCTTATATTCTTAATGCGTTTATCCTGAAGAATCTCCGTGTGCTGACGGAAGAGATGAAGAAAGTACGACGCGGTGAGGCATACAGCGGCATTACGATCCGTGGCGGCGGCGAGGTTGGCGAGTTGGCGCATCATTTCTCCAAACTAATGAACACCATTAATACGCTGGTGGCTCAAGCAGTTTACAAAGAAGCGCTTACGAAAGAAGCGGAGCTCCGAACGCTTCACAATCAGATTGATGCCCATTTTTTGTATAATACGTTAGAGAACATTAAAATGCTGGCGGAGATCGAAAATCAAAGACAAATTTCTGATGCGCTGACTTCTCTCGGAGGCATGATGCGATACAATTTCAAATGGTCCGGGGAGTACGTCAAGCTGCGCGATGAGCTTCGCCATATCGAAAATTATATCGATGTGATGAATATCCGGTTTGATGAACCCATCGACCTGCGGCTGGATATTCCGCAGGATCTCCTGGATATGGAGATGCTCAAAATGTCGCTTCAACCGATCGTCGAAAATGCGGTGAAGCACGCTTGGGAAGGGGATGAGACGGGGCCGCGGAACATCTCGATTCAGGTGCAGCAATTGCCGCAAAGTGACATTCGAATTGTCGTCAAGGATAACGGAAGAGGGGTCGACGAGAATTCGCTGGCCGAATTGAACCTGGAACTGGATAAGGTCGGCCTTACGGATAAAGCTCCGGGGAATTTTGCGCCGAAGCCGCCAAATCAATACGGAATTGGCCTTCGCAATGTTCAGGAGCGCATTCGCTTATATTATGGTAAACAATACGGCCTCAAGGTTTTCAGCGATCAAGGACAGTACACAGAGGTAGTGATGATAATGCCGAAGGTGCTGTTAACAGGGAGGGTTGGCACAGATGAGATTCAAACTATTGATCGTGGATGACGAGAAGAATATCCGTATTGGGCTAAAAACGATGATTGAACGGGAGTTCCCGGAACAATTCGAGATCTCGATGGCAGCTCAGGGGGCAGAAGCCCTCGAGCTGTATCAGGCCCAAGGCGCTGATGTGATCATTACAGATATCCGCATGCCCGTCATGGATGGCATTGCACTCATCGAACAAGTATCGGAAGGACCGCAGCCCGCCATTCAAAACGGTCGACCACAGATTCTGATTCTGAGTGGATACGAAGATTTTCGGTACGCCAAAGCTGCGATCCGGTATCAGGCGGTGGATTATTTGCTCAAGCCGATTCGCCGGGATGAGCTGTTTGCCGCGCTGCGCAAGTGCGAGGAGAACATCGCGAAGCGTTCGCAAATGGCTGAGCAGTTAGCCGTGACGGAAAGCTATCGACTGCAGGTTCAATCGGTACGCTTGCAGGAGCTCTTGCTGCAAACGGATTTGAGCGAAGAGGATATTGGCATCTGGAGTTCCGAAATCGGTTTCGACCAGTATGCTTTACCATTCTCGGTTGCGGCCCTGACTTACAAAAATTTAGATGGCAGTCGCATGAAGAAAGAAGATCTAAAGTCGCTTGCCGAGCATATGTTTGAAAGCGTGGATGGGATTCTCAGCGCTACCTTGCTGGATCGCGATGGGCGAATGATTCTGGTTGGCGGCCCTAGAAGCAAGTTTGAGGATTTGTCCCTATTGGCGGCAGAACGGGAACTTGACGGGATGCTGATTGGTGTCAGCCAGGAGGGGAGCAGTCTTACGGACCTGCCGCGATGTTACCGTCAGGCCTGTGAAGCGCTGAAATACACGTTCATCTATCCGAAAGCCCGGTTAATCTGGCACGAAGAAATGAATTCGAATCGCTTGGTTTTCCCCGTACCAAGGGAGGCCATTCGCAAGCTGGGAAATATCCTGGGGACGAATCGAGAGAAGGAAATTGGGCCGCTGTTGCATGAGATTTTCCGGGTAGATCAGCTGCCTGAATTAGATATTACGTATCTGGAATCAGTCAGCCGGCATATGAACGAGCAGGTGTTGGATGAAGTGTTCCGGGTGTATGGAGAAGCATCCGTAGATGTGCTGAAGCTCTATCGCAAAGTCGGGGATATGTCGAGTTTCTGTCATTTTCATGATTATTTCGATCACTGGAACAGCTGCTATTCGATCTTGACGCCTATATCAAGGAAATTCGATCCGCCCACAGCGAGCATGGCGATATGAAAGAAGCCGTGGCGTATATCGAGAGTCATTACCACCGTCCATTAAATATGGCAATCGTCAGCAATCATGTCTCGTTGAACTACTCCTATTTTAGTGAGGCGTTTAAGGCGTATACCGGGGAAAATTTTGTCACCTATTTGAAAAAAGTCCGGATCCGCAAAGCGAAAGAGCTGCTCGAAGGCGGCTCCAGCAAGCTGTCGGAGATCAGCAATGCGGTGGGGTTCGAGAATACCCGTCATTTCTCCCGCGTCTTCAAAGAGCTGGAGGGAGTGTCACCGCAGGAATACCGCGATAAGTTGGTGGCCGGTAACGGGCGGCAGAAATAACCGTTCATAGATAAAGGGAGAGGAACGCGCGGATAAGCCCGTGCTTTCCTCTCCCTTTCGTTTCGCCGATGATGGGGTCAGACGCTTGCTTGGCAGTCCGGTCCGGACTACAGGCTCAACTGTTTCATTGCTTCCTCCGGGTAGCGAGGGCCGGAGGCAGCTCCCTTGGGAGCGACCTCATCGATCCGCGCCAAATCCGCCTTTGTCAGCTTGACGTCAAGCGCGCCGACATTTTCCTCGAGATAGCGTCTGCGCTTCGTTCCCGGAATCGGCACGATATCCTCTCCCTGGGCTAACAGCCAAGCGAGCGCCAGTTGGGACGGCTCGCAGTTTTTCTCAGCAGCGATTTCCTTGATCTTCTCGACCAGATCGAGATTTCGCTTGAAGTTCTCGCCCTGGAAGCGCGGCGAATTGCGGCGGAAATCGTCCTCTGCGAGGTCCTCGTACTTCCGGATCTGACCGGTCAGAAATCCCCTCCCGAGCGGGCTGTAAGGGACAAAGCCGATGCCGAGCTCGCGGCAGACCGGCAGAATCTCATCCTCCACATCGCGGCTCCACAGCGAATATTCAGTTTGCAGCGCAGTTATCGGATGCACGGCGTGCGCGCGGCGGATGGTGGACGGTCCGGCCTCGGACAGGCCGATAAAGCGTACCTTGCCCTCCTTCACGAGCTCGGCCATGGCGCCGACGGTTTCTTCAATCGGTGTATTGGGATCGACCCGATGCTGGTAATAGAGGTCGATGTGATCGACGCCAAGCCGACGAAGGCTCGCTTCGCAGGCGGATCGAACATAATCGGGCTTGCCGCTGATGCCGAGAAACTGCCCCTCCGGACCGCGTACATTGCCGAATTTGGTGGCGATGACGACTTCATCGCGATGGCCTTTGAGCGCTTTGCCGAGCAATTCCTCGTTCTTCCCTACGCCGTACATATCGGCTGTATCAAAGAAAGTGACGCCGAGCTCCAGTGCGCGGTAGATGGTGCGGATCGATTCTTCTTCATCGCGTCCGCTGTAGAAGTCGGACATACCCATGCAGCCGAGTCCGATCGCCGACACCTCAAGCCCCTTGCCCAATATTCTCTTCTTCATTTTCGCTACCGCCTTTCTCCCTTAAATTCGAATTAGCTGTCTTCGCTATACGTCTTCGAGTGTTCGTCGTGCCGGTGACAAGCTCGGATCCATTTGCCGCCGACCTGTTCCGTTACACCCATACTAGCACATATAGCTTACCTCCCTTTCGGTGAAACAATCATAGCACGGCCTATTACACATTTCAATATACAAAAATAATATTTTGTAACTCGAATCTGGGATTGGGGTGGGGAGAGTAACGTGAAATATCAAAAAAAGCCATGAAAGAGAGGGCGCGAAGATGGTTCGGCTATAGGGCCAGGAGACGTGGGAATAGCCCTAAGTGCACCGATGATGTATAATTTATCCAAGTGTGGATTGAAAACGCTTTATTTTAGTTGACCCAGAAGTCTGCTGCGGATAAGACCATTTCGGAGGGGATGAAGGGGAAGATGAAACGGATTCCGATGATGCTTCAGTTGGGAATCATCCTGTTCTGCGTCATGGCGGTTCCTGCGATCATTCTGACGTTGTACAGCGGTACGCAGATTTTGCGGTACTCAGAAAAGGCGATTGCAGAATCTTCCCTGGCGGGGCTGGATGCGAACCGAAGGCTCAATGAAACGGCCTTAAATAATCTGGCGCAAGATACGGTCCGTCTGACTGCGAACCGGGTATTTGACCGCATTCGTTCGTTCGAAACTTATGCTCAGCTGCAGGAGAACTATCAACATGTCAGCCAAGCCCTGGTCGTGCTCCGGGAACTGGTGAATTTGAATCATCGGGTGAACGGGGTGTATTCCTCTTATTTCTACCTGAGTGACGCGAATTATGTGATCTCAACCGACAAGGGCATCACAACACTGGACCGCTATGAATCGATAGACTGGCTGGATGAAGCGTTGGCCGGGCGCCGAGGGATTAGCGGCGTATGGTTCCCGCGCAAGCTGGCCACTGGGGAGACCGTTGTATCTTATGTCTTGCCGCTCAGCCGCTTGTCCACGACAACCCGCGGCACCATCGTAGTCAACTTGCGGGAAAGCCAGATTGGGACGTATTTACAGTCCACTGAACCTGGGGAGCAAGGTTATATGCTGCTGGACGCGGACGGGACGATCCTATCGCATAACGATAAGTCACTGCTGCTTACCGATGGGCGCAATCAACCTTATATTCAGAAGATTCTGGAGAGCAAAGCGGAGGAAGGGTATGCCTTCCATGAGCTGGACGGGGAGCGGCTGTTATATACGTGGTCCCATTCCAAGCTGTTTGACTGGTGGAATGTTAACGTCTATTCCATGGACGCGCTGATGACCAAAACGAATAAGCTGCAGCACAATATCGTTTGGCTGACGGCTGTCGTTATATTTGCCGGCTCAGTGCTGACGGTGTTTCTCGCGACTTGGCTGTCCAAGCCGCTGCGCGAATTGGTGAGGACCGTAAGATCCCGCGGCAGCCGGGGGGTATCGGACAAAAATGAACTGGCCTTCCTCAACTCGGTTTTCAACCGGATGCAAGAGGAAGAGGAGCAGCTCTATAAGCTTCTGCGGGAACGGGAGCAGGATGCCCGCAGTCTGGCGGTTCACCGTTTGCTGCGAGGGGAAGAGGTGCAACACGTCGAAGAGATGTTTCCCGAAGCTTATTACCTGGTGGCCGTTCTCTCGATTGACCGGTACCGAAGCTATGTGGACGCGACGAACCCGGAAACCCGCAGCTATCACCGGTATCTGATCGTCACCCATAGCGAAACCGTGTTTCCACCAGGGATATCGGCGCGGTGCGTTTATCAAGGCGAGGGATGCTTCGCCGTGGTGGTCAATTTCGGAGAAGGAGAAGCGGATGGCGGATACGAAGGGATGAAGGAAGCGCTGGGGACGCTTAGCCAGTATGCAGGCAATTTGCTGGGTCATTCCGTGACCGTAGGCGTTAGCAGCCGGACGGAGAGCTGCTCCGAGCTTCAGGATCGGGCAGCGGAGGCGATGGAAGTCATCAAGCAGCGTATGGTGAGCGGTGGCGGCGGGATCTCCTTCTGGAGCGAGGAGGATGAATGTGGGCGCGGCAAGCATTATCTTTATCCCGCGGATAGCGAGAGGCGGATTCTCAATTACTTGGCTGCGGGTGAGCTTGAGCGCCTGATGGAGGAATTAACGGTGATTCGTCAGGAAATTCAATCGTCCCCGTCGATTTCCTACGACAACATCATGTTTATATATCATCAGTTGGTTGGGGTTACGATTAAGCAGCTCCGGGAAAATCAAATCAATCCGACGCGGATTTTTGCCGGGCGGGGCAACATCTATTCCTCCATCGCGTCCATGGACACTTTGGATGAGTTGGATGCGTATATGCGCGAGTTCTACCGCGATATTCTCCAGTACCTGGCGCGCAAGCCAGAGAGCGATGCGGGGTATGGGGAACGCATTCTTCGTTACTTGGATTCGCATTATTGCGAAGAAATCGTCTTTGAGGAGATGGCCAAAGAGATTGGCATCAGTTATTCCTATATGCGCAAGATCGTTTACGAGATGACGGGGACCAGCTTGATCGATTACATTAACCTGCGGCGCATCGAGAAAGCGAAGGAGCTGCTGTTGGAGTCCGGGATGACGGTGAAGCAGATTGCGGCGGAAGTGGGTTACGGGAACGTCCAGAGCTTTAACCGGTTTTTCCGGAAATATGAAGGGATGCCGCCGAGCGGTTACAAGGCAAGCAAGCTGCGGAGCTCGGGATAGATACGGTGGAGCTGTATTGCTTCGGAGAGAGCCGAGGCATATAGCTCCATTTTTGCTACAACCTATCAAATTTGATCTTTTTGCTGCAGGAAACAAGCGATTTGCAGGCTTTAGAATCAAAAATGAAGCTTAGTATCAAAACTCATGATTTACGGCGGCCGGGCGGGGCGGTATGATTTGACACAAACTCACCATCGCTAAACCGCAAGATGAGATGGAACCGAGTTCGAAACGAGCCAGGCCAGAATGTACGAGGAGGTGAATGTTATGAAATTTGTAAGCGCTTCAAATGTGAAGTCCAAGCCAAAGCTGGACCCTTCGTTAGGTCGGGGGGCCGCATTTTATCTTCGGCGGGACTGGGAGCTTTATGTGCTGCTACTGATTCCGTTGTCCTTTGTATTGCTGTTCAAATACGCACCGATGTCCGGGCTTGTGCTTGCCTTTAAAGACTATAAAATCGCCCGGGGGTTCTGGGGCAGCGAATGGGTGGGCTTTGAAGTGTTTGCCGAGATCTTCGGAAAACACGACTTCGGTCGCGCCGTCCGTAATACGTTATTGCTGAATACGCTGGACCTGGTTTTTAGCTTCACGATTCCCGTGCTTCTTGCCATCCTGCTCAATGAAATTAAGAACGTGAAGTTCAAACGGATTAATCAGACGCTGCTCTATCTGCCGCACTTCCTGTCTTGGATCATTATCGGTGCCATCGCATATCAACTGCTCAGCGAAAGTAACGGCGTCATCAATAATCTGATTGCGATGATGGGCGGTACGCGGATTCCCTTCCTGCAAGAAGATTACAACTGGTTAGTCAGTTATCTGGCCATTGGCGTGTGGCAAAGCATGGGCTGGGGAACGATCATCTACCTGGCCTCGATGAGCGGCATCAACCCCGAGCTGTATGAGGCAGCGACCGTGGACGGTGCCGGAAGGTGGCGGAAAGTGTGGAATGTGACGCTGCCTTCGATTCGCCCAACGATCGTCACGCTGCTCATCATGAATTTGGGCCGGGTCATGGAAGGATCTTTTGAACGAATCTTTGCCTTGCAAAATAAAGCGACAACAGAGTTCACGACGACGATCCCGGTATTGGTGTACCGCTGGGGGATTGAGAGCGGGAACTTCAGCCGCGCCACTGCACTGGGGCTGTTCCAGTCTGTCATTGGACTCGCGCTCGTGCTGATGGCCGATCGGGTCGCCAAGAAGCTTGGCGAAGACGGGTTGCTCTAAGAAAGGAGGCGAACCATGAAAGCATCCGCAAACACGCTCCCGCTGCGTCGCAGCAAACGCTATGATATCTGGGATGTCCTCATCCATATCACGATCGTTCTCGCCTCGCTCGTATGCCTGCTGCCGTTTCTCCACGTCGTCGCCAAATCATTAAGCGATGATGCGTATGTCATCGCGAACAAGGTGTTCTTATGGCCCGAAGGGTTTACCTTGGAGGCGTACAGTAAAATTTTTGCTGACGCCAGCATCCTGCGCTCCTTGTATGTGTCGGTGGTGGTGACGGTGCTGTTCACCTTGCTGGGCATGATCATTACGGTTTGCGCGGCGTATCCCTTATCTCGCAAGCAACTGAAGGGACGAACGACGTTGACCTTCCTCTTCATGTTCACCTTGTACTTCAGCGGCGGGATCATTCCCGAATACATGCTGATTAGTAATCTCGGCATGCTGGATACGTGGTCGGCGCTGATTCTGCCGCAAGCGTTCAGTGCTTTTAATCTGCTGATCATGAAGACGGCGATCTCCAGCAGCATTCCGGTCAGCCTGGAGGAATCGGCGCGGATCGACGGTGCGGGGCATTTCCGCATCCTGTGGAGCATCGTGCTCCCGCTCTCCAAGCCCATCTTGGCTACGTTGTCGCTGTTTTACGCGGTGGGGCGCTGGAACGCGTATCAAGACGCTCTTTTTTACATTAAACAACGGGTGGATTTACGGCCATTGCAGCTCAAATTGTATTACCTGGTCATTCAGGCGAGCGAAAGCTTCCAACTGGAAGCGACGCAAGTATCGTTAAGCAATCCCGAGGTGCTCAAAGCCTCGTGTGTTGTATTCGCTACCCTGCCGATCTTGTTCGTGTATCCGTTCATCCAGAAGTATTTCGTCCAGGGGGTCATGCTCGGGGCGGTGAAGGAGTAGCCATCTATTCAAAATAGGGGGAATCGACATGGGTAAAAGGTTCACTTGGATCTTAAGTTTGGTGATGATCATTGGTTTATTGTCCGGCTGTATGGGAGGCAGCAGCAAGAGCGCCAATTCGAACGACAACACCACGGAGCCGTCTCCTTCCTCCAACACGAACACCGATGGCAAGTATCCCGATTATTCGACGGGTTTTCCGGAAAGGGTCACGCTTGAGCTTCCCGTTTATGAAAGGGCTTTCGAAGGCTGGAACGTAACTGACAACTATTACACGCGTTGGATTCAACAACAATTCGGCGACAAGTACAACGTTGACGTGAAATTTATTCCGATCACTCGCAGTAACGAGGTGACGGATTATGAGCAGCTGCTGGCTTCGCATAAAGCGCCGGATATTATTTTCCATTATGATATGCCTCAGGCTTTGGCCTACTACGGCGAAGGCGTCATGCAGGAGCTGGATTGGAACGAAATCGCACATTATGCACCGACGTATTGGAAAACGATGGGGGATACGATTCAGCAGTACGGGGTTGTTGATAAGAAGAACGTGTTCTTCTTTGGTGAACGCCCCAGCTTGGACAGCTTCACGACGCTGATCCGCAAGGACTGGGTTGAGAAGGTGGGCATGAAGGTCGAAGATCTGACTTCCCTTGAAAAATATAATGAACTGCTGGGCAAATGGCGAGATGCGGGCCTTGGCGTCGGCGGCGAAACGTTGAAAAAGAACAACTACACGTTCAACTACGCGTTCCGCGATTGGCCGATTGACAAGAAGTACCGCGCCCTTTACTCCGACTTGGGCGTTGCGGATCTGACCACTGCGGATACGGAGCGATACCTGCGCAACCTGAACTACCAGTACAATAACGGCTTAATTGATAAAGAATTTTATCTGCGCGATGATGAGAACAAAGCCAAAGCTGAATTTGTGGCAGGAAAAACCGGTACCTTCAGCTTCTATCTTTCCAGCAACACCGACGTGATCACTTCAACCTTGAAAAATAATCCGGATGCCGAGTTCGCGGTACTGGACCCGCAAGCCGGGGTGCCGGAGGGACGCAAGCCGCAGGGACGCGCATACTGGCCGTTTGGGATGATCATGGGCATTAATTATGAGTCCTCGGATATGGAACGCGCAGCGGTATGGATGTATCTGGAATGGATGAGCCAGCCGGAGAACCTGTTCTTCCTGCAAAACGGCGTGGAGGGTCAAAACTACACGCTGGATGCCGATGGCATCGCGGTGAAAAATCCGGATTTTAAAGGGGATTCTGTCCTCTCGCAAAATAACAACAAAGACTATTGGTGCCTTGTGGTTGAAACGGTGAAATACGATGATCCGGTAAAAATGCGCGAAGCATATCTCCGCAGCATGTCGCCTCCAGGGCATGAAGATTTGGCGAAGGATTCGTTAGCTTATTACGACAAATATGCGGAGTACCGTACACCGGACGCTTTGTTTAGCGTGGTGCTTGAGAAAGTAAATGAATATAAAGCGGATCTGAATTCGTTGTTCCAGGAGCTGTATGTCAAGATCGCGATCGCGCCGGAGAGTGAGTTCGATGCCACCTATGAGGCGGCGAAGAAAACGTACCTTGATGCCGGATACCAGGAGATTTTGGACGAGAAGCAAGCGGCGATTGATGCCGGGAATTACAAGTAAGAGTTAGCCGTTCACACGAAGGGAGATGGAAAGATTGAAACTGAAGGCAGCCCCTTCCGAGTTGAAGCAAATTGCCGGGAGCATCGTAGAGTACACCTTCGGGATGGACCTGACCTGGGATTGGCCGTGCGGCGTGGCTTATTACGGGATCAGCCGGGCCTTTGAAGCAACAGGGGAGCAGGCTTATGTGGAGCGGATGGCGGAGTGGTGCGACGAGTACATCGACGCCGGGCTTCCGGTGTGGACCGTAAACTCCTGTGCGATGGGACATATGCTGCTGACATTATATGAACAGACGAAGGAGCAGAAATATCTTGATCTCATCCTGAGCAAAATCGACTATCTGCAGAACCAAGCTCCCCGTTTTGGGGATCGGGTGCTTCAGCATACGGTATCTGCGGGCAATGATTTTCCGGAGCAGTGCTGGGCGGATACGTTGTTTATGGCGGCCTACTTTATGCTGCGCACCGGTATCATGCTAGACGAGAAGCTGCTCATCGAAGATGCGCTGCACCAGTTCTACTGGCACATTAATTACTTGCAGGACGAAGACACCGGCCTCTGGTATCATGGGTACAATCACATCGGCCAAAATCATATGTCCGGGATTTTCTGGGGGCGCGCCAACGCTTGGGCGGCGTACACGATGTCCCGCGCGGCGAAGATTTTGCCGGAAGCTTACCTGTATCCGCCGATGATGCATATCTGGAGCTCCTTGCGCGATCAGCTGGCGGCGTTGAAAACATT
>Ga0310825_101032_pt1 | contig 13151 bp, 10 predicted proteins | sample WT_ome_9_FD_202243 | JGI IMG/M metagenome (GOLD analysis project Ga0310825, IMG submission 202243) | Sorghum-adapted microbial communities enriched on wild type (WT) sorghum from Joint BioEnergy Institute, Emeryville, California, United... ... | reverse complement strand
TTCTTGAAGGCGGCGACCTTCAACTCCTTCTCCTTCGTCGCCTCGGCGATGTTCGTGTCGCGCAGGAGCTCCGCCTTCATGCCCTCTTCCTCGGCCCGCGCCTTCTGGATGCGCGCGTCGCGGATCGCTTCGGCCTCCGCGATCTCGGCGTCCCGCTTCACCATCGCGATGCGCGGCTTGCCGAGCGCCTCGAGGTAGCCGTGCTTGTCGCGCACGTCCTTGATCGTGAACGAGACGATCTGGAGGCCCATCTTCTTCAAATCCTTCGCCGCCACGCCCTGCACTTCCTGGGCGAACTTGTCGCGGTTCCGGTATACCTCCTCGACCGTCATCGAACCGAGGATCGCGCGCAGATGGCCTTCGAGCACTTCCTGCGCTTCGCCCTTGAGCGCCTCGATCGGCTTGCCCATGAACTGCTCGGCCGCCGTCGCAATGTCTTCGATCGAGCCGCCGATCTTGATGATCGCGACGCCGTCCGCCATGACGGGAACGCCCTGCTCGGTGTAGACTTCGGGCGTCGAGACGTCCAGCTTGTGCGACAGCAGGGAGAGAAATTCGGCCCGCTGGAAGATCGGCAGAATGAACGCGCCGCCGCCGCGGACGATCTTGATCTTGCGCCCGCTCTCGTCAATCAGCGTGTTGCGGTTGCCGAGGAACGAGCCGGTGACGATCATCGCCTCGTCGGGGCTGACCGTCTTGTAGCGCGCCCAGAACGCCAGGCCAAGGACAACCAGTACAACAACGACGACGTACGGAATCCATTCGATCATACTCTGTCACCTCTCGCCGCAAGATTGCTTGCAAAATCGGAATCCAGCCTTGAGACGTACAGCGTGCCGTCCCGAACCTCGACGACGACGACCTGCGCGCCCGCCTCCACCGGCTCCCCGTCGAAGCTCGCCGCCGTCCGGTTCGTCACCCCGGCCGCTCCCATCCGGAGCATCACCTCGCCGTAGCCGTCGGCGGGAATCGGGACGAGCACTTCGGCCAGCTTGCCCGCCATTTCTTCGAGCGAATAGCCCGTCGAGCTCTCGGTCGACCGCATCGGCCGGACATAGAAGAAATAGACGCCCGCGCCGATGACGACGGCGGCCAGAAGCGCGAAGGCGATGACGCCGCCCGCGGCCAGATCCGTATAGCGGTCGAGCATGAGGCCGGCGCCGCCGAACACGGTGATGCCGCCGACGACCGTCATCGGATGGAGCCACTCCAGCCCGTCGGCCGACAGAAAGTCGAACGCGCCATCCAGCAGGTCGCCCAGCACATCGCCGAAGACGATCGTGATGACCGCGTACAGGATGCCGATGGTCAGACATGCCCAGAACAGCGCCTCCATGATGCATCCCTCCCCTGCTTGCCGATTCCGGTATTTCCAATAGAATATACGAACATTTATCCCTGAAGTTCCATCCAATGTTAAGATTTTTCCGGATATCGCTTCCATTTTTCCGGACTATTGATTTTTGTTCTCTCTCATCATTAGAATAAAGCTGTGTGGAGATCTTAAACGTTTGCATTTTATGCGATTTTGTGAAAGCCGGTGTTGATCCGTGGAAGCCTACAGGGAGAAAGTCGAATACGAGAATCCGCTGCTGTCGCTCAGAATTTTCCGTCCGCACCGCTCCGACAACCTGTTCATCAACTGGCACTACCACCGGGAGATCGAGCTGCTGCTCGTGGTGAACGGCGAGATGCTCGTCCTCGTCGAAGACGAGCAGCACCATATCGGCCCCGGCGGCATCGTTCTGATCGGCTCGAACCAGCTGCACTGCGACCGGGCCGTCACGCGGGAACTGGACTATTACGTGCTGCAGTTCGACATCGACAAGTTTTTCGACGCGAGCACGATGCCCTACCTCCGGTATTTCAGCGAAACGCAGCATCCGCTCAGCCGGCTGAACTACATCTTCGCCGAACAGCCCGGCGTGCGCGCCGAAATCGCCGAATGCGTGAAGCGCATTTTCGACGAGGCCGCCGCCAAGACGATCGGCTACGAGCTGGCCGTGAACATCCTGCTGAAGCGGATCCTGCTTCTCCTGCTGCGCAACGACAACCGCCGCATGCTCGACGAGCTCGACAGCTTCGACCTGCAGCGGCTGAAGCCGGTGTTCGACTACGTCGAGGCGAACCTGACCGACCGCATCCAGGTGGACGAAGTCTGCAAGCTCGCCAACATGAGCTATTACTACTTCGTGAAATTTTTCAAGAAGACGGTGGGACTTTCCTTCACGGAATACGTGAATTTCCGGAAGATCAAATGGGCGGAGCGGATCCTTCTCACGGAGGACCGGAGCATTTCGGAGATCGGCGAAATGATCGGCATCCCGAACATGGCCCATTTCTACAAAATGTTCAAGAAATACAACGACTGCTCGCCGAAAGCGTACCAGAAACGGATGCTGTCCTGGAGCAAATAATGAAGGCGCATGGCCGCGGTTATCGCGGCACGCCTTCTTTTCTTGGCAGCACGAGCTTGTAGCCGACGCCGCGGATCGACTCGATTCTGGCAGACCGCGGGTTCAGCTCGAGCTTCTTGCGCAGCGAACTGACGTGCACGTCGACCGTCCGCTGCCCGCCGATATAGTCGAATCCCCACACGACGTTCATCAGATCGTCCCGCGTCACGACGACCCCCGGACGCTGGACGAGATAGAGCAGCACCTCGAACTCCTTCGGCCTGAGCTGAACCGGCTCGCCGTCCGCGGTCACCTCGTACTTGTCCGGATAGATCGCGAGATTGCCGATGCGGATGACGTTCTCCTCCTCGGCCGGCGCCGCCTCGCCGCTCTTCGACCGGCGCAGCACCGCCGCGACGCGCGCCAGCAGCTCCGCGACGCCGAACGGCTTCGTCATGTAGTCGTCCGCCCCGTGCCGGAGGCCCAGCACCACTTCGTCCTCCGCGTTCCGCGCCGTCAGGATGATGACCGGCGTGCGGTTGCCGTGCTGCCGGAGCTTCGTCAGAATCTCGAAGCCGTTCATGCCGGGCAGCATGATGTCCAGCAGAATGAGATCGAACGACTGCCGCAGCGCGGCCTGGAGCCCGTCGCCGCCGTGGTCGACAACCGTCGTCTCATACCCTTCCTGCGACAGATTGTAGGAGAGGAGACGCGCGAGCGTCGGTTCGTCTTCGATGACCAGAATGCGTTCCGCCATGGGCCAACCCCCGAATCCATCGGATCTCGATTCTACTATACCACGGCCGGTCCATCGAAGTGTTAAGCTATTGTAAAAACAGCCCCGCCTCTCCCGCGCTTTCCTGCAGCACCGGCAGTTCGATCGTGAACGTCGTGCCGACGCCGACCGCGCTTTCGACGGATATGGTGCCGCGGTGAAGCTCGACGAGATGCTTCACGATCGACAGGCCGAGCCCGGTGCCGCCCGAGCCGCGGGAGCGCGCCTTGTCCACCCGGTAGAACCGCTCGAAGATGCGCGGCAGATCCTTCTTCGGAATGCCGATGCCGTTGTCGGAGATCCGGATGCGGATCGCGTCGTAATCATCGTCCGGCGCGGCCGGCTGCTTCGTGCAGGCGTCCGCCGCGGCGCCATCGCGCGAATCTTCGTCCGCCGCGGTCCGGTCGGACGCGGCCGGTTCCCCCGCCGGCCGGTCGCGCGCTTCGTCGCCGGCGGCGCGAACGCGCGGACCGGAGGCCGTCCCGGCACACTGGTGCGCATCGGTGTCAGCCCCGGCTCGGGCGAACCCTTCTTCCCCATTGGCACGATCGCGCGCCATGGCTGCCGCTGCGGCTCCCTGGTCTGTTCCGGCCGCGCTTCGCGTGGCCACCGGCTCGACCCGGATCCGGACGAGGCCGCCTTCGGGCGTGTAGTTGATCGCGTTGGACAACACATTCACGACGATCTGGCGCAGCCGGTCCTCGTCCGCTTCGACATACAGCTCGCTCTCGACCTCCGTCTCGATCCGGATGTTCTTCCGCTCCGCTTCCTTCGCGAGCAATTCGACCGTCTTCGCGATGAACGGCCCGAGCTCGACCGGCGAGAACTGGAGCGGCGCGCGCCGCGACTCGATCTTCGAAAGCTCGAGAATGTCGTTCACGAGCCGGTTCAGCCGCTCGCTCTCGTCATGGATGATCCGCAGAAAAGCGCGCTGCGTCTCCGGATCGCCGCCGGCGCCGCCGAGCAGCGTCTCGGCGAACCCCTTGACCGCGGCGATCGGCGTTTTCAGCTCATGCGAGACGCTCGCGACGAATTCGCTCCGCACCCGCTCGAGCCGGCGGATCGCGGTCACATCCTGCAGCACGAGCAGCTGCCCGCCGTCGTCGTCCCGGCCCTCGATCGGCACGAGATTGAGCTCGATCTGCCGCTCTTCGGGGTAGTAGAACGTGATCTCGCCGCGCACAGGCTCCCTCCGCTCCAGCGCGTCCCCGACCATCTGCGTCAGTTCGTACTGCTGCCGGGCTTCCGTATAGTGGCGGCCGAGAAGCTCCCGGGCGGACATGCCGAGCAGATGTTCGGCCATCCGGTTCATCAGCACGATGACACCGGCCCGGTCGATCATGACGATGCCGCTCGTCATGTTGTCGAGGACGCTCTCGAGCTGGCTCTCCTTCTGCCGGATGCGCTGCATCTGCCGCTGGAGGCTCTCGGCCATCGCGTTGACCGCGCGCCCGAGTTCGCCGATCTCGCCCCGCGGATCGACGTCGACCCGCGCTTCGTAGTCCATGTTCCGGATGCGCTGCGCCGCGCGGATGACCACCTCCAGCGGCTTCGTCATGCCGCGGGCGATCCGCCAGCTTGCCGCCGCCGCGACCGCAAGAAGCAGCAGCAGTCCGGCGATCAGCCCGAGCCAGAGCCGGCGGATACTTCTCTCGATCTCGCTCACGTCGAGCGCGAGCCGGATGAAGCCGTCCGCCCCGCCCGCCTCGCGCTTCACGGCGACGTACATCATGTTGTGGCGCGTCGTATCGCTGCGCCGGATGTCGTAGCCGACGCCTTTTTGCCGCGCTTCCACGACTTCGGGCCGGTTCAGATGGTTCTCCATCGTCAGCGGATCGTGGTCCGAATCGCCGAGCACCGTGCCGTCGCCGGCGATGAACGTGACGCGAGCGCCGGTGATCGCGCGGTAGTGGCGCGCCTGTTCGGTGAATCGGGCGTGCGCGTCCGCGCCTTCCGCCGGCCGCCAGTCGACGGCGTCCCCGATCAGCCCGATCTCGCGGACCAGATTGTCCCGCAGGGCGTCATAATGGCTGCGTTCGAATGTGACGGCCATGTAGAGCCCGGCGGCCGCCACCGCCAGACTGACGAGTCCGATCATGACCGCCGCAAGCCGCGAGCGGAAACTGTTCATGTCATTCCCCCTCCGCGGTTTCAGCCTTCCCGCTTCATCTTGACCCCGCCGGACGGCTGCCGGCCGGTCCCCCGCGCGCCGGGTTTGCGCAGGAGGCCGTTGAACACGGCGGCGCCCGGCTGCTGGATGAGGATGGACAGCACGACCGGCACGGCGGCCTCCGGACGGAAATAGCCGAGGCCGATGACGATGCCGAGCGAAATGTTGCGGATGCCGCAGCCGTATGCCAGCGTCGCCGTCATCTCCGCGGAGCGCCACGGCATCGCGGCGGCGCACCCCGCGGCGTAGCCGAGCGCGACGAGGACGACGATCGCGGGGATTGCCGCGGCGACGGCGCCGCCGAGCGCGTGGACATGCGGACCGATCGCCGCCGCGTTCAGGACGATGACCGCAAGAAACGCGAGCTTCGAGAAGAACGCCGCGCCGGGCTGCAGCGCGGTGTATGCCCGCCCGCGCGCCGCTTCGTTCAGCGCGATGCCCGCCGCCGTCGGCAGCACGACGATGAAAAGCAGATCCAGCATGATGCCGCGCGTGTCCATTTCGATCGACGCGCCGAACATGAGGTCGAGGCCGAGCGGCACGATGAGCGGGCTGAGCAGCGAACTGACGACGACGAGCGCCGTGATGAGCGCCGGCAGGCCGCCCGACACGCCGACCCACATGAGCGACGAAATGCCGAGCGGTATGAGCGTGAGCAGCACGAAGCCGACGACGTACGGCGAATCCGCGCCGAACAGCACGCTTCCGGCGCCCCATGCCATTAGCGGCATGACGATGTGGGCGACGGCAAGCGCCGCCAGCATCGGCAGCGGACGGGTGAACGCGAGCCGGACTTCCCGCGCGCGGATGCCGAGGCCCATCGCGAACGTGATGTACGCGAACAGCCACGGCACGAGCGGCACGCCGCCGATCAGCGCGTCGGAGCACAAGAACCCCAGGAGCAGCGCCCCCGGGGTCAGCAGAGACAGCCGGCGGTCACACCACCGGTTGAATGCGGATGCGAATGAACGGAACGTACTCGTGGGAATCACGCTTTCTCGCCGGCCGTTCGGTTGTTTTTTTACTTGAAGACCGGTTCTTTGAACTGTTCAAGCTTCGCGAGCGAGTCGTGCTCGACGTCGGCGTGCAGGCTGTTGCCGTGGGCGTCCATCGTGACGATCGCGGCGAACCCTTCCGCCTCCAGATGCCACATCGCCTCCGGAATGCCGAACTCAAGGAAATGCACGCCGTTCACGCGCTTGATGCACTCCGCGTAATATTGCGCCGCTCCGCCGATCGCGTTCAGGTAGACGGCGCCGTGCTCCTTGAGCGCCGCCAGCGTCTTCTTGCCCATGCCGCCCTTGCCGATGACGGCCCGGACGCCGAACTTCTTGATGATGTCGCCCTGATACGGCTCCTCGCGCGCGCTCGTCGTCGGACCCGCGGCCTTGACGTGCCACTCGCCCTGCTCGTCCTTCAGCATGACCGGACCGCAGTGGTAGATGACCGCGCCGTTCAGATCGACCGGCGAATCGTGGTCGACCAGATATTTGTGCAGCGCGTCGCGGCCGGTGTGGATCTCGCCGTCGAGGATGACGATGTCGCCGACGCGCAAGGAGCGCACCTGCTCCTCCGTCAGCGGCGTCTTCAGCCGGATTTCGCGGCGCGATTCGTCGGCGGGCCGGGCGGCCTCGGCCGCGGGCGCTTCGTCCATCGGCACTTCGTCGCCGCGCGGATACAGCCATTCCTTGATCTCGCCGCTGCCGCCGTCGAGCAGCACGCCCTGGCGCCGGAACGCCCAGCAGTTGTAGGCGACCGAGACGAAGAAGCTCGCCGGCAGCCGGTTGATGGCGCCGATCTTGCAGCCGAGCAGCGTCACGTTGCCGCCGAAGCCCATCGTGCCGATGCCGAGCTTGTTCGCGGCTTCCATGATGTATTCCTCAAGCTGCCGCAGCTCCGGCACCGGGTTCACGTCGTCGACGCGGCGGAACAGCTGCTGCTTCGCGAGCTCGTAGCCGGTCGTCCGGTCGCCGCCGATGCCGACGCCGATGAAGCCGGCGCTGCAGCCCTGGCCCTGCGCCTGGTAGACGGCGTGCAGGATGCATTTGCGGATGCCGTCCAGGTCGCGGCCCGCCTTGCCCAGCCCCTCCAGCTCGGTCGGCAGGCTGTATTGGATGTTCTTGTTCTCGCAGCCGCCGCCCTTCAGGATGAGCCGGACCTCGATATCGTCCCGTTCCCATTGCTCGAAATGGATGACCGGCGTGCCCGGTCCGAGGTTGTCGCCCGAGTTCGCGCCCGTCAGCGAGTCGACGGAGTTCGTGCGCAGCTTGCCGTCCTTCGTCGCGCGCGCGACGGCGCTGCGGATCTTCTCCTTCATGACGATCTGGTTCGCGCCGACCGGAACGTGCAGGATGAACGTCGGCATGCCGGTGTCCTGGCAGATCGGCGACACGTTGCACTCCGCCATCGTGATGTTGGACGCGATCGTGCTGAGCGACAGTCCCGCCCGCGTCGCCCGGTCTTCCGCCTCCTGCGCCGCCCTGATCGCCCGGCGCACGTCGCCCGGCAGATTGGTCGACGTTTCGACAACCAGCCGGTATATGCTCTCTTCAAATTGCTCGATCATGTACAGCCGGCTCCTCTCTCGGATCTTTGCTCTCCTTCTTATCATATCACATTTGCGCGCGCGGGAGCGAACCCCCGTCCGCTCATGATCCGCCCCGGAACGGAAACGAAGTATGGTAGAATAGAGAAAACTGCCGATGATGCGGGCAGACGGGAGAGGCCTCGCGCCGTCTGTAACGGTACGGCGTACCGTTAGCGGCGACATCGGGCGCACGCGGCTGGCTCTAACGGTACCCGGTACCGTTGGAGCGCGCCTTCGCGCCGCACGGGCGGCCTCGCGCCGTCTGTAACGGTACGGCGTACCGTTAGCGGCGACATCGGGCGCATGCGGCTGGCTCTAACGGTACACGGTACCGTTGGAGCGCGCCTTCGCGCCGCCACGCACGCAATGCCGCGTCACAAACGGATGCCATCGCCCGCGTTACCGCTTGGATCTGTCCCGTACCTGAAGACCGTGTCAGGCAGATCGTCCAATTCGGGGAGAAGAAAGGAAGTCGGCGGAAGTGGAGAGTCATTTTCTGGCGTACCTGTACCGTCTGCGCCACATCGAGCGTTGGAGCCTCATGCGCAATACGACGCGCGAGAACGTCGCGGAACATTCCTTTCATGTCGCGGTGCTCGCGCATCTCCTGTGCGAGATCGGCAACCGGGTGTTCGGCAGGAAGCTGAACGCGGACCGAGCGGCGGCGATGGCGCTGTTCCACGACGCGACCGAAGTGTTCACGGGCGACATTCCGACGCCGGTCAAGCACCACAATCCGCGGATGCTGGACAGTTTCCGCGAGATCGAGGCGCTGGCCGCGAAACGGCTCGCCGCCATGGTGCCCGAGCCGCTCCGGGAAACATACGCGCCGCTGCTCACGGGCAAGACATGGCAGCGGTCAAGCGCCAATGGAGAAATCAGCGAGGCCACACGAGGCCGTGACGAAAAGAGAGGCAGCGGCGCAAACCGAACCGATGCGGATCAGCCGGCCGTTGACGGGTCCGACGCGCAACTGAGGAAATATCTGAAAGCCGCCGATCTCCTGGACGCCTATCTGAAATGCACCGTCGAGCTGGCCTCGGGCAACCGGGAATTCGCGGTCGCCCATCGCCAGATCAAGGCCTCGCTCGACCGCCTGGCGCTGCCCGAGGCGGATTGGTTCCTCGAGCGCTTCGCGCCGAGCTTCGGCAAGACGCTGGACGAGCTGTCCGAAGATGATTGAGCCGACGGCGTTGGCGCCATGAAGCGGCCCGGAATCATACGTTTCATGTGTAAAAACCGTCCAGACAGACCGACTTGCCTCCACCGCACCGATTCGGCGGCTTCGCGGCCGGCACACGCCCGCATGAGCCCCGGCGCACCGCCGCCTTGCGACCGCCGGCCCGCCGCGACGCCGACGCGCCTCCGACGCGCCGCGCGCATCAATCCTCGGCCAGATTGCCGTACCTGAGTTCTTCCTGCAGCGCCCTTAGCCGGGCGTGGCGGAGCCGGAATTCCCGGAGAAAAAACCGCCAGCGCTCTTGCCGGCCGGCCGCGCGGTACAGCTTCTCCAGCCGCTTGAGGTGCCGGACGGCCGCGCGGTAGCCCTGCCTGCCGCGGGAGCGCACGGACTCGTCCACCGCCCGGTGGAACAGCGGCAGCAGAAGCTCCGGCGCCTCCTTTGCGATAAGGCGGAGATGGCCGGGATCGAGATTCTCGGGCCGGATGCCCATCGCGAGCTGCAGGTCGGTCCATTCCCGCAGCCTGCCGCGCGCCAGATAATGTGCCGAAAGCTCGCTGTACGACAGAGGCAGCCAGTCCCGCATCATCCGCACCCACAGCGGGTGGCCCGGCTGCCGTTCATCCGCCCCGCGGCACAGCTTCAGCAGCGACTTCAGCACCGTCGCATCCCGGTTCAGCCGCAGCCTTTCATGCAGAAAAAGCATCCACCGTTCCAGCGCGCCGAAATCGCCGTCCGCCAGACAGCGCTCGGCGAACCCGCAGACGAACGACGACGTCCGCCTGAACGACGTCCGCCGCATCGCCTCGATCGCGCCCTCGTGATCGCCGGCCCTGAAGCGGAAGAACGCGAGGGCGGTCAGGACGGCGGTTGCGCGCGGCGAAGATGCGTCCCCGTCCCCGTCTCCGATACCCTTCGCCAGACGGCCGATCTCGTCCCGCTCTTCGCGCACGGCATCCCGCCATCCGGCAAAATGGTCCCACCACGCGACATACAGCTCATCCCACCTGAGCAGCGCAAACGTCCCGTCAAACGCGCAGTCCCGCAGCCGCGCGGCGATGGCGCGCAGCCACCGCTCCTCCGCCTCGTTCGCCGGCACGGGTCCGGTCTCATGCAACAGCTCGTGCCAATGCCGGATCCACGGCTCGGCCGACCGGGTGAACGACATCTCGTAATAATAGCGGTTCGACGGATCGGATGCGGCGAAGGCGCGCTCCGCCTGCTCCAGCACGAGCAGAACCGTCTGCAGCCAGTGCAGGCGCCTCAATTCACGCGGCCAGTCCCGCGCCTTGCCCTTCGCTTCCTGCAGCACCGGCTGCAGCGGATGGAGCGAATACCGGCATTCCCGCCAGACGAAGCCGTAACGTCCGGCGAACCACTCCGCCCACGCGTCCGGGCCGTCCGATTCTCCGGGCATGCCGTCCGCCGCGCTCTCCGCGTCCGGAGAGCCTCCCTCCATCAGCATCCGCAGCACCTCGTCCGCATCCCCGCCCGCCGATTCCAGGCACCGGAAAAAAAGAGCCGCCATGTGCGCGCATGCTCCCTCCGCCGGACAGGTGCACGTGCTGTAGGCCATATCGTCCGCGTCAAGCGTCACGGCATGCACGGCGCCGTCGTCCACCGCGCCGTATATGGTGTTCATGACGGCTTCCATGACGAGAACGCGGCCGCCGCGATACAGGGCATGTCCATCCGCCAGGCGTTCGTGCGGCAAGCCGTTCGCCAGCGCCCGCAGCAGCCGTTCCGTCCGTTCATCTGCCAGACGAGTCATCGCATGTCTCCTCTCCGGATGCGCCGACGGCTCCGCTCACGTAAACAGCCGGGCCAGCCGGCTTCGGATCGCCCACGGCCGCTCTTCGCGGCGCTTGTATCGGGGCAGCGTGCGGTAGATTGCGGACGCCTCGTCGAACGCCCGCCGCGCTTCCGCCTTGCGGCCGAGATCCCTGTAGATCAGACCCATCCGGTAATACGCCTCGCAGGAAGAGGAATGGATCGCCTGCAGCTCGTCGAGCAGCTTCAGCGCCTTCTCCGGCTGGTCGCGGTTCACCGCTGCGAGCCGGAGGTACGGCTGGCCGTATTTTACCCGCGGGTTGATGTCGAGCGCCCGCCGGATCATGCTTTCGCCTTCCGCCCGGCTGCACGTGTAGAGCAGCGCCGTGCCGAGATCGTCCCAGTATTCGGCCGAATGCGCCATCGTCTCCGCCGCCGGCTCGAGCAGCTTCCTCGCTTCCTGGTAAGACTTGCGCTCGATGAGCAGATGCGCAAGCTCCATCCGCGCGGACATGTCGTTCGGATTGAGCGAAAGCTGCTGCCTGAGCTGGCCGATCCGCCGCGCCCGCTTGTACGGCTTCACGATGCTCGGGGACAGCCCGACGAACCTGCGGTCCAGAATGTACAGGATGATGAGCAGCACGATGATGGCGACGATCGGATTGCCGAACAGGAACCAGAGAATGCCGAACAGCAGGAATTTGCCCATGGCGCCCCCCTCTTCCCATTTGCCGGTTACGGCACTATCTTACCACTCGGCCCGCGGGCAGCCAAGGATGGCGGAGCGATGCATGCCGGCTTGCCGTTTGTCCCACTCTATGCTTGCGGCGGATCAAACCGCCGATCCGCAACACCATACACCGGGAGGCGAAACGACAATGGCCGGCACCACGCAAATCTTCCCGCCGCAGCACCAGACGCGGCAGCCCGGAACCGAGACCGCCATGCGGCCCCATCCGGAGATCGAGTCGCCGCTCTACAAGCCGGCGGGCAAACTGACCGGCAAAGCCGCCGTCATCACGGGCGGAGACAGCGGCATCGGCCACGCCGCGGCCGTCGCCTTCGCGAAGGAAGGCGCCGATGTGGCGATCATTTACCTGAACGAGCAGACCGACGCGAACCATGTGAAACGCCGCATCGAAGAGCTCGGCCGGCGCTGCCTGCTCATCGCCGGCGACATCGGCGACGAGGCGTTCTGCCATAAGGCGATCGAACAGGTCGTGCAGACGTTCGGCAGGCTCGACATCGTCGTCAACAACGCGGCCGAGCAGCATCCGCAGCCGTCCCTGGCCGAAATTACGGCCGAACAGCTCGAGCGGACGTTCCGGACGAACGTGTTCGGCATGTTCCACCTGACGAAGGCGGCCTTGCCGCACCTGAAGGAAGGCGCGGCGATCATCAACACCGCTTCGGTCACCGCCTATGAAGGAAGCCCGACGCTGATCGACTACTCGGCGTCGAAGGGCGCCGTCGTCGCGTTCACCCGCGCGCTGGCCAAAAACCTCGCGGCGCGCGGCATCCGCGTGAACGCCGTCGCCCCGGGCCCGGTCTGGACGCCGCTTATCCCGTCCACGTTCTCCGCGGAGGACACGGCGACGTTCGGCACCGACACGCCGATGAAGCGGCCCGGCCAGCCGTCCGAGCTCGCCGCCGCGTACGTTTTCCTCGCCAGCGGCGACTCGACGTACATGACCGGACAGACGCTTCATCTGAACGGCGGCAAAGTCGTGAACGGCTGACCGCAAAAACCATATCACGACATCCGCCCATGCCGCATATAGTGGTGTGGGTGGTGATCCGGATGAGCTTCGCATACCGCGTCCTGAGACCCGGCGATGTGCTGACGGCGTGCGACAATGTGCTGGCCGTGCCGACGGGCTTCCTCGGCCACAGCGCGATCGCCGTCGGTCCGGACGAGATCGTCGAGGCGGTCATGACGTTTCCGTATGTGCGGCGCGTGCCGGCGGCGAATTTCTTCATGCAGCATCCGAAACATGCGCACTACCGGCCGATTCCCGATTGGCTCGCCGCCGGCGCCGCGCGGTACGCCATCGAATACCACCGGGCCTGCCAGGCCAACTACGCGAAGGGCATCATCATGCCGCCGTTTTCGTTCTCGCCGGCGACACCGCTCGAGGATCCGTGGAGCTCCATCTACTGTTCGAAGCTCGTGTGGCTCTGTTATTACTACGGGGCCGGATATCCGCTCTACAACGACTATTTCCTGTTCACGCCGGAGGATCTGGACAGCGTGCTCGGTTCCGATCCCCGCT
>Ga0310825_101021_pt1 | contig 13300 bp, 16 predicted proteins | sample WT_ome_9_FD_202243 | JGI IMG/M metagenome (GOLD analysis project Ga0310825, IMG submission 202243) | Sorghum-adapted microbial communities enriched on wild type (WT) sorghum from Joint BioEnergy Institute, Emeryville, California, United... ... | reverse complement strand
GTGACATCCGAGACGCCCAGGAATTCATTCCCGTCCCGGTAGACGGAAAAGTTGATCAGCTTTTCAGGAATCTGCTTCACTGTTCAATCCCTCCTTATCAGGCCGTCAGGCTGCTGAGGTACGACGTGTCGTACTCTACGATGAAGTCAATTTCTCTGGCCGGCGACGGCGGCGTCACGTACAGGTGGAACCGAACAATGCCGTCCATCAGGTCGGTATCCGGGTTTTCGTCTGCCCGGAACTCGACGCGGCCGCCGAGCAGCGCGCCGGTGGCGACCAGTCCGTTGAGCCACAGGTTGATGCTATCCGTCACGGCCTCCGTCAGCCGGCGCGTAATCGGGCCGTCGAGCCGCTGCCAGTAGGAGAGGATCACCGTGTTCGAGATCCAGTCCAGCATGCGGCGAACCGGGATAAAGCTGTCTTTCGGGTCCGTGTTCGCCGGATACGCGCCCGTGCGGTTCCCCCATGCCTTCCAGCCGCCGACGAAATTGAGTGCCGTCACGATGCCGGATCCGTTCAGGAAAGCCGCCTGATCCGGCCCGAGGAACAGCGGAGTCCCATCTTCCAGCACGGCCGAGTCGGCCTTCAGCGGCTGGTTCGACGGCGAAACGTACGGCAAGCTGTCGTAAGCCGCATCCGTCGCGCAGATCACGCCGGCGAGCTGCGTCGACAGGTGGTACGTCCTGTCTCCAAGCTTGACTTTCGGGTAACCGTTAATCTGCCTCGGCGACGTGTAGCCATTGGCTTCCTTCCATGCCGCGAGATCCGTATAGGCCTCGTCGGCCGGAAGGTCCGTCAGTGCGGTCGCCTTGAACAGCCCGTTTATTGCGCCGGCTTTCGCCGTCATCACGGCGGCGACGGCCGGCTCGTGCGAATAGCCGGGCGCCAGGATCAGGCCCGGAACCAGCCGGAAGCGCGGGAAGACTTGATCGATCAGCTCCAATCCTGTCGGCCGACCGTTGCCGTCGATGCCGCCGATGATGTCATTGGCCGTGACGGCATCCGGATCCAGTTTGTCATAGCTGACTTTCAGCGCGGCGCCCGCCGGGATCAACCCGCTTGCCAGCCTCTGCACGACGAGCTGGCCGGCATCGTCATAATCGAGTTCGTAGTCCGCGCCCAAGGTGTAGGTCGTCTGGCCGTCGTCCGACTTCACGACGACGGAAGTCTTCAGAACCCCCTGCGCCGGAACCGTTGCGAGGCCGTTTTCGACGGTGACCGACTCGTCAGAAACAGACGTCTTATGCTGGGCCGGATCCAGAACGTTGATCAGCACGACCGGCGCCATCGCGTATAGCGCGAAATGGGAATGAATGAACTCGCAGAGCGAGAATCTCCAGTCGTCGCTGTAGCCGAACGCCTCGACCGCCTCCGAGTAGGTGTGGCACAGAACCGGCTCATTGACCGGTGCAGCTTGCCGTTTGGACAAGTTGACCGGCGCCGTACCGAACACGACCGGTACGCTGCCGACGGACACGGGCGGCGTGACCGCAGTCGGCACCTCGCTTGCGTATACTCCGTGTTTGTATGCCATTACGATTTCGATCCTCCTTTGAGGGCCGCGAAGGCCCTATATTCGACGGTGCCCGCCGTTCCCGCGCGCTGGATGGCCGTCGACAGCTCGGCCGCCGGCACCAGCAGCCGCGAGATCTCCGGCCGCGATTCGATCAGCGGGGCCAGATGCTTCGGGATGCCGTCGCGAAAAACGGTGTACTGCCGCAGCCGACCGCGCTCCAGATTCGGACCGATATAGACCAGCGGGCCGGTTGGCTTCTCCCCGGCCGCGGTAGAACGTTTCGACTTCTCATTCCCAGTCAAACGCATGGATCACCCCTCCTGTTATCTGTTCTGTAACACTTTGAACCGTCCAGATCGTCGTCGCCTCTCCGACCCAGAGAGGATAGGGTTGCTCCTCCGGGATGGACCACTTGTACGGCTTTACGATCCGAAAGCGGTTATCGATGACGAGTTGCCGCAGCAACCCGATCCGGACGTGCTCCATCAGGTTGATGAGATCGTACGCCCCGCTCGGCCGCAGGAAACCGTCCACCCGCTCCCCTTCGTCATACACGCCGAAGCTAAGATGTACCTGAACGGTAGACCCGACATTGGGGTCCTGCGAATCTTCGCCGCTAACAATGCGCGCCACGACGTAGGGAAAATCGATTTTCTCCGGAGCCTTGGGATTTTTGAACGGCAGGTACCATTCGAAGACCCGCGGCGCGGTGAATTGTCCGCCGTCCCCCTTCGCGGCCGCATATTCCGCCAGCAGCCCGCGGAGGAATTCGCAGATCGCCCGCAATAGCATCGCTGCTGTCATTTCGTTTTCAGCCTCCCGAGCACGCGGTTTACTTCATGGTCCAGTCGAACGACCATCCGCTTGTGCGCTTCTTCCTGCAGATGTTCTGCAATGCCCGGCTCGCTCAGCATGACCGGTATGGCCGGTCCGTAAAGTTGATCGATCGGCAGCCGTTTCCGGCCGACACGCCGGAACACGCCCGTATGCCCGCTGTCCATCTGCGCCACAAACGCCCCGGGAATCGGCTTCTTTCCGCCTTCCTTCTTCACCGCGGCCCGCAGGACACGTGTCTGTCGCGGCTGCGGCTTAGATGGCGTGGTCCGGAATCGGATCAGCGGAATACTCGGGCCGCGGGATCGGAGCAGGTAGGCCAGCCCCGGTCCATCTGCTTTCGTGACCTTGATCGTCTGGAGCACATCGCCGTGGCGGACGTAATACCGCTCGCGCACGGCGCGCGCGGCCTCCGTCTTTACCCCCGCCATGACGCGCCGAAGAGTGGCGTCAAACGCCTTTGGCAGATTGTCGCGCACGAATCGAAGGCCGACTGTCGCGGTCCTGAACTCTTTGGCGTTCGTGATCAGCTTCATACCTGGTTCCCCTCCAGCGTCACACTGAGCAGCCCCATGTCTTCGCCGACCTGGACGATCAGATACGGCTGGCCGTCGAGGGACAACACTTGCCCCTCGACCGGCCGGTATCCGAGATCCGTCTCGCGGACAAAGAAAACGACCCTGTTCTGATACGTGCCCTCCGCGTATAGATGCGGTCGGCGGTTGATCAGATCATAGTCGAGTACAATCGGGACGGATTCTCCGTCGATGTCATGATGTTCGGCGAATTCGTCGAGATTCAAGTACACGGAAAGATCAGCCGATACGTGATCCTTAAAGCTCATCGTCGGCCTCGTCATCCGAATTCCCAAGCGATTGGGATTTTTCGAGCTCGGCGATGCGTTCTTCCAGGAACCGGATCGCGCTGGCTCGCGGATTCTCGCTTTCCCGCTCCTTCCGGAGCCATTCAGCCAGCAGTTCGACATCTTCCGTTTCCGCGGCCAGTTTCTTCAGTTGCGCGATGGTCATCGATTCACCGGACGGCGGTTCCGCAGCATGATCGGATGCGGCCGTGATCGCGCCGTTTTTCCTCAGCAGGTCGATCATGTCCGGCGGCAGCTGGCCGGCGACATTTTCACCCGACTGATACAGTCTGCCGCCGTAATTGAGCGGCCGATTCAGAATCAGACGATTCACTCACCGGCACCTCCGGATGCACCGGGGTTCTTGAACAGCCCGCGCGAATCGAGCACCGTCACGCCGTAATCGAAGTAGATCCGGAACTCCATGCCGAGACGGTCGAACGGAATGTCCGTTTCGAGCGTCGGCACTTCCTGGCCGCGCAGATACGTGACCTCGATGGTGTCCGCGACGTTCGGATCGGCCGCGAGATACCATGCGGTTTCGCTGTAGGTATCCAGCTCGGCGTCCACGATGACCGTGTACGCATTCCGATACACGTTCGCGACGCCGCTGTGCGCGGCAGCCGGATCGGCTTCGCTTCGCATGTATTGCAGCGCGTCCGTTTCCTGCGCAGCCGGCACGATCAAGAACTTCGGCGCGATGTTGAGCGTGGCCAGGCCGCGTTGATTCTTCTGCGTGCGCATCTTCCGGCGCGCCTCGCTCATCGTCGACGTGCTGATCCGTCCCGGCGTCCCCAGATTGTTCCGGTCGGCCGAGAAGAGCGGCGCGCCGTCGTAAATCGTCGGGTTGCTGCCGAGCATTTGGTACACCAGCTTGTTGATGCCGCGTTTCGCGGCCGAAACGTACGCGGCCGGCACACGGTTGAGCATGCCCAGGTCGTCATTGATGAACGCCTGCCGCGTGAAGCCCCACCGCTTCGCGTAGGTCAGGACCGCCTTCGTGACCTTCTCGTCCTTCAGGCCTTCATCGTACGGAATCTGGCCGTTTTGCGGTACCAGCTCCAGGTCGCCCGCTTCGCTCATGCGGTAATGCTCCGCGACCTTGAAGTCCGGATTCGATCCGCGGGACGTCCAGAATTGGAAGGTGGTCGGCGTCTCCTCATAGACCTGGGACAGTGTCTTGTTTACGGCGTTCGAGATGATGCCGGCAAACTGGCTGTCCGGCATGAGCGCCCGCTTCAGCAATTCGTCATCGCTGAGCCGATGCACTCCGGATTCGCCGATCCGTTGCAGACATTCGATCGCGAGGTCACGGAGGCGCATGCCGCGCAGTTCCAGCGCGCCGTCAGCCGACTTCTGGATATGCCGCCCAGCGCGGATCAGCAGCGCGTCCGAGGCCGCCTCGCGGAACTTGTCCGCCTCATCGGAAAGCACGCGGACCTGTTGCGCGGCCGGTTTCCGGCTCTGCAGTTGCTTTTCGAGGATGGCATCCTTCACTTGTTGGACCGTTGCACCGCTGCGGATGAACTCCGGAAGCTTGTCCTCCATCCCGAAATTGCGGCACAGATCCGTGATTTCGGCCACGCGCTGCCGCTCCGCTTCCGCCGCTTGCCGCTTCAGTTCTTCCGGATCGACCGGATTGCCCGGGGCAGGCACGGATGCCCTCTCGGCCGCCGGAGCACCGCTGTCCGGCGCCTGAGCCATCGTTTTCAGTCGCGTTTCATTCATCGCTTCTTCCTCTCCTTTACCGAATGAAATGTCTGCGCTTCTTCCGACGCCAACCGACGGATCCGCCGGCGTCGGTTCAATCGAGATTTCGAACGGCTGCCACTTCACGGCGACATACGCCGGACCGGTATGCCGTCCGTTCGATGAGGTCTTGCCCGCCTTGACTTCTTCCCACGCGCTGACCGCGTACCCCACCGATACGCCCTTGATGATGCCCTTGACGACTTTCCGGAATACCTGGTCGCTGTCTTCGTCGTCGTCGAACTTGACGATCGCCTTGCCCTTCCGCTGATCCTCGTCGATCCAGACGTGCACGATCGACCCGATCGGCATCCGGCCGTACTTGACATCGCGGCCGTGCGAGAAGAGCAGCACGCCGACCTCCTGCAGCCGGCTCAGGTCCACGGCGCCGCTGTCGTGGCTCAGAATTTCCACGCCGAACCAACGTTCGTATGGCGTTTCCGAGCTGAAGGACAGTTCGACGGTCCTCTCTTCTTCGTTGATGGCCTCGCGTTCGAACGTGAGCGTCCGCGTCAAATTTCTGTCGAGATTACGCGATCGGCTCAGCATCATCGGCCGCATCATTTCCGGAAGCACCGGATTCATCACCTCCCATGAGTTCTTTCATGTAACGAATTTCAGCCGCTCGCTGCTTGATCACTTCACGCCAGTCCTCACCCCTTTCCGCGGCGATTCTTGCAAGCGTGTCCTGATTCGTCTCCAGCGCGATTTTGTTTGCGGTCACCTCTTTCGTGGGATCAATCCACGAACTTCCCGGAGGTATCCAAACGTGTGCAGTGTAACGCTCTTTGTTTTTCAGATAATCAGGGATATTGAGCTGACCCGTCAGGTGCATCGCGTCCAGAAATTCCAGATAGATCGGCGTGAGCACCCGATCGGCCAGCATGCGTTGCATCTTGCGGAATACCTTCCGGTCCTCGATGAGTCCCTGGCGGGCGGAGGAGTATGTCACCTGGGACAAGTCCCGCGAAACCGCCTCATAGCTGAGCCCGAGTCCAGCGGCAATCAGCCGGATGAGGGTCGCGAGAAAATCCTTCGTGTTGGATGCCTGGCCGGATGGGATCACCGTTTGCACTTCATCGCCCGGATTCAGCTCGCCGATCATACCCGGCGAAAGCGTCATGCCGTCGTAACTGACGGTTTGGCCCGTTGTCCCCATCCCCCGCCCCGGCGCCGTAGGTTCCCGCTTCTTGATGAAGACGGCCATGCACGCCAGCACCCGTTCCTTGATGCCGACCGCCTCGATAAACTGATTGGCGTCCTTAATCCGGTTGAGCGCCGTCGCCAGCAATGATATCTCCCGAATTTGCTGGGGATGCGTTTTGTTGAAAACATAAATGACGTCCTTCGCCTCGATGCGCACCGTCTCGTTCGTGTACATTGCGAGACCCGAAGCGTCCACTTTCTTGAAGTGGAAGGCCGTCGGCCGATTGTATTGGTCCAGCTCGATGCCTTCGATAACGGTTCGGCCGTTATAGGATGGCAGGTTCGTCGCGAGTTCATCGACGGACCGGACCTGAAGCTTGAACGGGAATCGCTCGTCTTTGACATATACTTTGACCACAAAAAAACCGCCGTCCACAATGTAACGGCGGATCAGCATGGATTCGATTTCTTCGAGCGATTGGGTGCCCGTAATATCGCAGTTCTCGGCCCTTGACCACTCGCGCCAGAGCTTCTCGATTTTATCGTTCAGCTCATCGTTTTTATTGCCGAGCACATCCTCTGCGATCTTCGCCTGCAGGACGCACCCGCTTCCGACCACGTTCCGGTCGAAGGCCGACAGCACCGCGGCCGCCAGGTCGCTGTTTCGTTCCATGTCCTGGGCTCTGGCCCGGATCGTTTCACGTTCGCGTGCAATGCGGAACCGGTCGAAGGTCATCGACGGGTTCCAGTTTGCGTTCAGCCGTCCGCGGCCACCGGAGTCGAACAGGTCCATTCCCGACCGCCAGGCCATACGTTTGTATGCCCATCGTGGGCTGAGGATCGCGATGGCGCGGTCCAACCAATTCAACAGGATCACCTCCCTTCGAAGTAGGCGAGTTTGAAGATGCCGCCCTGCTCCAAGATACGGAGTTCGCGTTCCAGGCGGTCCCGCTCCTGATAAAGCATTCCGAGATCCGCCCGCCGAATCATCCGGCTTCCGATCCGATATTCCTGGGCGCCCTCATAGATCGCCTGGATGGCTTTCTCCACCTCGGCGAGCTGCTGCTTGAGCTTCGCGATGCGCTCCTCGCGCTCTTCTTGCGTCACAACCACGACCTCCCCTCGATCCAGGAACTGATTTTCGGCTTCTGCGCCGGTCTCGTTTCAGGTTGCTGAGGCTTCTTTGCCGGCGGCTCGTATCGCATGTATCGGATCCCGAGCCGATCGGCGGCGAATGCCGCATACACTTCGGCGTCGAGGTAGTGGTTGTCAGCGTGCGCGGATTTCGGTTGCCACATTTCGACCTCGCGACCGCCTCGTTTCACCTTCACCTTTTCCTCGGATGTGATCTGCTCGGCGTAGTCGAGGTCGCAGTCGTTATGGACATACCAGCCACCGGACTCGCCCGGCTTTCGCGCAAGCCGATTTGCAATGAAATCTTTGTAGTATGCCCCGTACACGAGGTACAGCGAAATACTGGCCTTTCCCTTGTCCGTGCGATCGATATGTGTGAGCCGGTACTTGTTCGGTATCTCGTTGCTTGCGCCCTTGACCGCCACAGCCCATTCGGAGTTGGCCGCGACAAAATCATAGGTCTCGTCCGCGTTGTAACCGGAGTCCACGGCGCAGAGGTTCACGAAGTATTCCGTCCCATCTGCAGAGTAGTACGGCGTATTCATGACCTGTTCGATATCGGCCCATGTCTCGGCCACCCCGTGACGCACGTTCCAGCTCGTCATCCGCTCGCCCCATGCCCGGATCGTGTAGTAGAACCGGTCCTGCTGCACGTCCACGCCGCCGGTCAGCAGGATCGTGCCGTTCGGCACGACCCCTTCGTCGTACCCGCTGGTCCGCTCACGCACCTTCTCGCTGTTCAGCTTCACTTGCGTCTGTTCCCACGGCTCGGCCAGCCAGGAATTGACAAAGTTCATGAGCTCCTCCGGCGTGTTCTTCGATACGAGAAATTCATAGGCCACATCCCCGAAGCGCACCCACGGGCTGTATATCGCGTTCAGCCAGAATGCCGTCTTGTTTCCGCGAACGTTCGAGCGGCCGTCTTCCGTACGCCACTCGCCGGCGCGAAGCATCGCCGGTTTCTGGGCGTCACGGATCGGCTGGCGGCATCGCTCGCATTCGTAATGCGCCGTACCCCGAATCTCATCCCGCGGAAGCGAACGGTCGAACTTGATCTGCTTGAACTTCAGCGTCTGATATGCGCTGCAATGCGGGCACGGGACGTAGTACTGAAGCTTGACGTCCGCTTCCTGATACGCCTGCCAGATGGGGCCGGATTTGTACGTCGGCGTCGACGTCTGGACGATTTTCCGGTTGTAAGTGAACGTTTTTGTCCGCTCGCGGGCCAGCGCCCTCGGATCGGCTTCCTTCCCGGCGCTTTTCGGATACTTGTCCACCTCGTCCATCATCAGGTATCGAATCGGCCGGCTGGCCAACGATGCCGGGCTGTTGGCTCCGGCGACGACGACATACATGCCGTCAAATTGCAGTTCCAGCACTTTGGATTCCTCATCCCGATATCGCTCCGAAAGTGCCGGACTGAGTTGGACCATCGGCTGCATCCGGTTTTTCGATGTGAATTCCGCCAGGTCCAGCGTCGGGTAAACCACCAGCGCCGGGCTCTGGTCTTGCGCGATCACATATCCGAGCATGTTGAAGATCGCTTCCGTCCCGCCGACCTGCGTCGGCTTCACGAAGATGATTTCCTCGATCCGCGGGTCGGTAAAGGCGTCCATGATGCCGCGAAGGTACGGCGTCCTGTCCGTCGACCAGGGGCCGGGCTCTGCGGCCGTCCGGGAATCGAGCACGCGGAACCGGTCCGCCCACTCCGAAACCGTCATTTTCTCAGGCGGTCTCAAAACCTGGAGGGCTTCCAGGATCCAGGGCGGCCATTCAAGATTTTTTTGCATCGTACACACCCCGGACCGACAGTTGGAGCAGGACAGCGTTCGTCGTATCGGTAATCTGTTGCTCGATCACGCGCACTTGTTCCGGCTCCACATACGGGGCGACTTCCATCGCGATTTTGCGGCTGAATCCCTGCATGGACCGCCTGAGAGCGACCAGGAAGCGCTGCAGATCGCTGACCACCTCTTCCCGGCGAATGTACTCGCCTCTCGATATGGCGTTCTTGAGTTCCGCGGACTCCGCCTGCTGCTTCTTCAGCTCCGCCTCATAGTACAGCTTTTGTTGTGCCAGGGTCATGCCTTCCCCGGATTCGTTCGACCTTCGTTTCACACCCCGGTTTTCCATCACCCAGGCAATTGCATCCCGAAGGACGAACCAACCATTCGATCGTTTCGGCATACCGGCTTTGACCCACTGTGCAAGCGTATTGCGGTGCACATTGAGCACTTCGCAGAGTCCGAAAGTATTGATACACAAGGCATCGTCGACGATTTTTGTCCTGATTTTTTCGCTCACGATACCCCCTCCAAAATGCACAATGACCACTGTGCAAAAATTTTCATACTCGGTTGATTTTCGGGGTCGCCAGTACCCGCGCTCCCCCCACCCCCTCCGGAAGGACCCGCGGACCCCCGGAGCCCGAAATCCCAATACTGGCGCGGGTTTTCGGGTTTTTGAGCATCAAAAAACGGCCGCGATGGGCCGTGTGTGGTGTCTGAGTTTCACATATCTTATATTCTGTTGAACCTACGTATCTTTCAGACGCTTAGAACCGCAAGGTTTTTCGGGAATCGGTTCGATGAGTTTCACTTTTACGCAATATGTGAATCTGCCTACAAACCGAACCGATTCATAGCCTTCCGGATCTCGTCCTGGTTGATGCCGATGTACCTGAGGGTGATGGATGGATGGCTGTGGTTATAAATCTCCATCAGCATGGCGACGTTCCTTTCCTTCAGATAGAAATGGTATCCGAACGTCTTGCGCAAGGTGTGGCAGCCGATATGTTCCAGATTGAACTGTCGAGCCACATCCCTCAGAATTCGATAGGCCATCTCACGAGTGATCGGTTTCCGCCGGCCATGACGATCCCGCTGACGGCTGGGGAACAGATAATCATCATCCGATTTGTCACGGCAGTATTCCTGGATTGCGCGCTTTAGTTTCGGGTTGATCTCGATCAACTTCGTTTTTCCAGTCTTCTTCTCCTTGATTCTGACCTGGGATTTCCCGCGCACATCCTGCACTTTGAATCCGAGCATATCCGTGATGCGAAGCCCAATATTAATTCCCATTACGAACAGGAACCAATCTCTCGGATTTTTCTTCCACAGATAAGCTTTGATCTCATCGATCAATTCCAAATCGCGTATCGGCTGGACGGCGTTCACGATCACCACCTCGTGTAACAAAAGAAAAAGCGCCATTCGGCGCCATTTATCCAGTGTTCCTTTCGCAAAACTGTTTCATTTTTTCATATGCCTTTTGAATATCTTCTTCATCAGTTGCAATCCATCCATGAGTCCGTTTGTGGGCACGTTGTGTTTCCTGCGCGTAGCCATAATACTTTCCGTCATTGCCTTTGGCCAACTTGACCTCCCAATCCGACCTATATGTAATGTTAGGATTGGGCTTTGAGTACACCTGAATTAAAAAAGATCTTATTTCATTCATCCGAATCTCCTCCTCATCACAATATTCGACACATCATTCCCAGATCCTGTCGATAATGTTGTGATGAGTGTTCCGAGTAAGTCCACAGTTTATTCTGCGGGCTTGTCTCATCATATGATGCTTCGTCTGCCTTGACGGCGTTCCTGGCGATTGCGTGGAATAGGCTCAGCAAGTGGTGCCAGCTTTCGAACCATCCAGTACACCCATTTCATTCCGATGCACCCCTGGACAAAAAGTAAGACGCTTGATTACTTCAAGCGCCTTGTGTGGATCGTATTCAGATAATCTCCGTCCCCATTCTATATCAGCGATCATTTGAGACGCAAATTTCCTGCAAAATCTGCAATTCCTGCAATTCCTGCAATTCCTGCAATTCCTGTAATTAGCGCGCTTTAGCTTCGACCATTCTCCTGATGATTCTATCCCGGATCATATAAACTTGCCTTTCCGAGTATCCGAAATGGCGGGCAATTTCCGGAATTCGCATGCCGTCCAGAAGACAGTCCAGCGTTGCTCGGTCGCGTTCGTCCTCAACTAGGTCGATGCGGTCCTGGATGAATCGCACCTTCTGTTCCAGCCGCTCGAGCCGCCTCCATTTCTTCTCGCGCCGAAGCGTCTCGTGATAGACGGGATCGCTGACGCCGCCCTTCCCGCGAGGCATGTCCATGTTTTCATAGGACCGGACAGCGCCTTCACCAGCATCTTCGAGATAGCCGCGCAACCGAGCGATATCGCGGACCATCCAGTGATAGTCCCGCAAAATTTGCTCGATCTCTTTGTATGTGTACGTCATGACGTGCACCGCTCCCCTATGGTATAATGACCATAAGGGAATATTTGTTCGAATGCCTCCACCCTCGTTTGCCCGTCGTGATGGAGGCATTCTCTCTTTATTTTCGGCGTCCGAGTTTTTCCTCGAGCCCGAAAACCATATCGGCTGCTTCCTTGAGCTTGCACCGGTACAGATTTCGAGCCAATAGGACCGCCTTCGCTCGACCATGCAGAAGGTACTCGCGTTTAACAGCCTCTTCGCGCGACCGAATGCTGAATTCAAGTTCGCCCCACTTGGTTCTGATGATCACTTCATCGCTCCCTCCTCAAAAATCACATGCTCCAGATCGGCAGTCTTTGCCGTATACATCTCCCTCGTTCACCGGAACCTCACGCATCGTTGCTTCGTTGATCAATCGTTCCAGCTCTCGGATCGTATCCGATATCTTGAGCTTAATCAGGCGGACCCGGCGCTGATGATCCTCGTTTCGATCGTTGCAGTACATGTACAAATGCAGTTGCACAGCCGAATCTTCCGCCTTTACAAGTTTCCGCAGAAGACTATCCGCCATCTTGAGTTCGTGTCTGCTCATCTTACCGTTCATACGCAATCCCCCTGTACATGTCCGGTATCGGCCGGCCGGAGCGGTCATGTTCCGGAGCAGCATGATTCCGATCCAGACTGACGAACCGGTTGTAGTTCTTCAGGAAAGCAAGCTCGACCGTTCCGACCGGTCCGTTCCGCTGCTTCGCCACGATGACTTCAAGGATGTTCTTCTTGTCAGTCTCCGCGTCATAGTAGTCGTCTCGGTACAAGAATGCGACGACGTCGGCGTCCTGCTCGATCGCGCCCGATTCGCGCAAGTCGGAAAGCATCGGCCGCTTGTCCTGCCTCTGCTCGACACCGCGGCTGAGCTGCGAAAGCGCGATGACCGGCACATCCAACTCGCGCGCGATCTGCTTCAGCGACCGCGAAATCTCCGTCACTTCTTGCACCCGGTTCTCGCGCCGACCGCGGACCGTGACTAACTGCAGATAGTCGATGATCACGAGGCCGAGCCCCAGGCGTTTCTTCAGCCGCCTGATCTTGGCGCGGATGTCCGTCACCGTGATGCCTGGCGTGTCGTCGATATAGATGCCCGCTTCCGACAGTGCGCTCATCGCCATCGGCACTCGCGACCAATCGTCGAAGTCCAGCTTTCCGGATCGGATCCGGGATGCATCAATTCTGCCTTCAGATGCGAGGAATCGCTGGCCGAGTTGCGTCGCAGACATTTCGAGGCTGAATATCGCGACGATCTCGCCGGATCTGACGGCGGCGTGCTGCGCGATGTTGAGCGCAAAGGCCGTTTTTCCAATGGACGGCCTAGCCGCCACAATGATCAGGTCGCCGCGCTGAAAGCCGGCTGTCAGCCTGTCCAGCTCGTCATATCCGGACGGGACGCCGGTGATGCCGGTTTTACTCACCGCCCTTGCTTCGAGCTGGTCATAGGTTTCAGCCATCACATCGCGCATGTACCGAAAGTCCTGCCCGGACGATGTCTGATCTGCGAATTGTGCGGCCGCCGTCTCCAGCGCCGCCGATAGAGTCTCCGGATCCTCGTGCCGGATCGCTGCATCATACAGCCCTCTGATCAGGTCATATCCGATCCGCTGAAGCCAGCACCGCCGAACTTCACTTGCGTAAAACTCGACGTTTGCCGCCGTCGGCACTTCCGAGAGGATCCGCGACAAATACTCGACGCCCCCGACCTGTTCGAGCTTGCCCAGGGACATGAGCCGGCTGGTCAAAGTGATAAGGTCGATCGGCTCGCCGTCATCACGCA
>Ga0310825_101014_pt1 | contig 13387 bp, 13 predicted proteins | sample WT_ome_9_FD_202243 | JGI IMG/M metagenome (GOLD analysis project Ga0310825, IMG submission 202243) | Sorghum-adapted microbial communities enriched on wild type (WT) sorghum from Joint BioEnergy Institute, Emeryville, California, United... ... | reverse complement strand
GATTCATATTAAAATGGTGTCACTTTATGTCTCGGAAAATGAAAATCTTTCATCCGAAATTTTCAACTTTTGTCAATTCGCCCGAAAATTCCCCGGGAACATTCGAAGATCCGTCCCCATCCGCCCAGGGAAAGACGGGCATAAAAAAACACCGGCATTTTTGTCCGGTGTTGTCGGTGTTTATGTCATTCATGAACCGTTTACGACCTGCGGTTCCGTTTCCGCAGGAAAGTGGGAATATCCAGCGTATCTTCCTGGAAATGAACCGTTTCCCGCTCCCTTTCCTGCACCACGGGTTCCCGTCTCCCGTCGTTTTTGGCCTGGGCATTCGTTTTGACCGGGCCGGAATAACGGCTGGAACGGGATTGGTTCTCTTCGTTGAACCCGGTCGCGATCACGGTTACGATGATATCATCTTTCAAGTTTTCATTGATCACGGAACCGAAAATCATGTTCACGTCCTGGTCGGATGCGGTGGCGACAATGTCCGCGGCTTCCTGCACTTCAAAGAGGCTCAAATTGGCGCCTCCCGTAATGTTCATTAAGACGCCTTTCGCCCCTTCGATGGAAGTTTCCAGCAAAGGACTTGAGATCGCTTTTTTCGCCGCTTCCTGGGCGCGGTTTTCCCCGGAGGCGATGCCGATGCCCATCAGCGCGGAACCTTTATTGGACATGATCGTTTTCACGTCGGCGAAATCGAGGTTGATCAGCCCCGGAACGGCGATGAGATCGGAAATCCCTTGCACCCCTTGGCGGAGCACATTGTCCGCTTCGCGGAAGGCTTCGGTGATCGGGGTGTTTTTATCCACGATTTCAAACAGCCGGTCGTTGGGGATGACGATCAACGTATCGACGGCTTCTTTCATGGCGTTAATCCCGCTCGCCGCCTGAATGGCCCGTTTCCGCCCTTCAAAGGTAAAGGGCCGGGTGACCACGCCTACCGTCAATGCCCCCAATTCCCGGGCGATTTGGGCGATGACCGGGGCCGCACCGGTTCCGGTGCCGCCGCCCATGCCGGCGGTCACGAACACCATGTCCGCGCCTTTAATGGCTTCTTCGATTTGCTCCTTGCTTTCTTCCGCGGCTTTTCTGCCGATTTCCGGGTTGGCGCCGGCACCCAGTCCTCTCGTCAATTTGGCGCCGATCTGCATTTTTATTTCCGCCTTCGACAGGTTCAAAGCTTGCGCATCCGTATTCACGGCGATAAATTCCACGCCTTTTAAGCCGTGTTCGATCATCCGGTTGACCGCGTTGTTTCCGCCACCGCCGACGCCGATCACTTTGATCGTCGCTAATTGATCCACATAAGTCTCAAAGTCCAGCATGTGAAATCCTCCTAAGTCCTTTTTCGTTACAAGGAATGATTATTCGAAGAAAGAGCCAAAGAATTGTTTCATCCTGGCGGAAAAGCTCGGCGAAACATTTTCTTTCGCCCTCGCGTGAGATTTCGCTGTCCGCTTTTCTTTCGATTCCATTGGCAAAACGGAATCCGTCAGCAGCTTCCCTTGCATTTTGGCGGATTTGTAAGCATATTTTATAATACCGACGGCCGTCGTATATTGGGGTTCCCTCACGCCAATATAATCGGGAATGGCGATGCGGACCCGGTTTTGGAAAACGGACTGGGCCAGCTCCAAAATCCCGTCGATATTGGCGGTCCCCCCCGTCAACACGTAGCCCCCGGGAACATCCTTGACGCCCATCTTCCGCAATTCGTCCTGCACCAAAAAAAACGTTTCTTCCAAACGGGCTTCGATAATTTCCGCGATATCCATCTGGGTCGTCTGCTGCTGCTGGTTGCTGCCGATGACCGGATAGGAAAATTGCACATCCGCCGATGCCAATTCATAAAAGGCGTGCCCGTACTTCACTTTGATCTGCTCCGCCGCTTCCGTCGTCGTGCGCAGGACGATGGAAAGATCCTTGGTGATATTGTCGCCGCCGATCGGAAGCAGGCTTGTTCCTTGCAAATAACCGTCTTCAAAATAGGAAATGCTCGTCGAACCGCCGCCGATGTCGACGAGGACGGAGCCCAGGTTTTTTTCATCCTGGGAGATGGCGATCTCGCCGGAGGCAAGCGGCTGAAGGACGATATCGACGATTTCGAGGCCCGCCTTTTCCACGCTGCGGAGTATGTTCAATAGGACCGTCTTTGATCCCGTAACGAGAAGGCCTTCCATTTCGAGCCGGACTCCGATCATTCCGCGGGGATCGTGGATGTCGGTGCGCGAATCGACGATGAATTGTTTTTGGATGACGTTGATGATCTCCCTCTCCGGAGGGATGGAAATCACTTGGGCGGCATCGATGACCCGCAGCACGTCCTCGTTGGTTATTTCCCGGTTTTCCCCGGAAACGGCGACGACGCCGTGGCAATCGATGAGGGAAATATGATGGCAGGGGATACCGACAATGACTTTGCGGATTTCCATTCCGACCATCCGTTCCGCCTGCTCGACGGCCCGTCTGATCGACTGGACGGTATGATCTATATCAACAATGGAGCCCTTTTTTAACCCTTCGGACTTCACATTGCCAACCCCGATTATGTTTAACGAGTCGTTGGACATCTCCCCGATAATCATCTTAACCGTGGACGTTCCGATGTCCAGACTGACGAAAATCCCATTGCTGTTCATCGAGTGGCACCTCCTTCGTGGATTTGAAACAGCCGCATCGGCCCCGTTTCCCCATTAAAGAATAGTTCGCCTTTATTCGTCCTTTTCCTTTTTATTTCGTCATAATTTTATTTTTTTTTACGGAGACGGACCATTTGGATATCAGGATTCTCCGGATGACGGCGATGTTCTGGAACAGCCGGACGCCGAAGGCGAAGATGGCCGCCAGATACAGGTCGACCCCGAGATGGACGCCGAGAAAAGCCAGGCCGATGGCGAGGAGAATGTTGAAAAAAAATCCGGAGACAAAGATTTTCTCGTCGTAAACGTTCTGCAATTGGGCCCGAATGCCCCCGATCAAGGTATCGAAGGCCGCCAAAACCGCGATCGACAGGTAATTGGCGTACTCTTCGGGTATCCGGATGTCCGTCAGCAGCCCCAAAGCGATGCCGATGGCCAAGCCGAGGATCGGAAGCCACATCTTTATCGCTCCCCTTCTTCCTTTATCGTTTCCGCGCCGAACCGGATGGGGTTGGTGTAGGCCGGGATTTCGATCATTTCCTTCGGTTCGGAAAAGGTCACTTCCAAATTGTCGATGAAAAATTCATCCGGGATCGTGGAGATTTGCATCCTGCTGTACAGCTTTTCCGCCCCTTCCTCGTCCTCCGCGAGCACCTTGATCTCGATCGGAAAACGGCGGAGGGGATAGCCGTCGATCTTTGTTTCCCCCTGGATTTCCCGGATCGTCGTGGAATTGACCACCCGCTGCCCGTCGATGGCGATGTCCTTGGCGCCGTACATATTCAATTCATTGATCAGCCTGCGCAACACTTCCGGGGTGACTTGCACGTCGGCGGGCATATCATCCGGTATGTAATCGACCGGCTTCAGCGTGATGATGATGCCCGGTCCTTTTTTTTCCGTCAGCCCGGCTTCCTCCCGCAGTTCCCGGAGGGTTTCTTCCAGGGCCTTCTGCTTTCCGTACTCTTCATCCGTTTGGTAGGCCGCCAAAAGTTCTTCCTGCTTCCGGATCTCCTGATGCAGCTTCGCCTCCAATTCCTTCGCCTTCAAATAATCCTCCCTGATTTCCCACATATCCCTCGTGTCCCTGGTTTCATTTTCCTTGGTCGATTGGAACTGGACGGCCAGCATGAACCCGATCAAAAGGGAGATCAGCGTAAAATTGATCTTGTCCCGATTTTTCATGATTTCACCTGATTTCCCGCGGTTGTCATGAAGGATGATCGCCGAGGATCGGTTCCATTTCCACGGAATTGCTTTTTTCAATCTTGACCACGATGTTTTCGCTGACCAGTTGATCCTTTACGCCTCCCCTCATGTTCAGCGCCTTTTCCAGCACGTCGGGATCGCCGAGGGCGGTGATCACAAAGGGGGCGGGGAACTGTTTGCCGTCCACCGTGATGACGGGGCCGTTGCACACGATGTAGGAACGGCGGGTCAGCCGTTGGCCGTTTATCGCAACCGCGTAGGCGCCGGAAAGGTACAATTCGTTCACCACTTTAAAAATATGGTGTTCATGGACGATGTAATTGTTGACATCCCCTTCATAGGGATACTTTCCGTCATCCAGGGTAACGATGAGCCCTTTTCCCGAGACTTTCACCTTGCCCAGGTATCTGCGGAGCTGTTCCGCTTCTTCCGCCATCCCGGACAGCACCTTTTCCTCATCGGCCAGCTTTTTTTCGAACTGCAAAACTTCGTTTTGTTTTTTATGTAATTCTTCCGCCAATTCCCGGTTTTTTTTCTCCTCTGCGATCAGTTCATTCCGCAGTTCGACGGTTTTTTTCCACTGGCTGTCCGTCAAAGGCGCGGCCTTTTCTTCCCTTTGGGTGAGCTGGTACGAGTAGGCAACCAGAAATCCAAGGACCAGACAGACGAGGGAAAAAATAACCCGGTTAGTTTTCACCTGTCTCGCCATCCTCCCCGCTCGATCCCCCATGATAGGGCTGGAAAAACAACCCAACCTCCAAATCGATGACGCCTTTTACTTTCGGATCGATTTGTTTCACAAGGTCGGGGTAATAATTCATCTTTTCCGCCAACGTCCGCAGCGTCCCGTGCACTTCATAGCTGTCGTTCATATACAGGACGACCCGGTTGGCGTCGGTTTCCTTGGGGGCGTAAATCATCTCTGAAATGGAATTGCGGATCTCCGGCCGGATCTTCTTCAGCTGGCCGGCGGCGGATTTCAGCCGCTTCTCCGACCCGTCGAAACCGGATAAAACCGGGCCGTCGATGCCTTCCGTATTGGCGGACAGCCCGCCGTTTTCCAGCAGGGAATAGAAACGGTTTCCGCTTTTGACCAAAGCGATTCTCTCGTATTCTTTCACATGAATAAAAAGGCGGTTGGGATATTTCAGACGGATCGAAACGCTTTTGATTTCCGGAATGGATTGGAGCGCATCCCTGATCTTTTTTTTCTGCAGCGTCCAAAGCAAATCTTTGTCCGTGATCCCGCTCTTTTCGATGACCGTTTCCTCGGACACCGCTTCCTGGCCGGTAACGGTAATCTGTCCCACCCGGCTCAACGGGGAATAAAAATAGGCGACAACCAGGAGGAGAAGAAAAAAAAGGACGATAAACATCAGGATTTTGCGGTTCGTTTTCTTTCTTCGCTGCTGCTTTAATTTCGGTATGCGGTCCTCGATCGAAACAACTTTACCCGCCAATGAATCCACCTCGCTGGGCACCGTGCGGCCCCCGGCTAACGCCGTGCGTGAACGGAAGCATAATAAAGAAAATAAACGGCCGATTTTGCCGATTGCGTTACAGCAAGATCCCGATTCTATGTTTCATATTATTATAATAGCACAGGCGCACGGGTTAGAAACCATGGAAAATATACGATTTTCTTTCGATTTTCTACCAATCCGCCCAAAAGGGAAAAAGCTTGTCTAAATATCACGATTTCTTTTTCCCGGATGCGGATCGGACCATCTCTTCCGCCAGCCGGTACATCCTCCGGGCGGCGTCCCCGATCCCTAGCGATTTGGACGCCTTCTTCATTTCTTCCAGCCTGTTTTCGTCAAATAAGATTTTGTCGATTTCTTCCGCCAGTTTGCCGCCGTCGAGCTCCCTCTCCAGAATGACTCTGGCCGCGCCCTTTTCCTGAAGCATCATGGCGTTCTTTTCCTGATGGTTGTTCGTCACGTAGGGGCTCGGGATCAGGATGGCCGGCAATCCCAATGAAGTGATTTCCGCAATGGTCGTCGCTCCGGCCCGGGAAACGACGAGATCGGCCCCGGACAATATTTCCTGCATCTCGTGAAGGAAAGGCTTGACGAAAACGTTCTTCGGTCCGCCGGCGGCCGCATAATGTTGATAGACCGCTTCAAAATGGACTTCGCCGGTCACGTATAAAATTTGGTAATCCTTTTCGGCAAAGCGGGGAAGGGCCTGAAGGACGGCTTCATTGATGGGCCTTGCCCCCCGGCTTCCGGCAAAAATGAGGACGGTCTTTTTGTCCGGCGCCAGGCCGAGTTTTTCCAAGCCCTTCTTCCCGTCGAAGCCGAGCACTTCCGTCGCCCGGGGATTCCCCGTCAAAACCGTCTTTTCCTCCGGAAAATACCGGGCCGATTGGGCAAAGGATATGGCAATTTTATCCACATAACGGCTCAAGAACTTGTTGGTCAGCCCGGGGACGCTGTTTTGTTCGTGGATCATCGTGGGAATGCCCAGCCGGTGGGCGGCATAGACCACCGGTCCGCAGACGTAGCCCCCCGTGCCGATCACGATGTCGGGCCGGAACCGTTTCAAAAGCGCTTTGCTTCTTCTTACCCCGCGAAGAAATTGGATCGCGGTTTTCACGTTGTCGGGGGAGAGTTTCCGCTTGAAACCGGATATCTCGATCGTCTCGAACGGGATGTTTTCTTTCCCGACGATGGATTTTTCCAGGCCTTTTTCCGTTCCGATATACAGGAACTCCGCATTCGGGTCGGCTTCCCTCACCGTCTTCATGAAAGCCAATGCGGGGTAGATATGGCCGCCCGTTCCCCCGCCGCTGACAACCAGCCTCATACTGTGGTTCACCTCAAAGAAAATAGAATTCTTTACTATTCTACTATATTATTCGGAAAAGGAAATGGATGCGGAGAAATATTATCATCCTTTAATGAAAATGAAAAAAACGAAAAAAAAAGAAACCTCCTCTTCTTTTTTCGGAACTTTCGGCAGTTTTTTCAACTAGATTTTCGCGTGGCGGCTGATATTCAAAAGGATGCCCGCGGCCATGAGGGTCAGCGTCAGCGACGAACCGCCGTAACTGAAAAAGGGAAGGGTGATGCCCGTTACGGGGATCAGGCCGATGACGACCCCGATGTTGATCATCACCTGGATGGCGATCATGGCGATGATCCCGACCGCCAGAAAGCTGCCGTACAGATCCGGGGCGTTGATGGCCGTCCGGATGCCCCGCCACAGCAGCAAGGCAAACAGAAGCAGGGCGAAGGAGGCGCCGATAAAGCCCAGTTCCTCGGCGACGATGGCAAAAATGAAATCCGTTTGCGGTTCGGGCAAATAGAAAAATTTTTGCCGGCTTTGTCCGAGCCCGAGGCCGAAAAGCCCTCCCGGCCCGATGGCGAAGAGGGATTGGATGATTTGGAACCCGTTCCCCAAAGGATCCTGCCAAGGATCGAGAAAGGCCGTGATCCGCTGAATCCGGTAGGGCGCCGACAGGATGAGGAGGACGAAACCGGCAATGCCGGCCATGCCGAGCAACAGAAAATGGATAATCCTGGCGCCCGAGACGAAAATCATGAGGACGCAGGTGGCCACCATCACCGTTCCCGTTCCCAGGTCCGGTTGCAGCATGATGAGACCGAAGGCCGACATCACGAGCAGCAAGGTCGGCAGGAGCCCTTTGGCAAAGGAAGTCATTTTCTTCTGGTTTTCGGCCAAATATTTTGCCAAGAAAAGGATCATCGCCAATTTCATGAATTCCGACGGCTGGACGGAAAAAGCCCCGACGCCGATCCAGCTTCGCGATCCGTTCCGCACCGTCCCGATTCCCGGGATCAACACGAGCACCAGGAGGAGGAAACAAAAGATCAGGATCAATTTCCCCCAGGAACGCCATGTCCAATAGTCGATATTCATGAGAAAAAACATCGCCATGACCCCGATGAGGGCGAACAGCAGCTGCCTCTTGACGAAGTAAAAGGAATCGCCGAATTTATAATCCGCCCAAACGGCGCTGGCGCTGTAAACCATGATCAGCCCGAAAGCGAGCAAAGACAAAATGAGGAGGACGAGAAGAAAATCCGGAGATCGTTTGGCCGGCAAAGGAAACACCCCATCCGCGGTTATTGTTTCGACAAGCCTCTATTCTAATCTATGCACGGCTTCGATAAAGATGTCCCCTCTTTCTTCGAAACTTTTGTATTGATCCCAGCTGGCGCAGGCCGGAGAAAGGAGGATGACATCGCCGCTTTCCGAAAAATCGTAGGCCTTCTTCACCGCTTCTTCCACATTATCGACAACCGCCAGCTTTTCTATCCCTGCCTTCTCGCCGATTTCCCTCAGCTGATGTTTCGTTTGCCCGAAGCTGATCAACGCTTTGACGTTTTTCAAGGAGGGGATGAGCGGGGACAGATCATATCCCCGGTCCAGCCCGCCCGCGAGCAAAATCACGGGCCGGTCAAAGCTGCTTAAAGCGGTTTTTGTCGCAAGGATGTTCGTCGCCTTCGAATCGTTGTAAAACAGCCGGCCGTTCACGTTTTTCACAAATTGGAGGCGATGCTTGACGCCCCGGAAGGTTTTGAGGACCTTCGCGATGCTTTCGTTCGGGACGTTCAATAATTTGCACGCCGCCACGCCCGCCAGGACGTTTTCCAGATTGTGCCTGCCCGGCAGGGCCACATCCTTCACGGCCGCTACCCTTTCCCCGCGAAAACAGATAAAGCCGTCCTTTACGGACGCCCCTTCTTCAAGAAATTTTTCCGCGGAAAAGGGGATGACGTTCGCCCGGGAACTTTCGGCGATCTCCCTGCATTCCGGAACGGAATCGTTCACGATCAAAAAGTCGCTTTCCAATTGGTTTTTCGTGATGTTTTTCTTGGCGCTGACATAGTTCTCCCTCGTTTCGTGGAAATCCGCATGGGCGTCATAAATATTGGTGATCACGGCGATTTTCGGCCGGAACCGGTCGATGCCCGCCAATTGGAACGAGGACAATTCGGTGACGATCGGCTGATCCCGGCGGGCTTCCTGGGCCACCTCGCAGGCGACCAGCCCGATGTTCCCCGCGATCAACGGGGAAAGCCCGCCCTCCTTCAGCATCTCGTAAATCAACGTCGTGGTCGTCGTTTTCCCGTTCGTTCCGGTAATGCCGATGAACTCCCCCTCCGAGATCTGGTAGGCCAGCTCCACTTCGGTGATGACCGGAATGCCGAGCTCTTGCGCCCGGCGGACCATCGGATTCCGGTACGGGATCCCCGGATTTTTGACCACCAGGTCGAAGTCTTCCTCATCGAAGAGGGAGACGGGGTGGGTGCCGCCGATCACCCGTATCTTTCGTTCCAGCAGTTTTTCCGCTTCCTCGCTTTCGGAAAGGGGCTTTACGTCGTTTACCAGAACGCGCGCCCCGAGTTTTTCCAATAAAAGGGCGGCGCTGACGCCGCTTTTGGCCAGGCCGAGCACCAGTACGTTCTTGCCCTTATAATCCGCGTATCTCATAACCACACCTCTATGTATATTCCCAAAGCTGCAAACAACAGGCCGGCCGTCCAAAAGGTGGCGACGATCCGCCATTCCGACCAGCCGGATAATTCGTAATGGTGATGGAGCGGGCTCATCCGGAAGATGCGCTTGCCGGTCGTTTTAAAAGATATGACTTGCAGGATGACCGACAACGTCTCGATGACGAACACGCCGCCGATGATCAGGAGCAGAAGCTCCAATTTCGTCAAGAGGGCGATGGCGGTCAGCGATCCCCCCAAGGCCAAGGAGCCGGTATCCCCCATGAAGACCTTGGCCGGATGGGCGTTGAAGACGAGAAACCCCAAAACGGCGCCGACCACGGCGACGGCGAAAAGGGCGACTTCATATTGTCCCTGGTACCAGGCCAGGATCCCGTAGGCGCCGAAGGCGATGGCCGCCGTACCGGACAGCAGGCCGTCCAGCCCGTCCGTCAAGTTTAGCGCGTTGGAAAAACCGACGAGCCAAAAAACGGCAAAGGGGGCATAGAGCCAGCCGAGGGGAAGGGAATAATCGACCCCCGGGATCTTGACCGTATCGGAAAAACCGTAATCACGGAGCACCAGATAGAAGACGAGGGAAATGGCGATTTGCCCGAGAAATTTTTGTCCGGATGTCAGCCCGAGGTTGCGCTTGAATACGACTTTGATAAAATCGTCGAGAAATCCGAGCAGCCCGAAAGCGAAGGTGACAAATATCAATAACAGGGTTTCCGGACCGATTCCATAAAAATAGGCCGTCATGAATAGGGATGAAATCAGGGTGGCCGACAAAATGACCAATCCGCCCATCGTCGGGATCCCCGATTTTTTTTGATGGGTTTTGGGGCCTTCTTCCCTGATGCTTTGTCCAAAATTCAATCTCTTGAGCAATTTGATCATCCCGGGAGAGAGAAGGACGGCGGTGAAAAAGGCGATGAGCATCGTATACAGCATCGATTGTTCCATCTTTATCAAACCCTCTCTTTCCGCATTACGCCAGCCTGTCTTTTTTCAACCGGTCTTCGATGCATTGTTTGGCCACGAGCCGGTCGTCGAATTCGAACACCCGGTCCCCGACAATTTGATAGGTTTCGTGGCCCTTCCCCGCGATGAGGACGACGTCGCCGGAAGAAGCCTGGCTGATGGCCCGGCCGATCGCTTCTTTCCGGTCGGGGATGATTTCATAATGCAGCCCCCGGACGCCGGCTTCCATATCCGCCAAAATCTTCAGCGGATCTTCCGAACGGGGATTGTCGGAAGTAAAGATCGGATCGGTTCCGTATCGGCAGGCGACTTGGGCCATGATCGGCCGCTTTTTCGGGTCCCGGTCGCCGCCGCAGCCGACGACGACGAAGATCCTTCCTTCGGCGAAGGAGCGGATCGTCTTCAACACGTTTTCCAAGCTGTCCGGCGTATGGGCGTAATCCACGATGACGGGAAACGGCTGGCCGCAGTCGACCAGTTCAAACCGGCCGGGCACGGACCGGAAATCCCTTAAGCCTTCCACGATTTCTTCGAGCTTCAGCCCGCAGGCGATCCCGCAGGCGATGGCGGCCAAGGAATTGTATACGTTGAATTCCCCGATCAATTTCATTTCCACCGTCTCCTCGCCCACGGGGGTGATCACCCGATAGCACATGCCGCGGTTGGAATAGCGGATCGCTTCCGCGCGGACATCGGCATCCCCTTTTATCCCGTAGGTGAGGACATGGGCGGAGGTGGATCTTGCCAATAAGTCGGCGGCGCCGTCATCCTTGTTGAGGATGGCAAATTTTTTCCTTTTCCCATTATAATGGTTGCCGAGTTGGGAAAACAATAAACTTTTCACCCGCAGATACTCATCCATCGTTCGATGGTAATCCAGATGGTCCTGGGTAAGATTCGTAAAGACGGCCACGTCGAAATCGATGCCCCGTACCCGGCCCTGGTCCAGGGCGTGGGAAGAAACTTCCATCGTCACGACCGCCACGTTCCGTTTTTTCATTTCATGGAGGTGTTTTTGCAAAGTCAGGCAATCGGGGGTCGTGTTTTTCGTTTCATAGGTATCCTCGGCGATTTTCACATACAGGGTGCCGATCAGGCCGGTTTTTTGACGGACGGAGCGGAAGATTTGGTCGATCATATGGCTGACGGTCGTCTTTCCGTTCGTCCCGGTGATGCCGATGACCCGGAGGGAATGGCTCGGTTGGCCGTAAAAGGCATCGGCCATAACGGCCATGGCCCGGGCGGTGTCATTGACGACGACGACCGGCACATTCAGGGGCAGCGGCCGTTTGGCGACGACCGCCGCCGCCCCGTTATCGACCGCTTCCCGGGCAAACCGGTGGCCGTCGGTCTTTGTCCCTTCGATGCAGAAAAACAGACTTCCCTTTTTAACCTTTCGGTGGTCATTTTCCAAGGAAAGGATTTCCGGATCGGATGAATGGAAGATTTTATAGAAAGGGAGAACTTGCAGCAATTCCTGGAGCTTCATATGGACATCTCCTTGGGGTTTTCTGTTATGCTAAAAAATCGCACCTTTCATTTTACATCAAAAAAGGGGCAAAGGCTATCGAAATTTCCCGGGGAACCTTTTTTCCGCCCGGCCTTTTTTGAAAAACATTCGTTTTTTCGCGGTGTTTTTCCCGGAAAGAGGCGTTTCCGGCTTGACCGGATGTTTGCGAAAAAGCCGCAAGGCAAAGGGCATCCAAGGGAAGAACGTCTCCTCCGAACATATTTTTCAAAAAAGCAAGCCGCCGATGAGCCGCGGAATGATCGATGGCGGATTTCCGCAGGGAGCAAACCCCGGCGGAGGCAGGCGGATCCCCTCCGGGGCGGAAAGGGGGAAAATGGCTGATCTTCGGTTGCTCGGCAACGGTTTTGATTTGTTTCAAAGACTTCCGGTATGAAACCGCGATCGGCATCTTGCCGGCCGATCCCCGCGGCGTAGATCCCGGAGAACCCCTGCCTGTATGGAAGCTTCCCCATTCTTCGGGGATCCGGAACACAAAAGAAGAATGCCGCATGAGGATTCCCGTTTCCTCCTTCCGGCCTTGCTAAAGGGACCGTCCGGAAAAGGCAAAATCATCTTGTCTTGTGACGGCCCCGGAACTTCCTCCGGCGGTTCCCGGAAGGTTTTTCGGAGGGCGTCCGCCCCCGAAGCGCGCTTCCCGCGCAGCTTTGTCTGTCATAATTTTTGCCGGTCGGTTTGAACCTTCATTCCATACAATATATTCTTCCATCCGCCTATTCTTTCATATGGAAAGGCTTCCCGTCGCCTTCCATTCCCCCCGCTTCTTTCGGGAAACCCCGGCGGGAAGCCGCCGGCCCGGACGGTCGCGACGGGAATCGGGCGGACGGATGTTCCCGTTTCCCGTCGCAACAGGTGATGCCGGAAGAGCGAGCGGGCCTGGATACGGCTTAAAAAACCGTTCTTTCTCTATGCGGACAGACAGCTGCTTCCCAAGCGCTTTCCCCGCCTTCCTTTCCCGAAAACCCTTTCGCCGCTCCCGGCCTTTTCCACCGTCCCAAAGCCGTCAAGATTCATGGCCTAACTCCCGTCATCCAATACGATGCGGACCGTCGATCCCTCTTCCACCTTCGTCCCCGGTTCGGGAGACTGCCGGATCACCTTTCCTCCGCTTCCGTTCACTTCCAGTTTTAAGTTGAACATCTGCTGGAAGATCTCCTCTTTCGTCATCCCGATCAAGGAGGGGACTTCCACCATTTTCGGATCCGGCCACGTCCATTCCTTGTCGATTTGCTCCTTTCGCCGGTCCACGTCGAGGATCGGCATGGTATCTTCGATAATGCGTCCGACGATGGGCGCCGCCACCGTCCCCCCGAACTGGATCACTCCTTTCGGATTGTCCACCGCCACATAGACGACGATTTCCGGGTCGTCGCTGGGCGCAAAACCGATGAAGGAAACGATATAGTTGTTTTCCAAATATCGGCCGTCCTTCGCCTTCTGCGCCGTCCCCGTCTTGCCTCCGACCCGGTATCCTTCCACGTAGGCCTTCTTCCCTGTCCCTTTGGCCACGACGCTTTCGAGCGCGTACCGCACCTCCGCCGATGTTTTCTCGGAGATCACCT
>Ga0310825_101011_pt1 | contig 13429 bp, 9 predicted proteins | sample WT_ome_9_FD_202243 | JGI IMG/M metagenome (GOLD analysis project Ga0310825, IMG submission 202243) | Sorghum-adapted microbial communities enriched on wild type (WT) sorghum from Joint BioEnergy Institute, Emeryville, California, United... ... | reverse complement strand
GACGCCTGCCTCCGCTACGCGCCCAGTGGAGGCTATGTAACAGCCTCCACTGGGTAACAAAATTACGTGAGTGAACCATTATCCTTCGGTAACATTTTTATATGAGTTGACACGCTCGAAGACGAGGCATCGGAGTCATCAGCCGATTGAATGTTACACGGCTTTTTTCCCCATCCAATGCGCAGCAAGCAAAATCGGGAATACGAAAAGGGTAAAAGGCAAGCTGAACCACATCGTACTCCAAGTAATGACCTGATTTTGAAGCAATGCGTTCAACAATACGATGCAATACGGCAAAACGATCACGATTGAAGTTATAACACCGGGAGTTATCGAACGAAAAAAGACAGACTGACCGATATGCGCAAAGGCGTGAAGAAAGAAAACCAGAATGCATACGGTAAAGAAATGAATGTTGGCAAGCGGGCCTTGATGAAGAAATTGACTTGCCATATACGTCGAACTGCCGACGAACAAAAAAATAACCAGCACCGAAACAGCAAATTGGGCCGTCGACATTGAAAATTGCTTCATGACGCTGTCGGCCATTTTGCTTGGCAATTTTTCCCGAATGACCTTGGAATGCTTCTTCATCCACTTTTCAATCATAATGATTTCTTCAAGATCATGGAGAACAAACATAATGGGAAATAGCCAGATCAGCGTTTGAACGTCAAGCCATCGTTCCAATCCTTTCACCCCATTTATTGGCTCTCTGTATTATTCTATTTGGCTGGTAATCCTTGTTCAACAAAACTAGGAAAATCATCGGGATCAACATCGGGCGGATTTGAGGCGGCGTGAACACCCCCTTTAGCGCCAAATCGATCGAGGCTCGAGGCTCCTTAAGCGCATAATCGGCAAGTCCGCGAAAAGCCAAATAATCTTTGACGGGCACCATCGGCGTTGCTTTTCTGTTGATCGTGATCATTGCAGAGTTAACGTTGGGCGGGGGAGAGAAAAGATTTCTTGAAATTTCTTTAACGTACGTTAGGTCAAAATACATTCTCCAGGCCGCAACATAACCGTCTTTAACCCATTTCGACGTAAATCGTTTGGCCGCTCCTTTTTCCACCACCATAACCCCTCTTTGGAAGCCGTTTGAAGGTGGATTAAGGAGCATTTTCATGATCGGCGTTGTAATGGAATACGGAATATTGGATACGACGATGAATTTCCCCTTAGGCAAACGCATTTTCAAAATATCCTGATGGATAATGTGGATGTCGGAATACGGAACTGCTTTTTGTTTTAGCGATTCGACCAACTTGGCATCATATTCTACGGCCAACACTTTTCCGGCTTTTTGAGCCAATATGAAGGTCAGTGCTCCCTTTCCGGCTCCTAGTTCCAAAACCGTTTCTTGATCTCCAACGATGGCCTGATCGATGATTTCACGGATGGTCTTTCGGTGATGAAGGAAATGCTGTCCCAAAAAATTAGGCGGATCTCCGCTCGTAAATGTTTTCTTGCGATTCTTATGAATTTGACGAGTCATGCTCTCTCTTCCTTTCCAAAATAAAAAATTCACAAGCCGCTGCTTGTGAATCAGAGCAAAGGAAGAAGGAACATGAATGGACAGACCTCATGCCGAGAAAAGGAACAGATAAGCAAATAGATCTTCTTGCATTAAGCAAAGAAGAAAAAAGCGCAAAAAAAGGCAGCCCAAGCTGCCTTTTGACGTATGCCACTCAATCGATTCACTCGAAGACGATGAAAAGGACAGACTTCTCCCGTTTACTCTGCCTACACAAGCAGAGCCTTTGACCGTATGAAATTAGCGGGTCAAAGCCGGGAAACGAAGTCTGACCGAGTACACTTTTGAAAATCCTCCTTAAATTTCATGCATTAAGTTCAGTCATGATTATAGTGTCACTTACAGGTAAAGTCAAATATTCCAACCCGCTCGTTCACCAGGATCCGGATGTGCTCGGTGTCTTCCCTTATGACTTTATAACGATGGAAAAACCGGAGCGCGCGAGGCGATCCGGTTTTTCGGGTTTGGGGACGATTACGATTTTCCTGAACGGGACGCCAGATCGATGATCATTACAATGAGCATGAGCAACTGAATGAGAAGATCCGCTCTCATGGTCAGACCTCCATGATGATTGTAATACTTCTTCGCCAGCTCCTCCTCTCCCGCAAGACAACCTTTTCGTCTCCCAATACCATATCTATGCGTACAACCTGAAATCTATGAGGAATTGCGGTGCCGGTGAGCAGAAATGGGGATATCTGCTTTATCGAAGTTCCCCCATCCTCATATTAGACGACCTTAAGAACTCTTTTATTCGAGCATAAGAAGTGTACCCCTATTTTTTCTTCTTTTACAAGTTTATCTATGTAATAAAGTGCTGCTGGTCAGCCGCTGTTCATTAATTTGGCAGAATAATATCTTTAAAATACGCTGCTCTTGGATAGGTTGCACTTTTTACGATTTTGATGGATTGCACCGAAAATTTAATATTCGCCTTTTCTTTTGATTCCGCACACTCAAGGACCAAGACTGCTTCCATGAAATTTGGAGGATTCTCAACTTTGCTGCAAAACTTAAAATAACCCTCTCCCCCCTTCTTGAACCATCCCGTGATAAGGGAATTTCCTACTTTAACCTGAACATGAATTGCATTTTCCAATTCTTCAATTAATACAGAGATTGCCTCTTTCTTGCTGATATACTCTTTATAATGCCAGCGACCTATGCCCCGTCCTTCAGGAAAGTAAAAGTCTTTATTCAAATACGTATGATCTTGTAACCGCATAGACTTAATTACTTTGTCAAACTCATTTTTAGAACGATACACTTTTATTATAGAGGGTATATATTCATAACCATTTTCAACTTTAATATTGAAAGTTCTGAAAAAGTCAGCCGACATTTTCAAAAATGAATCGGGAGTGCAACCAATCGCAATGTAACTTTCTTCTCCTTTAATGAGTAAGTATTCTCGGATTGAAGTACGGATGATGTAATCGTCACCAACTTTCGCACAAACAATGAGTTGCGCTTGGTTCCATAAATTATCCAGAATCGTGATGGTTTCACCAGTTGCAATCTTGCTATTGGCCCCGTTAAATAAAAAGTCTGTCAGCCAATTGTTCATATAATTGAACGCTCTATCGTCCCCTAGGCTAAGGAGACATAACGACATTTCCTTGAAGAACTCGTTGGATATCTCGTCGTTCATACCTTGATGTGAGAGATACTTTTGAAAATATTCATAAGCATCTTCGTTCAAGCCAAAGTACCGTAAAATTTTACCTTTTTTAAAATAAGCCTGTATTAAGCTTGGATTTATCTCAATCGCCTGGTCCAAACACACAATGGCTTCATTTTTGGGTAATAGAGAGCTAATCTCCACCAATACCTCCGCATTCAAAGGCTCTTTCGAAAGACAAAATTGGTAATGTTCCAAACTCGAAGCCTCGTTGCCCGTCAAGTAATAAAGTTGAGCAAGACGTAAATTGACATCAAATGTGCTATCATACGAAAGAGCGTTCATCAAGCTGTCGATGGCTTTGGAATACTCTTTCCTTCCTAAAAAAACCAGACCTCTATAATAATAAGAATAATAAAGGCAGACATTTTGTTTTATCAGATGATTGCATCGCTTCATCAACAGATTGTAGTTCTGCGACTGATAGAGCACCCAAAGATAGTAGTACATGAATGATTCTTTATACTCGAATATTTCAGATGCCTGTTTAAGTGCATCTTCCCATCGATCCAATTCTATATACAGTTTCATCAGAGTTAGTTTCTCCGAAAAATGTTTATTCAGAGCTATATCCTTTTTCAGCATCAACAAAATGGATTCTTTCGAATGGTCGAAATGGACGGTACTTTGGGGCGCGTCATGTTTTACGTGATCTCTTCTGGGGCAACTAAGGGCAATTTCTTCAAACTCTCTCCTGTTAAGGGAACCGCGCTCGGGACGTAAAATTAATGAAATTTTTGCAATTAGCTTATTAAACCAATTGTCAATCTCAATATCCCAATTACGCGTTGCTGACCATTGGTACATATAAAACTTCACTGCTTCTGTGATCTGCGTTTCTGAAATTTCTTCAAATACGGTTTCGTGAAAGTTGTTCGGATTCAGTCCATTCTTACGTAGCAGCTCGTTAAATTCATCTTCTATGACGCTTTTTTCTTGTTCGATTCTATTATATGTGTTCGACAGGTGTTTTGAATATTTGAGCAATTCTTTAAATTTTTTGTCATAACTGGATGCTATAATAACATGCTTCGCCGATTCGTTTTTCGAATTACTATACTTAAATTTCAGAATATCCCTTATTTGCGAAATAGTAAGTCGCGTATTTTTTACCTGCACACACATCTCATGGGTGCTCATTATTATCGTAAAATCGTCATGCGTTTCGAAGGTGATTTCTTTGAAATCGTCTTTTTCAATATGTTTTATCAGATAAAAGAGGCTGACTAAATCTTGATATGCTATGCCAGCGCTTAAAATCGAGCCACCGATTTTATGCGGACTGTAATAATCTTTATCCATAGTAAACTCCTTCACTTCTCATTTCTCATTTCTACACTCTTTCAGGTATGTATCAAGTATAGGAGAGACGGCGAGCCCTCAAACTTCTTACTGCAAGGCACTGAAGCGGACCGTTATATTTACTTGACTGACCGTTCGTTTAAGATATGCTTTCCAATCTCCGACTTTATTTTCATTAGCAACTGGAACCGGTCAAAATTACACATAAAATTCCACCTTAATCAAAGGAGAACACACAAAAAATAGTTCAATATCGATTAATTTTAAACTTAATAAATTCAAGAATTTCATCCTGATCCGTCGGCTTCAACTTCTCGAAGAGCATCAATAACTCTGCCTCCTTCTCATTAACCTCCGTAATACCAAATATTTCATCTCCAGAACTTGTTTCTCCGATTAAAATCCACTCAACACTAACCCCAAACTCCGAAACAATCGAGAGAATCGTTTCAACCGACGGCTTGTACTTAGGGCTTGCTGAACGGGTCACGTTTTACGGTGACACGGGCAAGCGGACTGTAAGTCGTGATATCAGCCATTTCAAAATAGGCAAAAAGAGAACCCGTAGTCTCTTTTCCAGGTTCATTACCAGCAATTGCAGCCCGATCACCGTCTCGCTGGTCGCCTGAAGGTGCGCCCAAGTACGGCCAAGCCCATAGCTGCGCTTGCCCTCTCCGATCTTGCCTTCAACTGCATTTCGCATGGAGGCATCCGCCTTGGCGATTTTTTCTGCTCCTGCTGATCTGTTGACGGGCGTCCGAGTTGTGGTCCGCTAAGGCGGATTCCGTTCTCTTTGCAGTATCGCAGGTTCTCCCGCGTGCGGTAGATCTGGTCAGCCAGCACCGCCTTGGGATAGAAGCCGAAACGAGCACGATAGTTCTCTACGGCTGCCTGTAACGTGTTGCCTTCATTGTAGTTGTCCCAGGACAGATGTTCCCGGAACACATAGCCGTTCACCACGCTGATCGCCAGCTTCGCGCCGAACTCTACGTTTGCCCTGGCTTTGCCTCGCACAATCGGCCTCACATGCGGCTGCGTGATGCTGACGATTCGATCCGGTACGCTGTGTATTCGCTTGTCGTACATCTCTTGTTGCTGGCGATACAATTCCTGGATGACCAACAGTTCCTTGTACATTCTACGCGATAGCCGCGTCAGACTGCTAGTTTCGGCAAGTCCAGCCACGATGCGCAGATCACGGGCAACGAACCGCAATTGCTTGCCGATGGCTTTTCTCATGGTACGCGGCTTTACGCGCCGCTGCTTGGCAACTGCCAGATAAGCTTTTCGGGCACGTTCACGATACGTTCGCGGCTTGGGGGATTTTCCTCGCTCCGGCTCGTGCATGATGTCGATGATCTGCTCCAGTTTTTCTCTTGCCTGATTCAGCAGCGACAAGTCTGTCGGATAGGCAATATCCGCCGGCGCACAAGTTGCATCCAGAAGCAGTTCGCCCTCGTTCGTCAGTTCCATCTGCTTCGGCTGCTGTTGTGCCGATTGACCGGACGTTTCAGCGGAAACACCGCCGTCTTGATCATCGTCGTCGTCCGAGCGATCTTGCGGCTCGCTGTCCTTACGCGATGATTCTTCCAGGGCGATCCATTCATTCACTTCATCGATGATCTCTCCGCCCAGTCGCTTCCGAAAATGCGTCATGAGCGAATGATGAAACGGGCGACGGTACTGGTATTCCGGAAGGCCGAGAAAGTACTGCAGATACGGATTCTCCAGGATCTGTCGCAGCGTCTCCCGGTCGTCGGTGCCCAGCCGTTCCTGAATGATGAGCGCACCGAGCGCGACGCGGATCGATACAGCTTTTTGGCCCTTGAGACTCTTCTTGAAGTTTTTCGCATACTTCTCTTCAAGTTCCCACCAAGGAATGATCTGGGCCAGAAGCACCCAGCGGTTATCTTCTGCGAGCTTTCCGCCGAACGGCAGGAAGAAGTCGCTTGGCAGGATCATTTGGCTCTCGGTTCGCTGATACAATTCGGACGCCTCCAAGTGCACGGTTTTCACAGGTAGCACCCGTTTTCCTTACACTTAATTTCGACAAAAGAGACGCCAAACCCTTGTTGTTACTGGCTATTTCTTTCATTCAGCAAGCCCTACTTATCTTGCTCCAACTCGCTTAGGTTATAGTCCATAGTAGTGGTGTAAAATGGCTCCGGGTTTCTTGACAAGGGAAGCCACGGTATGATTTCTACTAAAGTGACGCCAATCATCTTTAGAAGGAGGATCAAACCGTGGCTTCTATAGATAGAATGTCACTTTTAGAACTTTTACGCAAGTCCGGTTCTGATGGTGATGTGGACTTTCTGAGAGAAGCCCTGAATGTTCTTGTCCATTCCTTAATGGAGGCGGAAGTAGCGGCCCAGATCGGTGCCGAGCGTTATGAACGAAACACGGAAAGAACTAACCAGCGCAACGGTTACCGGCAGCGGGAGTGGCATACACGGGTCGGAACGCTCGATCTGAGCATTCCGAAGCTTCGCAAAGGCAGCTACTTCCCCTCCCTGCTTGAACCCCGGAAGCGGGCGGAAAAGGCACTGCTTTCCGTTGTCCAGGAGGCATACATACACGGCGTCAGTACGCGAAAAGTCGATGAACTCGTGGTATCCCTTGGCATGAAGGGCATCAGCAAAAGCGAAGTATCCCGTATATGCCGGGAGCTCGACGAAGTCGTGATCGCATTCAAAGAGCGCCCGCTCGAGGGACAATTTCCTTATGTCTGGTTGGATGCCACGTTCCCGAAAGTACGCGAGGGCGGCCGGGTACGCGGCATGGCGCTTGTCGTGGCCATCGGCATCCGGGAGACCGGTGAACGGGAAGTGCTCGGTTTTGATCTCGGCATGAGCGAGGACGGCTCGTTTTGGCTTGAGTTTCTACGGAAACTGGTCGCTCGGGGACTTCGAGGTGTGCAACTGGCGATTAGTGATGCTCACGAAGGGTTACGCAGAGCGATCGAGCAGGTTCTGGTGGGCGCCACTTGGCAGCGTTGCCGTGTTCACTTTATGCGCAATGTTCTAAGCCAGGTGCCGAAGTCGTCGCAATCGATGGTATCGTCGATCATCCGGACGATTTTTGCGCAACCGAGCCAAGAGGCGGCTACCATGCAACTGAGGCAAGTCGCCCAGCAGCTTCGTGGCAAGTTCCCAAAAGCCATGGATATTTTGGAGCAGGCCGAAAGTGACGTACTGGCCTACATGGCCTTTCCCAGGGAGCATTGGCGGCAAATTCATTCCACCAACCCGTTAGAGCGCTTGAATCGGGAGATCCGCCGACGTTCTGATGTGGTGGGGATATTCCCGAATCGAGAATCCGTCATCCGACTGATCGGTGCCATTTTAATCGAGCAGCAAGATGAATGGACGGTCGCACGCCGTTATTTCAGTCTTGAATCCATGGCCAAAGTCGTCAAAGGGGAACAGCTCCCCCTTGCATCCACCACACTCTTGCAGAAGTAAATCTAGGTCACGCAGTAGAAATCGATTTTACACCACTTGACGGGACACTACCTTTTACCAAGATGGCTTGATTCTTGCCTTTCTCCCCCTTACCATCGAAAGAAATGAGCTCTGATTTGTATTTAGGCTGGATTTGGCTCGTATAACCATTAATCAAGAGAGGCATGTCGCCCATAATTCCAATTTGATATTTGCCGGATAACATGTTGTTGTTAATTATGGCACCCGACAATTCATCATGCCATTCGATCGAAAAGGGAGTATCAGGTATTATCTTTTGAAGATACTGCTCGAACAGCCCTTGATTTTTGACGATTAACGCACCCCATGTTTGGGCGGTCACGCTTTGATAGCCGACATGGATAACCATCTTCTGTTCCTTCACATTGATGTTGCATCCAGTCAAGGCAGCAACTACCACGAAGATTATTAAAATCAGTTGTGTTTTCATACTATCTCCTTTGTTTAGGATGCCGAATTAGTTTCCTCATACCATTCCGCTTGAATATTATATAAAGCCCGGTACTTACCCCCTTCAATCTTCATTAACGTGTCATGACTTCCATCTTCAATTATCTTCCCTTTCTCAAGAAAGACGATCCTATCTGCTTGTCTTGCAGATCCCAAGCGGTGCGAGATTAGGAATACCCCCTTGGATTCGGATATATCGGCCAAATTTTTAAATATCTCCGCTTCAGCAATCGGATCTAAACTGGCTGTAGGTTCATCTAGAATGATCATGTCGTGATTGCGGTACAGACTTCTACATATCGCCAGCTTCTGCCACTGTCCGCCCGACAAGTCCTCCCCCCCATATTCGCTACCCAATTGTGTATTGAGTCCGCGTTCACGAATTAGTCCGCTGATGCCCGTTTGTTCCGTAATTTTGTCAATCAGGCTTAGATTCGGCTCTTGTCCAAGTGTAATATTCTCACGAATGCTAAAGTAATATTTATTGAAATCCTGAAAGGTAGCTGTTATACGTCCATAATAGTCCTTACGGTTCAACTTCTCGAGAGGAACCCCATTGACCAACACCTGACCAGCCGATGGTTGATATAAACCTAACAATAGATTGACGAATGTCGATTTGCCTGCACCATTTTCGCCGACAAGTGCGACCTTTTCACCATATTTCCACACAAAATTAACTCGATCGATAACAGGCTTCGAATCACCCGGGTAACGAAAGGATACATTCCGAAATTCAATTGTGTCGATCCTGTTCAATCCTTGGCTCACACCGTCCCTGTCAACCTCTTCTTCCTCTACTGTCGTTCCTAGAAACATATAAATGTCACCAATGAATAATGAGTGGGTATACAATTGACTTGCCGATTGCAAAAATTGGAACAGATTATCTTGAAAGTAACGAATCGCTTGGAAGATCAAGGCGATCGAACCAAGAGTAATATTCCCCGCAAAGAACATGAAGCCCAAAATCGCCAAGGAAAACAAGGTGGCTAACCTGGAGAGCATATCAGTGAATATAGTTCTTTTGGCATGCTGAATTTCAATGTCCCGTGTCTGATTCCGGATCTTATTGCCTAACTCGCTCCACATACGATATAAGAAGTCTTGAATGCCGAGCACTCGTACTTCTCTTGTATTTTCCTTGGTGCAGATTAAACGGTTCAAATAGTAATGAAGCCGCCACTCCGGCGTCCTATAACGATTGGCCGCATGTGTCTTCTTACCAGTCTGGATTGTATTAAAGAAACCTGGAAGTGAGCTAACAGTGATTATCGCAATGATCCAGGGATTGATATGAATTAATGTAGCTACGACGGCAAAAACGTTAAATATGGCGTTACCCATAAGTAAAATTAACCGTAATAGATCCGAGATTTTGGTTTGGGAATCTTCTCGGGCTCTGTTCAATTTATCGTAAAACTCAGGTGAATCAAACGATACCATCGGCGTTCGCAACGCTTTCTGTATTAATTCGTGCAAGTACTTGAAGTTTAGCCATTCACGGGTATGAAATTCCAATAAAGGCCTTACTAAATTTGCCAATAGAAACCCTAGATATGATCCGATTAATGCGGCGATCCATACAAAGAGGTCCGTCTCTTTTCCTTGAAAAACGGCATCCACGATTTTTTTCACGGACTGCAATTGCAAGGAAATCATAGACGACGATAAAAGGAAGATTCCAAGTGTGCCTAATCCTAGAACGGGTTTCTCCACTAAGATTGATTTAATCACGAGGTATAAACTCTTTGTACTTTTGAACCGTTCGAACATTATACTACTTCTCACTCTCCCTTCCATATAATTCTGCTTGCGCGTAATACATTTTCGAGAACTCCCCTTTTCTGTTTAACAGTTCCTGACGCGTTCCCTGTTCGACTAATCTTCCATCATGTAATACAATTATCCGGTCGGCGTATCGGGTAGTGGACAACCGATGAACGATAAACAATGCACTTTTTCCTTGCGTTTGTTCAGCGAAAATTTGGAATAACTTCGCCTCCGCCTTCGGGTCGATTGCCGAGGTGGGTTCGTCGAAAATGAGAAACAGAAAATTTCGGAAATACGCCCGCGATATGGCGACTTTTTGCCACTGTCCTCCGCTAAACTCAATACCACCATTAAAGTACTTACCAAGTCGTGTCTGGTAAGCATCACGCAAGTTATTCACAATCTGGTCCAAAAAAGACTTTTTGCTTGCCTGGATGATTTTCTCCAAATCCTGATAATGCGCGATATCGCCAAAGCCTACATTATCCGCAATGCTAAATTGAAACCTCACGAAGTCCTGAAACACTACTCCCACCAGGTTGCGCCATGTTCGTATATCGACTTCTTTCAGATCGATTCCGTTAATATAAATAGCTCCTTCAGTCGGCTCTAGGATTCCGAGTAACAGCTTCACCAAAGTAGATTTACCCGCCCCGTTGACGCCGATCAAAGCAACCTTTTCGCCCGGGTGGATCTCGAACGATACGTGCCGCAAACTATATTCCTTCATCTGCGGGTACTTGAAGCTGACATTCTCAAAACGGATATGGATGTTGCTTTCGCTTACCGCGACCCCTTGTGTGCGTTCCTCCTTATAAGCCAAGAATGCTCGTAAATCCATTGCGTAAAACAACTGTCCATATAAATTGGAAAAATGACTGGCTGAACTTTCCCAGTTGCGCTGGCACAATAGTATGGTCTCCATCATTACGATCAAGGTTGCTAAGCCTATTTTGTCATTGACAGCCAAATAAATTAACATCGCAAAGCTTATGGAAATGCTCAGAAACGAGAAAAGTTGATAGGAAAACGACCTTTTACTTTGCTTAACCAATACCTTGTTTTTCTTCCCCTTATTCTCCTGGTAGACTATTTTCCACTTCTGAATGATAAATGCACCGCTCTGAAGCACCTTGATTTCTTTGATTGACTCTCGCTCTGTCATCAGCTTTAGCAAATAATCAAGAAACCGATTATTCTTCGTAATATCCTTCTCCATATCATAAGTTTCCTTGGAATGCTTATAGCTTAAGAACATATACGGAATCGAGAACATAAGAAGGGTGATAGGAATCCAGGGTGAAACCGAGCCTAACAACATACTAGTCGAAAAAATGGCCGCAATAGAGGTTATCGCGTTGAGCAATGCCTCAGTAATGCTTTTAGTACGAAACCCGATCCCATCGCTTACCCGCTGCATCAAATCATATAGCTCCGGCGTCTCAAAAGCGTCTAACCGTAGCGAGGACGCTTTCGTCACGACATCCCCGCGCAGACCTTCCTTGGCCCAAAATTTTGACATGGCAATACTTTTAACGCATAAGGTCAGTACAATGAGCAAGCCGAGGGTCGCTATGACCGTCAAGGATCCATAAAAACTCTCTTTGTGTTGAATCTCGGTAATTAATTGTTTCAGAAGAATCATTTCGAAAGTCGGTAATACGGCGACAAGTAGCGAAGATATAATCAGGGTCAGGAATAACACGGGTGAGATGAAATAGAGTCTTTTAATGTACCACAGTAACGCACTTATTTTCTTCAAATCGCCCTCTCCTATTTCCACAAATAAAGGGTTTAGTCCAGATGGGCCAAGAGAAATAACAACTTAACCATCAAGCTCATCAACACCTTTTTGGTTAATGACAGTTATCTGATTTATGTGATCATAGGACAAAATAATTCAATAAACCCAAAAATTCGAACTCATAATTGATCTTCAATAAATCATAATATTCAATTAGACAATAAATAAATTTGAATAGATGCTCGCGGCATGCGTCATCCGAATGAAACTTCTCCTTGCGAGCACGATGCATTCTACTTTCTGGAAAGATAGCTAGGCAGCAAATGAAGTCATCACGATAGAAAAGATGTGGAAATTGGGACAGTTCGGTAATAACAACTTGCATGCCCGTTTTTCGCGCGTAATCGGGTAATGGACCGCAAAAATATGTCCCTCATCCGGTACAAAGGCCATTTTCACTTTCCGGAAAACGGGAAGCGTCATCACGATGGCTTCTCCGAACCTCGGTCGCCAAGCCCAGTCTGTAAGTTGCGCAGGAATGTGTTCGACATCCCCATCCTCAAACTGTATGCCGATGTATCCCTTGGCATTCCCCCATTCGGCGCAACCCAGCAACCAGATCCCGTTATAAACCCGACAATCAATAGGGATAACTTGGCCCTGACAGGTAACATTGTCATTACCATGTCCCGGATGCTTACAAAAACTAAACTCAATATCTTTATGCACAACGACGCCTTGAAGACTACTTCTCCCGTCGAGCAGAAAAAATTCTCCTCCGCCTGTTAAATCCGCAGAAGAATTTGAATATCCAAAAGCTTGATTGTTATAATATGAACTTATATCAATTTGGTGCTGGTTGAACGTGCCTCCCTGCCCAACATCCATGTATTCGTTCGACGAGTCGGCCATTATGTCGGTTTGTTTCGCTACTTCGCTAAGCGAAAGGGATGTCAAGTGCTCAACAAGCGTTTCAGAATGTACATATTCAATGATATTGTAAAACTGATCCCTTGCTGCGCGCATCTTTTCTTCAACAAAGGAATAGTTGAGTCTCCCTGTCAGTTCAAACTTCTTGATCACGGACGAGATGTTTTCGGCCAGTTTTGCAACGGTTTCAAGATGATCAACGATGTTACCCGGAATCTTAATATATTGGAAAAATTTTTTTGTGATTTGCATGGAACCTACAAATAGACGATAGGCAAGAAAATACCGATTCGTCATTGTGTCGGCGTTTTTCTCCAACTGCTCCCAGAAAACACCAGCATCAAAAAAAACATCTTGTTCTCGATTATATTGCTTGTAAAACTGAAGATAACTCTCTCCTGAATCCGTGATAGTTCTTCTGTGAAAAAGAAGAAAAAGAAAGGAAATCGCATCTCCGATGGTGAATTTTAAAGGAACCATGAATGATCCACTTTCACCTGCGAGGTGCTACATATGAGAATCCA
>Ga0310825_100993_pt1 | contig 13629 bp, 9 predicted proteins | sample WT_ome_9_FD_202243 | JGI IMG/M metagenome (GOLD analysis project Ga0310825, IMG submission 202243) | Sorghum-adapted microbial communities enriched on wild type (WT) sorghum from Joint BioEnergy Institute, Emeryville, California, United... ... | reverse complement strand
GGACGGATCGGGCCGATTTCGCGTGTAACGGTCCGTGGGACCGTTAGCGGGCACACCGCCCGCGCCCGATCCGGCTCTAACGGTCCACAGGACCGTTAGGGACGACCGGGAGACGAACGGATCGGACCGATCCCGCGTGTAACGGTCCAGGGGACCGTTAGCGGGCCCACCGCCCGCGCCCGATCCGGCTCTAACGGTCCACAGGACCGTTGGCGAGCACCGCGGAACGAGCCGTAACCGCCAAAGCAGCCTCGTCCCTTCGTTCCCCGCACGGTTCCCTTTCTGGTATAATGACCAATGATGTCCGGCTCGACGCCGGTGATCATGGGAGGGGCGGCATGACGGCTCAATACACGCCGATGATTCAGCAATATCTGGCAATCAAGGAGCAGGTGAAGGACGCGTTCCTGTTCTTCCGCCTGGGCGACTTCTACGAGATGTTCTTCGACGACGCGATCCTGGCCGCCCGCGAACTGGAGATCACGTTGACCGGCCGGGACGGCGGCGCCGAAGAGCGGATTCCGATGTGCGGCGTGCCGTACCATTCCGCCGAAAGCTACATCGCGAAGCTGATCGACAAGGGCTACAAGGTCGCGATCTGCGAGCAGGTCGAGGACCCCGCCACCGCGAAGGGCGTCGTCCGGCGCGAGATCGTCCGCATCGTGACGCCCGGCACCATCATGGAGACGCGCTCGCTCGAGGAGCGGGGCAACAACTTCATCGCCGGCCTCGCCGAGGCGGACGGCGTCTGCGGGCTGGCGGTCTGCGACCTGTCGACCGGCGAGCTGTACGTGACATCGTTCCCCGCGCAGATCGAATCGATCGCGGACGAGACGGGCGTCTACCAGCCGCGCGAGATCGTCGGCGCCGAATCCGTCCTCGCGAAGCTGCAAAATTCCCCCGCCATGGCGGGACGGAATGTCGTATACACCCCGCGGGAGACGATCGACGAGGACAGCCTTGCCAGCCGGTTCGGCGCGGACGCGCTCGCGGGCCTCGCGCCCGCAAGGCGCAGCGCGATCGGCGTGCTGACCGCCTATCTGGAGGAGACGCAGCGCCGCGCGCTCGTCCACCTCAAGCGCTTCCGCGAATACGAAGCGAACCAGTTCATGATCCTCGACCAGCATACGCGCCGCAACCTGGAGCTGACGGAGACGGTGCACGAGCGGACCCGCCGCGGCTCATTGCTCTGGCTGCTCGACCGGACGCGCACGGCGATGGGCGCGCGCCTGCTCCGGCGGTGGATCGACAAGCCGCTCTTGAGCCGCGCCGCCATCGAGGAGCGGCTGGACGCGGTGGACAAGCTGCACGCCGACCTCATGTTGCGCGAGGAGCTGCGCGACGCGTTGAACGAGATCTACGACCTCGAACGTCTGGTCGGGCGGATCGCGTACGGCAGCGCGAACGCGCGCGACCTCGTCGCGCTCAAGACATCGCTCCGCCAGGCGCCGAAAATCACCGGCCTCTGCGCTTCATCGGGGTCTCCGGCGCTCGCGAGACTTGTGGACAACGTTGACACCTGCGCCGACATCGCGGACTGGATCGAGGCGATCATCGTCGACGATCCGCCGGTGTCGGTGCGGGACGGCGGCCTCATCAAAAGCGGCTGCGACGAATATCTGGACAGGCTGCGCGAAGCGAGCGTGAACGGCAAGCAATGGCTCGCCGAACTCGAGCGGACCGAGCGCGAGGCGACCGGCATCAAGTCGCTCAAGGTAGGCTACAACAAGGTATTCGGCTATTACATCGAGGTGTCCAAGGCGAACCTGGCGCTATTGCCGGAGGGGCGCTACGAGCGGAAGCAGACGCTGACCAACGCGGAGCGCTTCGTCACGCCGGAGCTGAAGGAGAAGGAGCAGCTCATCCTCGAAGCCGAGGAGAAAATGATCGACCTCGAATACCGCAAATTCGTCGAGCTCCGCGACCGGATCGCCGGCGAGATCGACCGGCTGCAGAAGCTGGCCGGCGCGATCGCCGCGATCGACGCGCTGCAGTCGCTTGCGACCGTCAGCGCGGAGCGACGCTACGTCCGTCCGGTCATCACCGAAGGATACGATCTCGTCATCGAGGACGGGCGGCACCCGGTCGTCGAGGCGATGACGGGCGACGCGCCGTTCATCGCGAACGGGACGCGGCTCACCGCGGACGCGCCGATGCTGCTCATCACCGGGCCGAACATGGCCGGCAAGAGCACGTACATGCGCCAGGCGGCGCTGCTCCTCATCATGGCGCAGATCGGCTGCTTCGTGCCGGCAAGGCGCGCCGAGATCCCGCTGACCGACCGGATCTTCACGCGGATCGGGGCGGCGGACGATCTGGCGGGCGGCCAGAGCACGTTCATGGTCGAGATGCGCGACATCCAGGTCATGACCGAGCGGGCGACGAAGCGCAGCCTCGTCATCATCGACGAACTGGGTCGCGGCACGTCGACGTCGGAGGGGATGGCGATCGCCCAGGCGGTGATCGAGTACGTCCACGACCGGATCGGATGCAAGGCGCTTGTGTCGACCCATTTCCACGAGCTGGCGCGGCTTGAGGAGACGCTTCCGGGCCTCGTGAACGGCTGCATGGCGGTCGCGGAAGAAGAAGGCACGGTGACGTTCCTGCGCAAGCTCGTGCCGGGCGCGGCGGGGACCAGCTACGGCATCTACTGCGCGCAGCTTGCGGGGCTGCCGGATACGATCATCTCGCGGGCGTACGAGCTGCTGCATCAGGCGGAACAGGAGAATGCCCGGAGCGAAAAGAAAACCGCCGAACCGGAAAAGCGCGGATCGTCCGCAGCGAATGATGCGGGAGGGCGGACCGGCGTCGGAATCGCGCCAGCGCCGGAAAGCGGAGCGGGCGGCGCGAATTCGTCCGCGGCCGCCGCGGGATTCCCGGGCGCAAGCCCGTCCGCCGGATCGCCCTCAAGCGCCGCGGAACCCGCGTCCGCGCATGAAGCGGCCACGGGCTCGTCCGGCGGGACGCTCGCAAGCGCCGCGGAACCCGCGTCCGCGCATGAAGCGGCCGCAGGCTCGTCCGGTGGGGCGCTCGCAAGCGCCGCGGACTCCGCGTTCGCGCGCGAAGCTGCCGCAGGCTCGTCCGGCGGGACGCTCGCAAGCGCCGCGGACTCCGCGTTCGCGCGCGAAGCTGCCGCCTCCCTGGAGGTGCCGCTCCAGCTCGCGCTGTTCGAGGAGCCTCCGGCGCCGCCGAAGCCGAAGCGCAGCGCCGCCGAGACGCACGTGCTGGAGCAGCTGCGCAAGGTCGATCTGATGAACATGACGCCGCTTGCGGCGATGCAATGGATCCACGAGATGAAAATGAAGCTGAACGAGCATTGACGTCCGGCGCACGGGACAAGGCGGAGGAAAGCGGGGGAACCGTATGGGAATCATTCGGGTGATGGACGAGCAGCTCGCGAACCGGATCGCCGCGGGCGAAGTCGTCGAGCGGCCGGCGTCGGTCGTGAAGGAGCTGGCGGAGAACGCGATCGACGCGGGGGCGACCGGGATCGACATCGCGGTCGAGGAAGGCGGGCTGGCCTCCATCCGCGTGCGGGACAACGGCTCGGGCATCCAACCGGACGATCTGGAGCTCGCGTTCCAGCGGCACGCGACGAGCAAGATCCTCTCGGACCGGGATCTGTTCCGCATCGCGACGCTCGGCTTTCGCGGCGAGGCGCTGCCGAGCATCGCGGCCGTCTCGCGCGTGACATGCACCAGCTCCGCCGACGATTCCGGTCTGGGACGCAAAATCGTTCTCGAAGGCGGGCACGTGCGCGCAATCGAGCAGACCGCTTCACCGAAGGGAACGGACATCGTCGTGCGGGACCTGTTCTACAACACGCCGGCCCGGCTGAAATACATGAAGACGATCCAGACCGAGCTCGGCCACATCTCCGACTGCGTGAACCGGCTCGCGCTGGCCCGTCCGGACATCGCGTTCTCGCTCGCGCACAACGGCAACACGCTGCTGCGCACGACCGGCGGCGGCGACCGGCTGCAGGCGATCGCCGCGATCTACGGTACATCGTCCGCCAGGCAGATGCTGCGCGCGACCGCCGAGAGCGCGGATTACCGGCTCGACGGCTGGCTGTCGAAGCCGGAGCTGACCCGGGCGAACCGGAGCGGCATCACGACGATCGTGAACGGCCGCTACATCCGCAGCTTCGCGATCCAGCAGGCGATCCTCGAGGCGTACCACACGTTGCTTCCGGTCGGCCGCTATCCGCTCGTCGTGCTCGAAGTCGGCATGCATCCCGGCCTGCTCGACGTCAACGTCCATCCGTCGAAGCAGGAAGTGCGCTTCAGCAAGGAAACGGAACTGAAGGAATTGGTCATATCGGCGCTGCGCGAAGCGCTCGGACGGACCCGGCACATTCCGTCCGCTTCGGCGGCCGGGATCAAGCCGGCGGTCATCCAGGAGCGGTTGTCGTTTTTGCCGGCGCCGGCGGACCGATCCGACGTCATATCGCCCAAGGGCGGTTCCCGTGAGCGGTTCGAGATCCCGCCGGCATCGGCGGACCGATCCGGCGACAGGCCGTCCAGGGACGGTTCCCGCGAGCGGCGCGATTTCCCGCCGGCGCCCGCGTCCCGTCCGGCCGGCGGCGCCGTCCTGCCGCGCGACGCCGCGGAGCGTCTGTACCGGCCGTCCGACAAGCTGGACGCCGGGGCGTTCCGCGAGGCGGCGGCCGGACTCGCGTACCGGCCCGGGGACGCGTTCCGGTCCGGCGATCCGGACGGACCGCCGGCTTCCGCCGCGGAGCCCGCAAGCGCCGGGACGGCAAGTCCCGATGCAGCCGGCCCGGCAAACGCCGTCCGCGCCGGCGACCCGACCGGATCAGCCGGCGACCCGTTGGCCGGCGTCTCGCCCGCGTCGACCGGCGCGTCCGCCGCGCGGCGGGACGCGGACGGCGACGCTTCCGAACGCCGATCGTTCCCCGAGCTGTCCTGGATCGGCCAGCTGCACGGCACCTACATCCTCGCGCAGAGCGAGGACGGCCTGTATCTGATCGACCAGCACGCGGCTCACGAGCGTATAAATTACGAGTACTATCTTCGCAAGTTCGCCGAGCCGCCGAAGCTGAGCCAGACGCTCCTCGTGCCGATCACGCTCGAGTTCACGCCGGGCGAGGCCGAGGCGATCCGCGGCCGGCTCGACGCGTTCGCCGCGGCCGGGGTGGAGCTCGAACCGTTCGGCGGGAACGCTTTTCTCGTCAGGTCGTATCCCGAATGGCTGCCTCAGGGCAGCGAGAAGGCCATCATCGAAGAGATGGCCGAATGGATCCTCGCGGAGAAGAAGGCGATCGATATCGGCAAGCTGCGGGAGAAGGCGGCGATCATGACCGCCTGCAAGGCGTCGATCAAGGCGAACGACCGGATGACCCGCGAAGAGGGAGAAGCGTTGATCGCCCGGTTGTCCGCCTGCGACCAGCCATACACCTGCCCGCACGGCAGGCCGATCGTCGTCCATATCTCCACCTATCAGCTGGAGAAAATGTTCAAACGGGTGATGTGATGATCGTGACGACCGGCATGAAGCCGACGGAGGAGGAAATTGCGCGGGCGAAGGCGCTGGCCGCCGAACTGGACGCCCGTTACGTGCCGCGGAACGGCGCCTCGCTGGCTTCGCTCCGGCGGCGGCACAAGGCCGATCGCGTGCTGGTCGCCGGACCGCCCGACGGGCTGAGGCTGCATACGGATGACGGCGGCCAGCCGCTGCGCTACCATCCGGGCATGGCGCTCGTCCGCGTGAAGCGGCTGCGCGAAGGCGTCCGCGATCCGCTCGTCGAGATCAGCGGCGTCCGGCCGGGCGACACCGTATTGGACTGCACGGCCGGCCTTGCGGGAGACGCGTTCGTGTTCTCCTGGGCCGTCGGACCGGCGGGCCGCGTCATCGCCCTCGAGAGCGAGGCGGCGCTGCATGCGATCGTCCGCGAAGGCTTGCGCGAATACGCGACGGGAATGGACGATGCCGATGCCGCCCTGCGGCGGATCGAGCTGATCCGTGCCGACCACCTTGAATACTTGGCTTCCCTGCCGGAGAGAAGCGTCGATATTGTCTATTTCGATCCGATGTTCCGCATCCCGGTGCAGGAATCGTCGAGCATGGAGCCGCTGCGCGGCGTCGCCAACCCGGCGCCGCTCTCGATCGAGGCGGTGCGGGAGGCGAAGCGCGTCGCGCGGCGCATCGTCGTGATGAAGGAGAACCGCGACAGCGACGAGTTCGAGCGGCTCGGGTTCACCCGGATCAAGCCGAAAAAGACATCCGCCGTCGCCTACGGGGTGATCCGCGTTGAACCCCGTTGATCCGCGCTCGGGAAAAAGTCGCCTGCTCGTGCTCGTCGGGCCGACCGCCGTCGGCAAGACGCGCTACAGCATCGAGATTGCGCGCAGGTGGAACGCCGAGATCATTTCGGGCGATTCGATGCAGGTGTACCGCGGCATGGACATCGGCACCGCCAAGATCAAGCCTGAAGAAATGGAAGGCATTCCGCACCACCTGATCGATATCCGCGATCCCGAAGAGCCGTTCGCCGCAGGCGAATTTCAGCGGCTTGCGAGCGAATGCATCGAAGACATTGCCGCGCGCGGGAAGCTCCCGTTCGTCGTCGGCGGCACGGGGCTGTACATCGAGTCGCTCCTGTACGGATTCGATTTTCCCGATGCGCCGTCCGACGAACGGATCCGGTCCGAGCTCAAGGCGTTCGCCGATGAACACGGCGCCGGGGCGCTCCATGCGCGGCTCAGGGAAGTCGATCCCGCCTCCGCGGCGCGCCTCCATCCGAACGACGTGAAGCGCGTCATTCGCGCGCTGGAGATCGCGCTCGGGACCGGCGAGGCGATGTCGGCGAAGGTCTCGGCCTTTCGCGAGCCCCGGGAGTCGCCGTACGCGTTCTGCCTGATCGGGTTGACGATGGATCGCGAAGTCCTGTATGATCGCATCAACAGGCGCGTCGACGCGATGATCGAAGCGGGGCTGGTCGACGAGGTGAGGAGGCTGCTTGAGCGCGGCGTTCCGCCGGAGGCGACCTCGATGCAGGCGATCGGCTACAAGGAGATCGTGCCGCATCTCACCGAAGGCCTTCCCCTCGAGGAAGCGGTCGAGCGGCTGAAGCGCGACACGCGCCGCTACGCGAAGCGGCAGCTGTCCTGGTTCCGGCGGATGAACGGAATCGAATGGGTGGACGTGACGGACGAAGGAAATTTTCTCGCCAATCTGGAAGCCATTCATGCTATAATAACAGGAAAGTTCAGGAATCAGGATGAATATATTGAATAACCAATCTTTTCGACGGGGGTAACGGCCCATGAGCAAATCCATCAACATTCAGGATACGTTTCTCAACCATCTTCGCAAGGACAGCGTACCCGTGACGGTCTACCTGACGAACGGCTTCCAGATCCGGGGCGTCGTCCGGGCATTCGACAACTTCACGATCGTCATCGAGAGCGAAGGCCGTCAGCAGATGATTTACAAGCACGCGATCTCGACCTTTACCCCGCAGCGCAGCGTGTCGCTTGTTCCGGATTCGGCCTCCGAATCCTGACAGAAACGCGAAACTTTTCGACTGCCCGCGTCGTCAATTGAATTAACGGATCAACAAGGAGCAACCCGCCCCCTTGCGCCGCGGCGCGCCTGACGCGCCCGAGCGGCCGGCCGTGGGTTGTTCTTTTGTTTCCGCGAAATCGGGAAAGATAGAGAGAACCGAGAGCAGGAGGAGGGGAGTCTGCCGTGGCGACGGAACGAAAACCGAAACGCCCGGCCGGCGGCAAGACAACCGGCAAGGCGGGCAAGAAGCGCGGCGGAAAAAAGGGAAGACACTGGTTCGGCTGGTTTCTGGCGGCCGGCTGCCTCGCGGTCGTCTGCGCGGTGGTCGGCTATCTGCTGATCGTGCTCAACGGAGAGCGGATTCTCGCGGCGAACCAGAAGGCGTTCGAATTCGCCGAGACGACGGTCATCTACGACAAGGACGGGCGGGAAGCGGCCGCGCTCGCGACGGTCGAGAACCGGGAATACGTGGCATTCAAGGATATTCCGGAGCTTTTGTACCTCGCGTTCGTCGCGGTGGAGGACAAGCGGTTCTACGAGCATGAGGGCGTCGATTTCTGGGCGATCGGCCGCGCGATCGTGAAGGACATCATGGCGCGGAGCATGGTGGAAGGCGGCAGCACGATCACGCAGCAGCTCGCGAAGAACATGTTCCTGAGCCACGAGAAGACCTTCTTCCGCAAGGCTTCGGAGGCTTCGATCGCCGTGGCGCTCGAGAACAACCTGTCGAAGGACGAGATTCTCGAGCTGTATCTGAACCGGATCTATTTCGGCAGGGGCGCGCACGGCATCCTGGCGGCGTCCAAGCTGTACTTCGGCAAGAGCGACCTGAAGGATCTCGAGGTGTGGGAGATCGCGATTCTCGCCGGCATTCCGAAGGCGCCGAACGTCTACAATCCGATCAGCAACCTCGAGCGGTCGCTCGAGCGGATGGCCGTCGTGCTCTCGCTGATGGAACAGCAGGGGCTGATCACGGCGGATCAGGCGGAGGAGGCGAAGAAGAAGGCGGCCGACTATGAGCCGCCGGAGGGCGCGTACGCGGGCGCGGCGGCGCAAAAGTTTCCGGCGTTCGTCGATTATGTCGCGTCCGAGGCGGAGCGGGTCACGGGCCTTACGGAAGAAGAATTGCGCGTCGGCGGGTACCGGATCTACACGACGCTCAACACGAAAGCGCAGCGGATCGTCGAGCAGGCGTTCGCCGATCCGGACAATTTCGAGGAGAGCGCGGACGAGCGGATCGTCCAGGGCGCGATGGTCATCATCGACCACCGGACGGGCGAGATCGAGGCGATGGCCGGCGGGCGCGAATATCAGAACAAAGGGCTGAACCGGGCGGTGCAGCCGCGCCAGCCGGGCTCGTCGTTCAAGCCGATCGCCGTGTACGGCCCGGCCCTCGAGACGGGCGAGTGGTTCCCCTGGTCGAGCCTCACGGACGAGAAGCGCTGCTACGGCGACTACTGCCCGAAGAATCCGAACGGCAAATACGCGGGCAAGATCACGATGCGCCAGGCGCTCAAGGAGTCGCGCAACGCGTCGACGGTGTGGCTGCTGAACGAGATCGGCGTCGACCGGGGGATCGAATTCGCGAAGCGGCTCGGCATCGAGCTGGACAAGGACGACCGGAATCTGGCGATCGCCCTGGGCGGGCTTACGCGCGGGGTGACGCCGATGGAGATGGCGACGGCCTACAGCGTGTTCGCGAGCGGCGGCGTCTCGGTCGATCCGCACGCGATCGTGCGCGTCGAGGACCGGAAGGGCAAAGTGATCTACGAGTACAAGGCGCCGGAGGCGAAGCGGCTCATCAGGCCCGAGACGGCCTGGTACATGACGGAGATGCTGCAGGCGGTGCTCGAAAGCGGCGGCACGGGCACGAAGGCGCGCATCGGCCGGCCGGTCGCCGGCAAGACCGGGACGACCGAGCACGGCATCCCGGGCTTCAAGTCGAGCGGCAACCGCGACGTCTGGTTCGTCGGCTATACGCCGGAATGGACGGCCGCCGTCTGGATGGGCTACGACCGGACGGACGAGCGGCACGTGCTGAAGCGCGGCAGCTCGATGGCGGCGGCGATGTTCGCCAGGGTGATGAGCGAAGCGCTCAAGGATGTTCCCAAATCGTCCTTCGTGAAGCCGGAGGGCGTCAAGACGGTCGCCAAGCCGCCGACCGTCGGCGGGTTCTCGGTCGTCTGGAGCGAGGCGGATTTCGGCGTCCGGCTGACCTGGGCGAGACAGCCGGGCGAAGGACTCCTCTATCGCGTCTACCGGAAGGCGGGGAATGAAGACGGGTTCGAGCTGCTGACCGTCACGGGGGAAACGACGGCGCTCGACCTGGCGGTCGAGCCGGGCGGGACTTACGAATATTACGTGACCGCCTGGGACAAGGAGCACGCGATCGAGGGCGATTCGTCGACGGTGCGCGGCGTGACGGTGCCGGAACGGGATCAGACGGAACCCGCAATGCCGGGGGACGGGCTCGATGGAGCGCCCGGCGGCCAGGACGGCGCCGAATGGCCCGACATCGAATGGCCCGATATCGGATGGCCGCTCCCGGGCGATGACGAAGGCCGGGATGCCGACGGGGAAGACGGCGCGCCAAACGGCGATGGCGGATCGCTTCCGGGGGACGTTCCGGGGGACGGATCAACCGGCTTCCCCGGGGGCGAATTCCCCGGAGGCGGCGACGCCGGATGGCCGGCCGTTCCGGGCAGCGGCGAATCCGGCGGAGACGGAACGGAGGAGCCGGCTCGCGCCTTCGGCGAGCCGGCCGGCTGACGCGCGGCGATGGCGGATTGCTTCGCGTCGAACTGGTGATGAGCGGACAGATGTGGTAATCTTTTTTCATAAAGAGTCTCATCCCATGCGGAAAGGTATCTTGCCATGAAACGTAAGTTCTCGGATCGGGCCAACTGGAGACGCATCCTGCGCAGGAGCTACAGCTGCCTGGCGCTGGACGGCGACGACTATCGCGGCCTGGTCACGTTCTACAGAATTCACGAATTGCGCGAACCGCTCTGGAAGGAGTACAACGGCAGACGGCTGTGCCTCGCGAACCGGGGCTATCTGTGGATGCAGCATTTCCCGAAAGGCGAGCACTTCGTCGTGACGACGATGTTCGACGACAAGGGCAAAGTCGTGCAATGGTACATCGACATCTGCAAGAACCAGGGCATGACCGACCAGAAGGTGCCATGGTTCGACGATCTGTATCTGGACATCGTCGTGCTGCCGACCGGAGAAGTGTATCTGCTCGACGAAGACGAACTGGAAGAAGCGGTGAAGAACGGAGAGGTGTCGAAGCGCGACGCGGAGATGGCGCGCAGGACCGCGGAGCGGCTGCTGTCGATGATCCGGAACGGACGGTTCCGGTATTTCACGCTCAGCCTGCGGCACCGCAAGCAGCTCGCGGAGCGGGCCGTCGGGAAAGATCCGACCTGAAATCGGAGGCGGCGATCGTCCGGAAGTCGCAACGCCGCTTCATGCCGCCTGCCTCACCGGCCGGCGAATCCCGCGCGGATCGTTCGATTATGCTAATATCCCGCGCCGCTCGCGAATATGATGGATAAGGCATCAGGCGGACCGTCCACGTCGTCCGGACTCCAACCGGGAAGGATGGGATGTTCTTGATGAACGGACGCGCAGCGGCGGCGGGCGGAACGGGAGCGCCCAGACCTTCGCGGCAGATCAGCATCGTCCTGCGGCCCGCGGAGCAGGCCGCGCAGCCGGCCGAACAGCCGGCCGGCGAGCCGGCGAAGGCGGTGGAGCCGGGCTCGCCGTTCGCCGAGATCCAGCGCGAGCTGGACGCGATGGTGGGCATGGAGAAGGTGAAGGCGCTCATCTACGAGATCTACGCGCTGCTCCACGTGTCCGGGCTGCGCGCGGCGGCGGGGCTGTCGGTGGGCCCGCAGGTGTACCACATGATTTTCCGCGGCAATCCGGGCACGGGCAAGACGACGATCGCGCGCATCGTGGCGAAGCTGTTCCAGAAGATGGGCGTACTGCAGAAGGGCCACCTCATCGAGGTGGAGCGGGCGGATCTCGTCGGCGAATATATCGGACATACGGCGCAAAAGACCCGGGATCTCGTGCGCAAGGCGCTGGGCGGCGTGCTGTTCGTGGACGAGGCGTACAGCCTCGCGCGCGGCGGCGAGAAGGATTTCGGCAAGGAAGCGATCGACACGCTGGTCAAGGCGATGGAGGATTACAAGAACCAGTTCGTGCTCATTCTCGCCGGCTATCCGGCGGAGATCGACATGTTCCTGCTCTCCAATCCCGGGTTGCCGTCGCGGTTCCCGATCCGGATCGATTTCCCGGACTATACGGTGGACCAGCTCGTGAAGATCGCCGAGCAGATGGCGAAGGAGCGCGATTACGAGATGCAGCCGCAGGCGATCGCGAAGCTGCGCCAGCATCTCGCCGAGCAGAAGCGCGACTCGCTGTACGCGTTCAGCAACGCGCGCTACGTGCGCAACATGATCGAAAGGGCGATCCGCCACCAGGCGGTGCGGCTGCTCAATCTGTACGGCAGCGGACAGCCCGGCCGGCAGGAGCTGATGACGATCCGGGCGGAAGATTTTCGCTGGGACGCGGAAGACGCGTGATTTTCGTTCGAAGGACGGATCATTCCAGGAGTTGAAGGAGCGTTGGCGGCATGACGACGCTGCACGAGACGGCGGCTTTTGTCCGCGAGCGGGCGATGCTGGTCAGTCTGGTGACGGATGCGATGAAGCGGGCCGGCGTCGATCCGGACTATTCGTTGCGCGAGCTGGAGGCGCTGGCCGAGACGGCCGGCGTCGAGGTGGTCACGAAGGTGACGCAGCACCGGGAAGCGCGGGACCCGAAGTGGTTCATCGGCAGGGGGAAGGTGGAGGAGCTGCGCGCGGTCGGGAAGGAGCTGGGCGCGACGACGGCCATTTTCGACCAGGAGCTGTCCGGCGCGCAGGTGCGCAATCTGGAGGAAGGGCTCGACCTGAAGATCATCGACCGGACGCAGCTGATCCTCGATATTTTCGCCGGCCGGGCCAAGACGCGGGAGGGCATCATCCAGGTCGAGCTCGCCCAGCTCAGCTATTTGCTGCCGCGCCTCGCGGGCCACGGCAAGAACCTGTCGCGGCTGGGCGGCGGCATCGGCACGCGCGGGCCGGGCGAGACGAAGCTCGAGACGGACCGGCGCCACATCCGCGAACGGATCGCGGACCTGAAGCGGCAGCTGGCGGAAGTGGTCCGCCACCGGAACGTGCAGCGGGAGCGGCGGCGGAAGACGGGCGTCACGCAGGTCGCGCTTGTCGGCTACACGAACGCCGGCAAGTCGACGCTGCTGCGCGAGCTGACGAACGCGGATGTGTACGTCGAGAACAAGCTGTTCGCGACGCTCGATCCGACTTCTCGCGCCTGGACGCTGCCGGACGGCACGGAGGTCGTCCTGACGGACACGGTCGGGTTCATCCAGAACCTGCCCCACGAGCTGGTCGCCGCGTTCCGGTCGACGCTCGAGGAGGCGGCGGAGGCCGATCTCGTCCTGCACGTCGTGGACAGCTCGTCGCCTTACCGCGAGGAGCAAATGGCAGTCGTCGACCGGATCCTGACCGAGCTCGGCGCGGGGGAGAGGCCCCGGATCGTGCTGTACAACAAGATCGATCTGTGCACGGACGAAGAACGGCAGCTGCTCCGGCGGGACGGGGACGCGCTGCTCGTCAGCGCGTTCTCGGCCGCGGACCGCGAACGAATCGGCCGCGCGGTGCAGGACAAGCTGACCGGCGAGGTCCGCGCGTTCGACATTCCGTCGGCGCGGGGCGATCTGATCGCGCTCGCCTGCCGGATGGGCGAGGTCGTCGGGCAGACGGCCTCGGATGACGGCGAGACGATGCGGATCACGGTGCGCCTGAACCGGCGGGAGTATGAACTGAACGGGCACAGACTGCAACCTTACGCGATTTGGTCCGGGAAGGAGCCGGGTCCGTGACGGATCCGGCTCCTTCGGTTGTACGCCCGGCATGGGCGTCATCTCTACGGTGAAAGTCCGGAATGGGGGCTGGCGAGCGCCTACCATTAGCCGAGGGCAAGGGTGTCGGTCGCGAGGCCGAATCTGAAGGAAGCCGGAGGCAA
>Ga0310825_100984_pt1 | contig 13795 bp, 7 predicted proteins | sample WT_ome_9_FD_202243 | JGI IMG/M metagenome (GOLD analysis project Ga0310825, IMG submission 202243) | Sorghum-adapted microbial communities enriched on wild type (WT) sorghum from Joint BioEnergy Institute, Emeryville, California, United... ... | reverse complement strand
CGAGCGTAAATTTGAACTCGTCTCGGATTTTGAGCCGCAAGGCGATCAACCGAAAGCGATCGCACAGCTGGTTGAAGGATTGAACAGCGGCAAACGCCATCAGACTTTGCTCGGTGCGACGGGTACCGGAAAAACGTTTACCATTGCGCACACGATTGCCCGCGTGAACAGACCGACGCTGGTCATCGCCCATAACAAGACGCTTGCGGCGCAATTGTGCAGCGAGTTCAAGGCATTTTTTCCGAATAACGCGGTTGAATATTTTGTCAGCTATTACGACTACTATCAACCGGAAGCGTATATACCGCATACCGATACGTATATAGAGAAAGATTCCAGCATCAATGACGAGATCGACAAGCTGCGCCATTCCGCGACGAGCGCCCTGTTCGAACGCAGGGACGTCATCATCGTCGCGAGCGTTTCCTGCATATACGGATTGGGTTCGCCGACGGAATACCGCGAGCAGGTGTTGTCGCTGCGCGTCGGAATGGAGCGGCCGCGCAACGAAATTTTGCGCCGTCTGGTCGATATTCAATATCAGCGCAATGACATCAATTTCACGCGCGGCACGTTCCGCGTGCGCGGCGACGTCATTGAGATTTTTCCCGCCTCGACGAGCGAACACGCGATCCGCGTGGAATTGTTCGGCGATGAGATCGAACGCATCACCGAGATCGACGTGTTGACGGGCGAGATCATCGGATTGCGGGAGCATGTGGCGATTTTCCCGGCTTCCCACTTTGTCACGGGAAAAGAGACGATGATGAAGGCGCTGCGCAACATTGAGCGGGAGCTTGAGGAGCGTCTTGCGGAATTGCGCAGCAAAGGGAAACTGCTTGAAGCCCAGCGGCTCGAGCAGCGGACGAGATACGACATCGAGATGATGCGGGAGGTCGGATACTGCTCCGGCATCGAGAACTATTCCGGCCCGCTCACCTTCCGTGAACGGGGAGCGACACCGTACACGCTCTTCGATTACTTTCCGGACGATATGCTTCTCATTATCGACGAATCCCATGTGACGCTGCCGCAGATTCGCGCCATGTACAACGGAGACAGGGCGCGCAAGGAAGTGCTGGTGGAGCATGGGTTCCGGCTGCCATCGGCGCTGGATAACCGTCCGCTCACCTTTGAGGAGTTTGAGAAAAAAATCAACCAGGTCATTTATGTATCCGCCACGCCCGGTCCGTATGAACTGGAGCATTGTCCGGAAGTGGTGGAACAAATCATCCGTCCGACAGGCCTGCTCGATCCCGTCGTCGAAGTCCGGCCTACGAAAGGTCAGATCGACGATCTTATCCACGAGATTCAGGAGCGGATTGCGAAAGACGAACGGGTGCTGGTTACGACGCTGACCAAGAAGATGGCGGAAGACTTGACCGACTATATGAAAGAGATCGGCATCAAAGTCCGGTATCTGCACTCGGACATCAAGACGCTGGAGCGCATGGCGATCATTCGCGACTTGAGGCTCGGCGTATTCCATGTCCTGGTCGGGATCAACCTGCTGCGGGAAGGGTTGGATCTTCCCGAGGTATCGCTGGTGGCGATTTTGGACGCGGACAAGGAAGGCTTCCTGCGATCCGAGCGTTCGCTGATCCAGACGATCGGCCGCGCCGCGCGGAACGCCGAAGGCCGCGTCATCATGTACGCCGACCAGATCACCGAGGCGATGCATAAAGCGATTACGGAGACCGAACGGCGCCGCAAGATTCAGATCGAACATAACAAGAAATACGGCATCACGCCGCAGACGATCCGCAAGAAGGTGCAGGATGTCATCGAGGCGACGAAGGTGGCGGAAGATAAAGCGGAGTACCTGGCGGATGCGGCCGTCTCCAGGATGTCGAAGAAAGATCGGCAGCGCATGATCGAAAGGCTGGAAAAAGAAATGAAGGAAGCGGCGAAAAATTTGCAGTTCGAACGTGCGGCGGAATTGCGCGACGCGATTCTCGAGCTGAAAGCGCAGGATTAAGGTGCGCTTCGCCTTTTGGAAACCGGCATTTCAAGAGAGGCATTGCGTCAGCGGTCGTTCAGACCCGATAGATAAATGGATAAAACCAGGCTGAATCGCAGAAAGGGATGTTCATGTTGGCACAGAATCAGATCGTCATCAGAGGGGCGCGCGCCCATAATCTGAAAAATATCAATGTCACGATACCACGGGACAAGCTCGTTGTTCTGACCGGCATCAGCGGGTCCGGGAAGTCCTCTCTTGCGTTCGACACGATCTATGCGGAAGGACAGCGCCGCTACGTGGAATCGCTGTCCGCCTACGCCCGTCAATTTCTCGGACAGATGGACAAGCCGGACGTCGATTCGATCGAAGGGCTTTCTCCCGCGATCTCGATCGACCAGAAAACGACGAGCCGCAACCCTCGTTCCACCGTCGGGACGGTTACCGAGATCTATGACTATTTGCGCCTTTTGTACGCCAGAATCGGACGGCCGCACTGCCCGAAGCACGGGATTGAGATTACGGCGCAGACCGTCGATCAGATGGTCGACCGGTTGATGGAATACGAGGAGCGGACGCGCATGCAAATATTGGCCCCCGTCGTTTCGGGACGCAAGGGGGAGCATGCCAAACTGCTCTCGGATATTCAGAAGCAGGGATATGTCCGTGTGAGGATCGACGGGGAAATCGTCGAGCTCGGGGAAACGATCACGCTGGAGAAAAATAAGAAGCATACGATCGAAGTCGTCGTGGACCGCATCGTGATCAAGGACGATGTTCGCGCGCGCCTGACCGACTCGATTGAACAGGCGTTGAAGCTGAGCGGCGGCCGGGTCGTGATCGACGTGATTGGCAAGGAAGAGCTGATGTTTAACGCCAATCTGTCCTGTCCGGAATGCGGGTTCAGCATGGATGAGCTTTCGCCGCGCATGTTCTCTTTTAACAGCCCGTACGGGGCTTGTCCGGAGTGCGACGGACTCGGCAGCAAAATGGTCGTCGATCCGGACTTGCTCGTTCCCGATCGTTCGAAGTCGATTGAAGAAGGCGCGTTCGAGGCATGGGCGGGAAGCACCTCGAACTATTACCCGCAGTTTCTCGCCTCGGTGTGCCGTCATTACAATATTCCGATGGATGTGCCCGTGAGCGAATTGACCGAGGAGCAGATGAAGATCATTTTGTACGGAACGAACGGTGAGAAAATCACCTTCCGCTATGAGAATGAGTTCGGACGCACGCGGGAAGCCGTCGTGCCTTTCGAGGGCATCATCGGCAACCTGGAAAGAAGGTTCCGGGAATCCCCTTCGGACAGCATCCGGGAGTACATCGAACAGTATATGAGCTCCAGTCCGTGCGAAGCTTGCAAGGGCAAGCGGCTCAAACCGGAAAGCCTCGCCGTTACGGTGGGAGGCAAGAATATCGCGCACGTTACCGACCTGACGATCGAGGAAGCGCAGCAGTTTTTCAACGAATTGGAATTGAACGAGAAAGAGCGGATGATCGCGGGACTCATCCTGAAAGAGATTCAGGAGCGTCTCGGTTTCCTGAACAATGTCGGGCTGAACTACCTGATGTTGAGCCGTTCCGCCGGAACATTGTCCGGCGGCGAGGCGCAGCGCATTCGGCTGGCTACGCAGATCGGATCGAGACTGATGGGCGTGCTGTACATTCTGGATGAACCGAGCATCGGGCTTCATCAGCGGGACAACGACCGCCTCATCAGGACGCTGCTGCAGATGCGGGATCTCGGCAATACGCTGATCGTCGTTGAGCACGATGAGGACACGATGCTGGCGGCCGATTATTTGATCGATATAGGTCCCGGCGCCGGCATTCACGGCGGGCAGGTCGTCGCGGAGGGGACGCCGCAGCAGGTGATGGAAAATCCGAATTCGCTGACGGGGGACTATCTGAGCGGCCGCAGATTCATTCCGCTTCCGGCCGAGCGGCGCGAGCCGAACGGCAAATGGCTGGAGATCCGGGGCGCACGGGAAAACAATCTGAAGAATATCAATGTGAAGATTCCGCTCGGCGTGTTCGTCTGCGTGACGGGCGTGTCCGGTTCCGGAAAAAGTACGCTGGTGAACGAGATCCTGTACAAGCATCTGGCGAAGGAGCTGAACCGCGCCAGGATGAAACCGGGCGAGTTCGACGACATTCTCGGACTTGAACATCTGGATAAGGTCGTCGATATCGACCAGTCTCCGATCGGCCGGACGCCTCGTTCCAATCCCGCCACCTACACGGGACTGTTCGACGATATCCGCGATGTGTTCGCGGCGACGAATGAGGCGAAGATTCGAGGATACAAAAAAGGCCGCTTCAGCTTCAATGTCCGGGGCGGCCGTTGCGAGGCGTGCAAGGGCGACGGCATCATCAAGATCGAGATGCACTTCCTGCCTGATGTCTATGTGCCGTGCGAGGTTTGCAAGGGGCGGAGATACAATCGGGAGACGCTGGAAGTCCGCTATAAAGGGAAAAACATATCCGATGTGCTGGAGATGACGGTGGAAGACGCGGCCGAGTTTTTCAAAAACATTCCCCGCATTCACCGGAAACTGCAGACGCTGCTTGATGTCGGCCTCGGCTATATGAAACTGGGGCAACCCGCAACGACGATGTCGGGCGGCGAAGCGCAGCGCGTCAAGCTCGCTTCCGAATTGTACCGCCGCAGCACGGGCAAGACGATCTATATCCTCGATGAACCGACGACCGGTCTTCACTTCGAGGATGTCGCCCGGCTGCTGAAGGTGCTGCATCGTCTTGTCGAATCGGGCGATACCGTGCTTGTCATCGAGCATAATCTTGACGTGATCAAGACCGCCGACTATGTGATCGACCTGGGACCGGAGGGCGGAAATCGCGGCGGCACGATCGTCGGCACGGGTACGCCGGAGCAGCTTGCGGAGAATGAACGGTCCTACACGGGGAAATATTTAAAACCGATTTTGCAGCGCGACAGAGAGCGGATGAAAAGAAGCGAAATGCACGCGGAAGCGCTGTGAAACCGCCGGCGGCGGCTGAACGGAAAGGGAATGCCGGATTCAGCCGCCCTTTCTCATGGCGGGGACTTCGGCGGCGCGGCGATTTCAACGGCGCATGGCGCGATTTTTGAAGATAAAAATTACAAAGTTGTTACATGTACGATATTTGACTTGCATTCGTCCGTTGAGATGGATAACATAGATAAAGATACAGAACAACCTGCCATGGATGAGCATTTGTTTGTGCCATCGCATATAGACGGTTTTGTAGTTGCGTTTTACATAGACGTACCGACCACAGACGATACAACGTTCGACATTTGAAGGAGGGTCTCCAGATGTATTTTGCCGCTTCCAATGGCGGAGAAACTGCCGTGCAAACATTCCACCTATGGGATCTGTTCATGTTTGCGTTTACGATTCTGATCGCTTGGGGTCTATACCGGTTGTGGAAATACGATCGCAGCAACAAACTGGGCATCGGATTTTCCGCAGTCGCGCTTCTTATCTTCCTGTTCCTGGATGTTATGGTGGTGGCGAACTGGCTTGGCTATCTCGACGAGATTCAGGAAAGCCTGAAATTTTTGAGAAAACTGTAATATCGGGCCGTCTCGACGTCTATCGGCGTTGGGGCGGCTTTTTATTGTCTTCATGTTCATCGTATCGGAGCATTCTTTTTATCGACGCGGGGCGATCGGTGAAGCCGCGTTGCATAATCGCCCTGGTGTCGCATATCGTGTCGGGCCGCGGGACTTCCAATGAGCGGAAATCTTAAGCTCCGTTTAAGAATAGTGAGGTAAGGTTATAGATACGATTCAGCATGAAATGGAGTGGTTTGGTATGCGGCGGCGTGTTTGGTTATGGGTGTCCGGAATCCTTATGGCGGCGGTCGGCGCAGCGGCGATCTGTCTGGAGCTGCAATTTTCGCAGTCTTCGCAATCGTCACCATCGCCGCAATCTCCGGCGTTATCCCCGCCATCCCAGCAGCCGTCACGGTCATCCCGGCCTCCGCAAGAGAAGGAAACCGTGATCGTGCTTTCCGACACGGGGGTGACCGTTGACGGACAAGCCGCATCGACGAATCCGCAGTCTGCCGTATATGTCGGCGCGCGCATGGTTTATTATGAAGCGGGGCGTGACGGCAGTTACGGCGAAGGGACCGCCGAGGATGCGCACAGCGCGGAGGAAGCGGACAGACACGTCGTCGTCACGATCACGCGGCCGGGCACCTACCGCGTATCCGGCGAACTGTCGGCGGGACAACTGTCCGTCGATTTGGGGGAGGATGCGGCCGACGATCCCCAAGCGGTTGTGACCTTGATTTTGGACGGCGTCTCGATTTCAAACACCGTTGCACCGGCGGTCATTTTTTACAATGTGTATGAACCGTATTCGAAATCGAAGGATACCGGAGGAGTCGTCGATTTGCGTCATGCGGGAGCGCAGGTTGTGCTGGCGGACGATTCGGTGAATAAGATTGCCGGAGCGTATGTCGCCCGCATATACAAGGAGGGCACGACGAAAACGCTGCATAAGTACGACGGCGCGTTTTATTCGAAAATGTCGATGAACATTTCCGGAGGAGAAAAAGGAAACGGCGAACTGCATATCACGGGAACGAATGAGGGGTTGAATTCCGAATTGCATCTGACGATCAATGGCGGAAAGATCTTTATTCAGTCCCGGGACGACGGCATCAACACCAATGAGGACGGCATATCCGTCATGACCATTAACGGCGGGTATGTGTATATCAATGCGGGACTCGGCGAAGAGGGAGACGGCATCGACTCCAACGGCTATATCACGATTAACGGAGGGACGGTGATCTCCATGGCGCACGAGCGGACTCCGGACGGAGGTCTCGACGCGGATAAGGATATCGCCATTAACGGCGGCACCGTCATCGCCCTCGGCAATCGCAACAACGGGGCATCCGTCAAGTCCAGACAGCTGTTCATGCAATTGCAGTTTGCAGCAAGACAACCGGCGGGCAGCACGCTTACGATCACGGATAAGGACGGCCGTGAGGTTTTACGTCATACGGCGGAAAAATTGTTTCAAAGCGTCACGTTCTCGTCCGCCGAACTTGAACTGAATACGGAATATCGCGTATATGTAGACGGAAAACGGCAGCAATATACCGGACATTCCTTCGGCATGATGAGAGGCGGCGGGGCTGGCGGCGGAAATGCGCAGGCCGCGGAGGGAGGTTCCGCGGCGTTCGTCATCTCCGAAGCGGTTCGCAGTTTCTCGGGCATCACGGCAGCAACGGGAAGATAAACATAACCCCCGTTTGCCATGCCTGGGAAGTTGAAGCGGTTGCGGATGAATCGCCTTCCTCTTCTTCAGGGTACGTTAATCGTAAGAGCCGGCATCGTCTTGTAGCCGAATCATATTGAAAAATCACAAAATTGGAACCGTTATTTCCTCATTATGGGATGTACGAGACGAGCTTATGGCCTATAATTATCGTTAAAGTGATCAAACAATCAGCCGATAAGGATGGTGCATGTTTCATGGCGGGATTGCAAAAAAATCGCCAAAAAATCGAGGAGTACAAACAGCGGGCGAGAGAACTCGTCGCACAGATGACGCTGGATGAAAAAATTCGCCAGATGGTGCACTTTGCGCCGGCTATTGAACGTCTCGGTGTAAAGGCTTACAACTGGTGGAACGAAGCGCTGCACGGCGTCGCGAGAGCCGGAACGGCAACGGTCTTCCCGCAGGCGATCGGGCTGGCCGCGACTTTCGATGAGGACCTGATCGAGAAGATCGCCGAAGCCATCGCCTTGGAGGGAAGGGCGAAGTTCAACATGCAGCAGGAGTTCGGTGATACGGACATCTACAAAGGACTGACGTTCTGGTCGCCGAACGTGAATATTTTCCGCGATCCGCGCTGGGGCCGGGGACATGAAACGTACGGGGAAGATCCGTTCCTGACATCCCGTTTGGGCGTTCGTTTCATCCAAGGGCTGCAGGGCGACGATGAGAATTATCTGAAAGCCGCCGCCTGCGCAAAACATTTTGCCGTGCATTCCGGTCCGGAAGGATTGAGACACAGCTTCAATGCCGTCGTGTCGAAGCAGGATTTGTATGAAACGTATTTGCCCGCGTTCAAGGCGTGCGTTCAGGAGGCCGGAGTCGAAGCGGTCATGGGAGCCTACAACCGGACGAACGGCGAGCCTTGCTGCGGCAGCGAGACGCTGCTCGTGAAGATTTTGCGCAACGACTGGGGATTCGACGGGCATGTGGTGTCGGACTGCTGGGCGATCAAGGACTTCCACGAGCATCATAAAGTGACGTCCGGTCCGGTCGAATCGGTCGCGCTCGCTGTGAACAACGGCTGCGATCTGAACTGCGGCGGTTTGTTCCTGATGCTGAAGGATGCGGTCGAACAGGGTCTCGTGAAGGAAGAACGTATCGATGAAGCGGTTACCCGGCTGATGACGACGCGCATGAAGCTCGGCATGTTCGACGATCCGGAGAAAGTTCCGTACAGCAAGATTTCCTATCTTGAAGTCGATTCGCCGAAGATGCGCGAATTCAACCTGCAGGTAGCCCGCGCCACGCTGACGCTGCTGAAGAACGAGAACAACCTGCTCCCGCTGGACAAGAAGAAACTGAAAACCGTCGGCGTCATCGGACCGAATGCCAACAACCGCAGGGCGCTGGTCGGCAACTACGAAGGTACGGCATCCCGCTACATCACACCGCTCGAGGGCATTCAGGACTATCTGGGCGATGAAGTGCGCGTGCTGTATTCCGAAGGCTGCGATCTGTTCAGGAAGAAAATCAGCAATCTTAGCCAGGGGGACGACCGCATCTCGGAAGTGAAAGGCATTTGCAAGGAAAGCGATGTCGTCATTGTTTGTCTCGGTCTGGACGCGTCGCTCGAAGGCGAGGAAGGCGACACGGGCAACCAGTTCGCCAGCGGCGACAAACCGGACCTTCGTTTCCCGGGCATTCAGGAGCAAGTGCTCAAAGTCGCTTATGAGAGCGGCAAGCCGGTCATTCTCCTCGTCCTGTCGGGCAGCGCGATGGATCTGAGCTGGGCCGACGAGCATATCCCGGCGATCCTGCAATGCTGGTATCCGGGTGCGCAAGGCGGCAGAGCGATCGCGGAAGTGCTGTTCGGCGAAGTGTCTCCGCAAGGGAAATTGCCGGTGACGTTCTACCGCTCGACGGAAGAACTTCCGGAATTTACGGACTACTCGATGAAAGGCCGTACATACCGTTACATGACGCAGGAGGCTTTGTATCCGTTCGGATATGGCCTGTCCTATTCCGATTTCACGATCTCGAATGTCAAGGTGAACACGGATCGGGTGACGGAAGCGGGCGTGGAGGTAACGGCGACGATCCGCAACAACGGACCGATGGCCGGCGGCGAGACGGTGCAAGTGTATGTGAAAGTGGAACGCGAAGGGACGCCGAACGCGCAGCTGAAGGGACTGAAGAAAATTCAGCTGGCTCCGCAAGAGGAGCAAACGGTTACGATTCATCTGCCGGCCGACGCCTTCGGGCTGTACGACGAAGAAGCGGTTAGACGCGTGTACGCAGGTCAATTCTCCGTCTATGTCGGCACGTCTCAACCTGACAGCCGCAGCGTGAAGCTGACGGGCAAAGAGCCGGTGAAACTGACGCTTACGGCGGAGCAAGAGCTCGTGCTGAGCGAATGATCAAGGTCAGCGATGAAGGTTGAACAGCAAGGATGAGCTATTCTTAAGGGCTGGAAATCGCAATCCGGCCCTTTTCATTCGATCAAGAAGACATATCCGACATGATAATGTCCTGAAAAACGATGAGAACAATGATAGCGATCTGTTCGAGAGCAGAGTATTGTTCATGTATTATATGCTTGAAGAAAATACACAAGAGGGGCATCGGCGAAGACGTTTTCGAGAGACAAGAGTCTGAACGAATTTATGATAAGTATGGTGGATATCAATGAAGATGGTATTGATTGATGACGAGCCGCTGGCGTTGGACTATTTGGAGCATTTGTTGAATCAGATTTCCGGCCATCGGATTGTCGGCCGGTATACGAACCCCGTTGAATGCAGGGAAGCCGTGCTGAGTCAGGATGTGGATGTCGTGTTCCTCGATATTCAGATGCCTGAAATCAACGGGATCGAACTGGCGAAACAACTGATCGAACATAAGCCGGGGGTCGAGATCGTGTTCGTCACCGCTTTTGATGAACACGCCGTAAGGGCGTTTGAATTGCATGCGCTGGATTATTTGTTGAAGCCCGTTACCATGGAACGGCTGCGAAAAACGCTGCGGCGGATCCACTCAAGAAGCCGGCCGCCGCAAGACGAACCGCCGGCGAATCCGAACCATGCGGCGCCTGTGATGAACGTGACGTTTTTTCGCCATTTTTCAGCGTCGATCGAAGGAAACCCCATACCGTTCCGATGGAGAACGAACAAATCGCAGGAATTGTTTCTTTATTTGCTGCAATGCAGCGGACAGATCGTCCGCAAATCGACCTTGATTGATTTGTTGTGGCCGGATCATGAGGCGGACAAGGCGTTTTCTCTGTTGTACACGTCCATCTACCATATCCGCAAAACGCTCGGGGAATATTCCGACTATTTTAAACTCATGAATGAATCGGACGGTTATATTATCGTTACGCACAATGTCGTGACGGATGTCCGGCAGTTGGAGCAGCTTGAACATACCGCTCCGATCACAGATGCCGAGACGATCCACACGTACGAGAACGTCCTGTCCTTGTACCAGGGAGACTATTTGCAGGATGTTGACTATTGGTGGGTGGAGGGGGAACGCCATCGTCTGAAATCGTTATGGATTCGGATGATGATGGCCGTCGCCTCCTATTTTGAACGGTCGGGCGATCGCAATAAGGCGATTCTGTATTACGGCCGGATCTGCGAACGTTGTCCGGCTGAGGAAGAAGCGCATTACGCCTTGATGAAACTTTATGCCGCTCAGAAGCAAAACCTGGCCGTGCATCGTCAATATCGCCTGCTGGAAGCCGCCGTTTGGGAAGAATTGAACGAGAAGCCCAGCGCGTATATCAGGGACTGGTATCAGAAATGGAAACAGAACGGATAGCCTTGCGGGCGTATGGCCGCTGCGCCATCTTGATACCGAAACCAGCAAGCCGGTTGCGGAGCAAACATGTTGGGCCGCAACCGGTTTTGCCGTTTTAAAGGGCATTCCGGACGCCGTATGTTCGATGCCGCATGGTTTCCGCCTTCCGCCGTACCCTTGTCGGGCACGATTCGCATCTTCGGGTCGCCGTGGGAATCGGGCATTTGCGGACGAATTTGTGATCTGATTTTGACGGATAGATGGACAACATTTACGGATCTTGTATTCGCCGACCGCGCATGCGAACGAGCGTTTACGGTCATCATTTTTTAGTTCCGTTGCCGAACGTATGTTTTGTTTGATATGATGGAATAGAACGTTTAGACTTGATTCAGTGGACGGGCTTCCTTCTCGCGCGGATGTCATACATCAGAACATACGGCGCGACGAAGGAAGTCAGGCGTTTGGCGTGAAACGGAAAAGTTGTGAATGTGACGCGGCGGGAATGAGTTGGACATGCCGTGACGAATCGGCATGATGATTTTGTGGTTTGTGTGAGAAGGATGAAAGCGGGTGAATGATCATGCGTGATGATATTCGCAATTGGAGGCATGTGTTCAAGCTGGACCCGGATAAGGAGATTTCCGACGAGCATCTGGAGCGCGTATGCTTATCGGGCACGGACGCGATCATGGTCGGCGGTTCCAGCGGGGTTACGTTTGATAATACGATTGAACTGCTGTCCCGCGTGAGACGGTACGAGCTGCCCTGCGTCAGCGAGGTGTCGAATCTGGAAGCGGTCGTACCCGGATTCGATCTGTACTTTATTCCGGTCGTGCTCAATTCGCGCGAAGGCCAGTGGATCACCGGCAGACACCGCGAAGCGCTGAAGCAGTTCGGGAAGATGCTCCCATGGGACTCTCTCGTGCCGGAAGGGTATGTCGTGCTGAACAGAGATTCCACGGTGGCCAGACTGACGCATGCGGATGCGGATCTGGGGCGGCAGGACGTCATCGCGTGCGCGAATCTGACGGAAAAGCTGTTCCGCCTGCCGGTATGCTATCTGGAATACAGCGGCATGTTCGGCGATATGGATCTCGTGCGGACGGTGCGGGACACGCTGGAGGAAACGCAGCTGTTTTACGGAGGAGGCATCGATTCCGCCGAGCGGGCGCGGCAGGCGCTGGCCGCGGCAGATACGATCGTCGTCGGCAACGTCATCTATGACGATATCGAGCGGGCGCTTTCGACGGTCGTTCATCGGTGAGGCGAGTGCGCGTATATCATGATCGGATAGAAGGAGTTGGGCGATGAATCGGTCAGTGGACATTCATGAAGCGATCCGCAGTTTAAACGACAAACAACGGCAGGCGGTGCATACGACGGAAGGCCCTCTTCTGATCGTGGCGGGAGCGGGAAGCGGCAAGACGCGCGTCCTGACGCACCGCATCGCGTATTTGATCGCCTCGCACAAGGCGCCGCCGTGGGCGATCCTCGCGATCACGTTTACGAACAAAGCGGCGCGCGAAATGCAGGAACGGGCCTCGCATCTGGTCGGCGAGGAAGGACGGGACATATGGGTTTCGACGTTTCACAGCATGTGCGTGCGAATCTTGCGCAGGGATATCGAACGGATCGGGTACAAGTCAAGTTTTACGATCCTCGACGCGGATGATCAGCTGTCCGTCATACGAGGCTGTCTGAAGGAACTGAATCTTGATCCGAAGCGGTATGAGCCGCGCTCGATCCTGTCGGTGATCAGCAGCGCGAAGAACGAGCTTCATGATGCGAAGAAGTTCGGCGAGTCGGCGGGACAAGACCCGTTTAAGAAAGCCGCGGCCCAGGTGTATGAAATGTACGAACGGAAATTGCGCAGCAACCATGCTCTGGATTTCGATGATCTCATCATGAAGACGATCGAGTTGTTCAAGCAGGAGCCGGAAGTGCTCGATTTTTATCAGAAGAAATTCCGTTACATTCACGTCGATGAGTACCAGGACACGAACCATGCGCAGTACGTGCTGTGCCGGATGCTTGCGGCCGCGCACCGCAATCTGTGCGTCGTCGGCGACAGCGACCAGTCGATCTATCGCTGGCGAGGCGCGGACATTTCGAACATCCTGAACTTCGAGAAAGACTATCCCGACGCGACGGTTATCATGCTGGAACAGAACTACCGGTCGACGGGTTACATCTTGCAAGCGGCGAACGAAGTGATCAAAAACAACACCGGACGCAAACCGAAGAAGCTGTGGACGGACAAAGGCGCGGGCCGGAAGGTGAAAGTGTATTACGCCGATTCGGAGGATGCGGAAGGCTATTATATCGTCAGCGAAATCCAGCGGCATCTGAAAGAAGGCAAGTCGTATCGCGATCATGCCATTCTGTACCGGACGAATGCGCAGTCACGGGTCATCGAAGAAATTTTCCTCAAATCGAACATCCCTTATCAGATCGTCGGCGGCATCCGGTTCTACGAACGCAAGGAGATCAAGGATCTGCTCGCCTATCTGCGTCTCGTCTCGAACACGGACGACGACATCAGCTTCCTGCGCATTGTGAATGAACCGAAGCGGGGAATCGGCGCGGCAAGTCTGGACAAGCTGGCGGAATACGCGGAACGACGCGGGATATCGCTGTTCGCCAGCCTGGAGGAACTCGATCAGATCGATATCGGCGCCAAGCAGAAGCACGCGCTGGAAGATTTCCGGCAGCTGATCGATCATTTGCACCGCATGGCGGATTATTTGCCGGTGACGGAGCTGACGGAGAAGCTGATCGAGATGTC
>Ga0310825_100970_pt1 | contig 14027 bp, 12 predicted proteins | sample WT_ome_9_FD_202243 | JGI IMG/M metagenome (GOLD analysis project Ga0310825, IMG submission 202243) | Sorghum-adapted microbial communities enriched on wild type (WT) sorghum from Joint BioEnergy Institute, Emeryville, California, United... ... | reverse complement strand
GACATCCATGCTCAAGAACGTCGACCAATCCATCTACCGCGCCTTCGATTTGATGATCAAGGGCGAGCTGCCGTTCGGCACGGGTGAAGTGCTCGGCATGAAGGAAGGGGCGGTCGGCCTGGCCAAGGACGAGCTGTACGAGCAATACGTCCCGCAATCGATCAAGGACAGGATGATCGAAATCGAACAAAAACTCGCCAATGGCGAAATTACGGTCGAATCTGCCCTGTAGGACGCTGTTTCCCACAGAACGGCTCCTCGGCTTCATAACCGAATGGGAAAGGTCAGTGGATCGAGATGCCGGTATTGCTGGAAATGAAAAACATTCACAAAGTATATCCGAACGGAACCGCCGCCAATCAAGGGATTGATCTTACCGTTCATGAAGGGGAGATCCATGCCCTGGTCGGCGAGAACGGAGCCGGTAAATCCACGCTGATGAAAGTGCTGTTCGGACTCGAAACGCCGACGGCGGGAACGATTCGGTACGAAGGCCGGGAGGTGCGCTTCAACGGCTCGCGCGATGCGATCAGACACGGATTGGGCATGGTCCACCAACATTTCATGCTGGTGCCTTCGCTGACCGTGTCGGAGAACATCGTACTCGGCGAGGAGCCGAAGCGGGGGCCGTACAAAATCTTCCGCGACCGTTCCAAGGAATTGAAGGAAGTCGAGAGACTGATTGAGACGTACGGCCTGAAAGTGAATCCGCATGCAAAAGTGGAGACGATTCCCGTCGGACAGAAGCAGCGGGTGGAAATTCTGAAGGTGCTGTATCGCGGCGCGAAGCTGATCATCATGGACGAACCGACGGCCGTGCTGACTCCCCAGGAGACCGACGAATTGTTCCAATCGGTCCGGGCGCTCGTCCGCCAGGGGCATACCATTATTTTCATTACCCACAAACTGCGCGAAGTGATGGAGATTTCCGACCGCATCACCGTGCTGCGGGCGGGCCGGTCCATCGCTACGTTGCTGACCCGGGACACCAATCAGGAGGAAATCTCCAGACTGATGGTGGGTCGGGAAGTGCTGCTCAGGGTGAACAAGAGCCCCGCTCAGCCGAAAGAAGTCGTTTTGACTGTCCGCAACCTGTCCGCGAAAGACGACAAGGGCTCGCCGATGCTCAAAAATGTGTCGTTCGACATTCGCGCCGGGGAAATTCTCGGTATTGCCGGAGTGGAAGGAAACGGCCAGACCGAGCTCGTCGAGACGCTGACCGGTCTGCGCAAGGCCGAATCCGGCGAAATCCGGTACATGGGCCGTGACCTGACCTCCTTGAGCGTGGCGGATATTCGGCGCCTCCGGATCGGACACATCCCGGAAGACCGGCAGACATGCGGCGCGTGCCTGACGTCCACCATCGTGGAGAACCTTGTGCTGGACCATTACCGCAGCCGGGAATTCAGACGCGGCCCGTTCATGAACCGGAGCAAAATGAAGGCGTTTGCACGCGAGATGATGGAAACGTTCGACATCCGTGCGCAAAGCGAAGAAACGCTCGCCGGGTCGCTGTCGGGCGGAAATTTGCAAAAAGTGGTCGTGGCGCGGGAGTTATCCAAAAACCCGAAGCTGCTCATTGCTTCGCAACCGACCCGCGGCGTTGACATCGGCGCCATCGAATTTATCCATCGCGAAATTTTGAAGCAGCGCGACAACGGATCCGCCGTACTGGTCGTTTCGGCCGAACTGTCGGAAGTGATGGCGCTGAGCGATCGGATCGCCGTCCTTTACAACGGCGAAATCGTGGCCGTAATGGACAATACGCCCGAACTCACGGAAGAAGAAATCGGCAGGTACATGCTCGGCGTGAAGAAACAAGGTCAGGAGGCGGCAGGATGAGCACTTCGAGATCTTTCACCCTGGAGCTCGGCGGCATATTGGCGGCGGTCGCGGCCGCGCTTCTGTGCGGCTCCGTCGTCATTATGCTGACGAGCAGCGAACCCTTCGTCGCGATCCGCGCGATGTTCGTTGACCCGCTGACGAGCATGTTCAACATCGGGACGATTCTGAACAAGGCGGTGCCGCTCATCTTGACCGGACTCGCCCTCGCCGTCGTGTTCCAGACCGGTGTTTTCAGCATGGGAGCGGAAGGGCAGCTGTATGTCGGCGCCTTCGTCGGCTCGCTTGTCGGCGTCTATTTTCCGGCGGTGTCTCCGTGGATTCACCTGCCGCTGATCCTGCTGTCGGCCATTGTCGGCGCCGCATTGTTCGGAGCGATCCCCGGCCTGCTCAAGGCGTATCTGAACGCCGACGAAATCGTCACGACCCTGATGCTCAATTTTGTGGCGATCCTGACGACGTCCTATCTGGTCAACAACCCGTTCAAGGCGGAAGGTGTGGGCGGGTTTGCGCGCATGGAATATATCAGCAAAGACGTGCTGCTCGCAAAATTGATTCCGGGCACGAATGCCCACGCCGGCATCCTGATCTCCCTGGCGGCGGTGCTTGCGGTCTATCTGTTGATGTACAAAACACCGATCGGATACGAGATGCGGCTGGTCGGAAAAAATGCAAACTTCGCCAAATACGGCGGCATCCATACGCGCAAAGTGATCGTGATCAGTGTAATGTTGAGCGCGGCGCTGGCCGGATGCGCGGGCATTGTGGAGACGCTGGGCATTCAGCAGACTTTCAAGGATCATTTCTCGACCGGACTCGGATTCGACGGCATCATTATTGCGCTGCTCGGCCGCAACCATCCGGCGGGAGTGCTCGTCGCGGCCTTGTTCTACGCCTATATTCAAGTCGGGGCGCAGACGATGCAGTTTGGCAGCGACATGCCGCGGGAGGTCGCGGTCATCATCCAGGTCTTGCTTGTTTTGTTCGTGACGTCACAAGCCATCTTCGCCTATATCCACCAGCGCTTGTCCAGACCGAAGGCGGTGAATTGAGATGGTATGGCAGACCCTGTGGAACCAGATCATCGATTTGACGCTGTTCGCCGTACTGCTGCGCGTCATGACGCCCATCCTGCTGTCGGCGCTCGGCGGACTGATCTCCGATATCGGCGGTACGATCAACATCGGCCTTGAAGGGTTGATGCTGCTGTCGGCTTTTGCCTCCATCGCGGCGGGGTCGGCTTCGGGGAACTGGTTCGTCGGCGTGTTGACGGGTGTTGCCGTCGCCATGCTGATCAGCGCCATCATGGGATTTTTCTCGCTTCGATTGAAAGTGGACATCATTATAGCCGGCTTTGCGGTGAACATATTCGGCTCGGGATTCACCGTGTTTCTCATGAGCAAGATTTACGGCATGACCGGCAATTACACGCCCGCAAACGCGCCGCGCATTCCGACCGTCCGGATTCCGTTCATCGAAGACGTGCCGGTCGCGGGCAAATTGCTGAGCGGACACAACCTGATGGTGTGGGTCGCATTGCTGTCCGTATTGTTCTGTATGTTCTTGATCTACAAGACGCCCTACGGTGTTCACCTTCGCGCCGTCGGCCAGGCGCCGAGCGCCGCCCAGTCGCTCGGCATACCCGTCAGGCGCATCCAGTATTCGGCGCTGCTCTGGAGCGGCGCGTTTGCCGGCCTGGCCGGGGCGTTCCTGTCCAACGGTCTCACCAACATGTTCGTGAAGGATATGACCGGGGGCACCGGGTTTCTCGCGCTTGCGGTCGTCCTGCTGGGCAACCGGAACCCGATCGGCGTTCTGGTCGGTTCCGTTATCTTCGGATTGGCCAGCGCGGTCGCAACGATCGTACAGACGATTCCGGATTCCCCGGTGCCGAGCCAGTTCATCCAGGTCATTCCGTATGTCGTGACCATTCTGGCGCTTGTGTTCTTCGCCCTGCAGCGCAACAGGAGACTGGCGACGCTAAAGACGTAGAAGCCGGTCCGGATTCCATCATTTCGAGCAAGGAGGTTGTAACGGCGTGCAGACGGACGGCAGAAGAAAAATCATCCTCGATTGCGATCCGGGCCACGACGACGCCATCGCCATTTTGCTGGCTGCCGCGAGTCCGAAAGTGGAGTTGCTCGGCATCACGACAGTGGCGGGCAACGCCGAACTGGAGAAGACGACGCTCAACGCGCTCAAGGTATGTGAAATCGCGGGTCTCGCCGACACGCCGGTGTTCCGGGGGGCCGCGCAGCCGATCGTCCGGCCGAGGGAGACGGCACCGGCCATTCACGGGGACAGCGGGATGGACGGCCCGTCGTTGCCGGAGCCGACGAAATCTGTCGCGGAAGAACATGCGGTCGACTTCATTATCCGGCAACTCCTGCATTCCGAAGGCGACATCTCGCTTGTGCCCACCGGGCCGCTTACCAACATCGCCATGGCGATGCGCAAGGAACCGGCAATACTTCCCAAAATCCGGGAGATCGTCCTGATGGGCGGCGGCACGTTCGGCAATTGGACTCCGGCGGCGGAATTCAACATCTATGCCGACGCCGAGGCCGCCAAGATCGTATTCGAAAGCGGCGTGCCGATCACGATGTGCGGTCTCGACCTGACGCATCAGGCAATGGCCACCGTCAGCATCCGGGAACGGATCCGGAACATCGGCAATCCGGTCTCCGATTTCGTCGTTAACCTGCTGGATTATTTCATGCAAACCTACAAAGAAGTGTTCGGCATGAACGGGGAGCTGTGCGCGCCCATTCATGACGCTTGCTGCGTCGCGTATTGCATCGATCCCGCCGTGTTCACCACCCGCAGACTCCGCGTGGATATCGAGACCAAGGGCGAGTTCACCTACGGCATGACGGTGGTCGATACGCTGGGCGTGACGGGCAGACCGCCGAACGTGAACGTGGCGCACATCCTGGACAAGGACAAATTCTGGGACATGCTGATCCATGCCTTGATATCCTATTCGCATAGCTAAACCTTGCTTGACGCGCCTGCGTCGGCCGGCATTTCAGCAGGCATGGACGATACATGAGGAGGAAGCGCCGTGAAACCGATCATCCTGGATGTCGATACCGGCATCGATGACGCGATGGCCATTGCATATGCGGCCCGATCCCCGGAAGTGCGCCTGCTCGGCGTCACGACGCTGTTCGGAAACGTTCCGGTGGAGGAAGCGACCCGCAATTCCCTCTATGTCCTTGAACTGCTCGGACGAGGGGACGTGCCCGTGTACGCGGGAGCAGCCAAGCCGCTTATCCGTCCCGAGCCGAAACAATACGCGAAGTGGGTGCATGGCGAAGACGGTTTGGGCGGCGCGCTGGATCGGGAGCCGCTGGGGCGGGCCGGGGATCAATCCGCCGTGCAGTTCATGGTGGAACAGGTTCGGCGACTGCCCGGACAAGTGACCATTGTCGCCGTCGGCCCGATGACCAATCTCGCGCAGGCCGTGCTTGCCGATCCGGACTTCGTCCGGCTCGCGGGCCGCGTGGTCATCATGGGCGGAGCCGTGACGGTCCCGGGCAACGTAACGCCGCACGCGGAAGCGAACATTTACAGCGATCCGGAAGCGGCCGCCATCGTGTTCCGCTCGGGGCTCCCGCTGACGATGGTCGGACTGGACGTCACGATGAAAACGTTGCTGCCGCGGACGAGGCTGGCGGAATGGCGGCGGAAAGGCGGCAAGTTTGCGGAATTTATGGCGACGGCGGCGGACTTTTACATGAACGCCTACGAGTCGTGGAAACCGGGCATCGGCGGCTGCGCGCTGCACGATCCGCTGGCCGTCGGGATCGCGATCGACCCCGCGTTTTGCCGTTCAGAGGAGATGGCGGTGGAAGTCGTGACGACGGGCGAACGGACGGGCAAGACCGTGGGAGAACGGTCCGGGGACGCGCCCGGGACAAACGTCTGCCTGGAAGTGGACGCAGACCGTTTTTTGCGGCATTTCATGAGCCGTATCGTATAAGTTGGACGCTCCACAAAACCCAAGGAGGGATTCGCGCCGTGAAAGCCTGGGAGAAGGCGTACTTGTTGATGCAACAGGCCGATCCTGTCGTGCTGGACGAGGAAGAACAGACGTGGAAGCTCATGAACGAAGTGGAAAAATTCCACGATACGCTTCTGAAAGTGCTGTGGCACAGCAACGTTCCCGGTTCCGGCGCGCCGGAAATGCTGATGGTCGGGGCGGTGCAGTCGATGCACAACATGGGTTACCGTACGGAACAATTGGAACCGCTGCTTGCGGAAGGCGAACAAGCTTACGAACGCGGCGACATGCAGCATCTGCAACGCATTACCGCCCGCATCTTCCGCGAACTGGAACGGCTGCCCCGCGACGAGCAATCGCCTTACTGGCAATATCGGGCGTATACGAGTTGGCAGGCGTATGAGCAGCAGGTCCGCTTCCCGACTTACGGACATTATGACGTGTCCGGGGAAGATTTCGCATCCCGCATCCGGGCGGGATGGACGGCCCAAATCGTCGGAGGCGCGCTCGGTACGGCGCTCGAGGGGTACACGTCGCGCAAACTGCGGGAGGCATTCGGCGAAATCCGCGGCTATGTGCGCAAACCGAACACCTACAATGACGATATTACGTTTGAAATTGCTTTCCTGAACGCGTTCGACAAGGCAGGGTACAACGTCACATCCGACGACATCGCCGACGAGTGGGTTGCCCTTGTGCCGAGCGGCTGGTCGGCCGAAGAGATCGCGCTGAAAAATATTCGAAGCGGCGTCTACCCGCCCGCGAGCGGCGTGCATCACAACCCGTTCCGGGAGTGGATCGGCGCCCAGATGCGCGGCGCCATCTGCGGCATGGTCGCTCCCGGCGATCCGAGGCAGGCGGCGGAACTCGCCTGGAAAGACGCGGTGGTGTCCCATGCGAACAACGGCGTTCTGGGGGAAATCTTCAACGCGGTGTTCGTTTCGTTGGCCTTCGTGGAACGGGACATTCGCACCGTGGTGGAGAAGTCCGTGGAAATGATTCCGGCCGACAGCGAATACCATGCCTTCGTTTCCGCCGCGCTGGCATGGTGCCGTGAACACCGCGACTGGCGCGAGACATGGGAACGCTGTGAGCATAAGTTCAAGGAATACAACTGGGTACATGCCTACCCGAATGCGATGGCCCAGGTGGTGGCGCTCTGGTACGGGAACGGCGACTTCGACGAGACGATGCATATCGTCGCGATGGCCGGACAGGATGTCGACTGCAACGCCGCGCAGATCGGTTGCGCGCTGGGCGTCATGCACGGACCGGCCGCCATCGATCGGAAATGGACCGATCCGATCGGCGACGAGCTTGACACTTATTTGCGCGGAATGAAAAAGATACCGATCGGGGAGTTGGTCGACTGGACGGTGGCTGCCGTGCGCAAACATCGGATGAAATAGGATCGCCCCCCGGCGCGCCGGTATTCCGGGCGCAGGATCGCAATTTGCAAGAAACCGGCGTCCAGGCGTTGTGCTAGAATAGGGGCGGGAGCTCCCGCATTGTCGAAGGAAGGGGAAATGCGAGATGTACAAACCCGGACTGACGATCTGGTACAACGTGAAGGACCTGGAGCGGACGCTGAAATTCTACACGGAAGGGCTCGGGTTCTCCGTCGACTACCAGGATGAGGAGAACCGGATGGCCATCATCACGACGAACACGAAGGATTGCGCCATCGGGTTCATGGAATCCGGGGAGGTCGTGCCGATCACGACCTCGACCGTGTTCGAGGTCGAGGACGTGGAGCAGGCGGTCAGGACGCTTTCGGCCCGGGGCGTGGTCTTCACGGGCGAGATCCAGACGATTCCCGGCTTCGTGAAGCTGGCCGCGTTCAAGGATCCGGACGGCCATTGCTTCGAACTGTCGCAGACGCTGGTCGCGTCCTGACGGGATCCGGGAATAACGAATCCCGGCGGGTCAGCGCTCCGGATCGGGCATGCGGAGGGACAGCAGCCATCCGGCGAACATGAGGGCGGCCAGGACCGCGAACGGCGCGAAGTCCCGGCCGGCCGCCCGGAGCGTCCACAGCACGGCCTGCGGGCCGAGCGTCGCGCCGATGAACAGGATGAACGTGTACAGGGTGACGGCCTGGGCCCGGGCTTCCCCGCCCAGCCGGCCGATGATGCCGATCAGCGGCGGGATGGCGATCGCGATGCCCGCCGCAACCGCGAGGCTCATCGCGGCGGCGGTCGGCAGGGCGACGGCGGGGACGGCGATCCCGGCCGCGATGGCCGCAAGCCCCCCGGCCGCCGCCGCCAGCCCCGCCCGCAGCACGCGCCGCAGTCCGAAGCGCGCGGCCAGCCGGCCCGCGAGCGGCGACAGCAGCACGCCCGGCAGGCCCGCGGCGCGGACGGGCAGCATCGCGCCGGGCTCCAGCGCGAAGGGCGGCCGGGTCAGTACCGCCTCGAGCCCCGTATACATCCCCACGAAGGCGAGCAGCAGGGCTGACGCGATCAGGTAGCAGACGCGCAGCCTTTTTTGTTTCAGCAGCGGAATGAATTGGAGGAACATTTCCCCGATCCGCCCGTCCTTCCGCTTCGCCGCATCCCCCGGAAGCCAGCCGCCGAGCCATACCGCGGACAGCAGATAGATCCCGCCGAGCCCGTAAAACACATATGGCCAGCCCAGGTGCCGCTCGACGACGCCGGCGAACAACTGCCCCGCCACGCCGGCCGACATGAAGCCGGCGGTGATCAGCCCGACGACGGCGACGCCCCGGCCGGGCGGATACATCTCCGCCGCGTACGCGAGCGCCGCGGGCGCGAAGCTCGACGCCGCCAGCCCCTGCGCCGCCCGGAGCGCGACGAGCGCGGGCAGGCTGCCCGCCAGGCCGACGAGCGGGGACAGGACGGCGAGGGCGAGCAGGCCGAACGCGATGACCCGCTTGCGACCGAATTTGCCGGACAGCGCGCCCCAGACCGGGAGGCCGACCGCGTACGCGAGCGAGAACGCGCTCCCCGGCCACGCCGCCGCGTGCAGCGGCGCATGGAAGCGGTCGGCGAACAGCGGCGTGAGCGGAATCGTGACGTACAGGCCCGACACCACGGCGAGGGCGCACCAGACGAGAACGGTCGTCGAACCGCCGCCCATCGCTTTCCCGCGGGCGGCAACTCCCCAAGCTTCCATGGCTTCTCCCCGCTTCGGCAAAAAATCGCTCGACACCAACCTATATGCGGCTGTTTGCTTCGTGATGCAGTATGGCGGATGCGGCGGCCGCCCTGGAAGCGCGCGCTTCGGGGCAACACAGGTTCCCGCCCGGAGGAAGCCCGGGTGCGGGGCGCTCCGTCAGAACCCGTTCCAGACGACCGTCTCTTCCACCGGCAGGCGGGTCGTCGGCCGGGCGGGCTTCGCCGCTTTGCCGACGGCGACGAGCAGCACCGGAATGTAGCGGGGCGGGACGCGGAACGCCCGGACGAAGGCTTCGGCGTCGAAGCCGACCATCGGCCCCGAATCGAGTCCCTTCGCCGTCGCGGCCAGCATGAGCTGCATGGCGGCCAGCGAGGCGTTGCGGATCGCTTCGTCGCGTCTGTACGGCGCCGCGAGGTTCACCGCGTAGGCTTCCTCGATCTGCGCCATCATCGCCGCGTACGAGTCGTAGCCCGCGTACGCGTCCCGGAGCCCGGCCTTCACGGCGGGCCCGTACACCTTCCGGGCGTTCAGGTTCGCCTCCAGATCGCCGAGCACGGCAATGGTGGCCGACGCCTCGACAACCTGCCGTTGGCCCCTCGCGATCGGCAGCAGCTTCGCCTTGGCCTCCGGTTCGGAGAAGACAAGGAACTTCCAATGCTGCAGATTCCAGGAAGACGGCGCCCGCCCCGCCAGCTCCAGCAGCTCCAGGATTTCGCGCTCCTCCAGCCGGTGCGCGGGATCGAAGTGCCGGACGGACCGGCGCCTGAGGAAAAGACTTGCGGCATCATGGGACATCGTTGCATTGCACTCCTTCACGGATGAATCTTGAAAAAGGCGTCACCACGAATCGTAGGCCGCGCCGCCGCCGGGAACAACCACAAATTCAAAGAACTGTATTAATACAGGCAAAAGGTGTATATTAGTGCTGGAGATGGAAAGCGGGGGAAAGCGGCGTGGGCAAATACGCGGAGATATTGGCGGATCTGGAGCGCCGGATCGCGTCCGGAGAGTTCGCCGCGGGGCAGAAGCTTCCCTCGGTCCGCGACACCGCCGGCCTGTACGGCTGCAGCGTGAACACGGCGGTTCGCGCATATGCTGAACTGGAGCGGCGCCATGCGGTCTACGCCGTTCCCCGGAGCGGCCATTATGTCGTCGACAGTGCGGCCAGGCGGCGGGAAGCGGATGCGGGCGCGCCGCTCGACCTGGCCGCGTCGTCGCCGGATCCGGAACTGTTCCCGCTGCGGGATTTCCGGCACTGCCTGGAGCAGGCGCTGGACACCTGGCGGCACGAATTGTTCGCCTGCGCGGACGAACGCGGGTTCGAACCGCTCCGGCTGGCGCTCGCGTCCCGTTTTGCCGAAGACCAGGTGTTCGCGGGAGCGGAGCAGATCCGGATCGTCCCGGGCGTCAACCGGGCGCTGGAGCTGCTCGCGAAGATGCCGTTCCCGAACGGAAACGCGGTCATTCTGACCGAACAGCCGAGCTACGACCTGTTCATGCGGTTTCTGGAGGCGGAAGGGATTCCGGTACGCGGCATCGCCCGCACGGCGGAAGGCATCGATCTGGACGAGCTCGAGCGGCATTTCCGGCTGGGCGGAATCAAGTTCTTCTACACGATGCCCCGGCACCACAGCCCGCTCGGCGTCTCGTACGGCCCGGAGGAGCGGAAGGCGATCGCCCGGCTGGCCGGCAAGTACGACGTCTATGTCGTGGAGGACGATTACCTGGCCGATCTCGGGGACGAACGCGGGCCCGATCCGATCCGCGCGTACGACCGCACCTCGCATGTGGTCTATCTGAGAAGTTTCTCGAAGACGGTGTTTCCCGGTCTCCGGCTCGGCGCTGCCGTGCTGCCGGAGCGTCTGCTGAAGCCGTTTCGCGCGCGCCGGTGGTACGGAGACACCCCGCTGATCACCCAGGCCGCGCTCGAAGTGTATATGCGAAGCGGCATGTACGAGCGGCACCGGCGCCTCATCCGGAGCCGGTACGCCGGGCGGCTGAAGGCGCTCGTCGACGCGCTGGCGCGGCATGGCGCCGGGGAATGGATCGGCGCGCCGGACATCCGGTCGGGCATCTTCGTGCCGCTGATGCTGCCGCGCACGGTCAATCTCGAGCGGCTGACGAAGCGGCTTGCCGCCCGGGGCGTGCTGGTCGCCTCCGGCAAGGCGAGCTATCTGAAGGCGTACCGGGATTGGATGAAATTTCTCCGGCTGAGCGTCGCCCGCGCGAATCCGGAGCGGATCGACGAAGGGGTCCGGCGGATCGCGGAGGAGGCGCGGCGGGAAGCCGGGCGTCTGTAGCGCGATGTTTCAGGGAAGAAAGGAGCGTTGCGGCGATGACGGAATGGAGGCGTCTTGCGCCCGTGGGCGACGCGGAGGCGGCGCGGTGGCTGGAATCCGCCCTGGAGAAGCCGTGGGGGCGCGGGAACCGCGCGAACTATGCGGCCGCCGTCATCCCGCGCGGGTACGAGGCCTATGCCCGCCTGTTCCATCCGGCCTGGCTCGCCGGCGAAGACCGCGACATCACCTGGGCCGAGACGGCGGCGCTGGCCGGCACCCGGACGCATGCCCGGATGCAGTGGCACGCGATCTCCCGCGCGGGCGACGCCGACGGCAGGCTGCGCGGGCTGGTGCCGCCGGAGGCGGGCCGGATGCCGGAATGGATGCTGGAGGCGCTGGCCGGGTTGCTCGGCCGCCATACGCGCACGCCGGAGCGCTGTTATTTCGCGGTGTGGGACGGCTGGGGATTTCCCGAACTGGTGACGCTGCGCGGACGGGCGGCGCATTTCCGGCTGTGGGACCGCGGGTATTTCCTGCTGGCGGGGGATGTCCGGGCGGCTTCGGAGCGCATCTCGCCCCTCTCCCCGCAGCATGCGAGCGTCTGGTGGCCGGAGGACCGCGCCTGGTGCGTCGCGACGGAGGTCGACATGATGTGCACCTACGTCGGCGGGACGGAAGCCTGCGTCGCGGAGATTCTGGCGGACGGCCGGCTGGAGGCCTGGCGGGCGTCGCCGGACGACCGGGCCGACGTGAACGGCGACCGGGTGAACGCGCCGGGATGCGACTGTTGACCCATGAAGGGAGGAATTCGCGTGAGAACGTTGTGGCGGTTGATCTGGAGCGAGATCAGGATGCAGAACTGGACGTTGTGGATCGTGCTGCCGCTGCCGCTCGTCTGGTTCTGCGGGACGCTGCTGCCCCGGCTGAATGCCGATCCCTATCCGTTCGTAGTGGTCCTGACGGCCTTGATGGTCCTGCTCGGCAACAACCACCGGCAGTTGGAACGCGGGGCCGGCCGGAGCGCCGGAAGCTTGCCGCCGGCCGGGCGCGGGGCGGCGGGGCATGAAGCGCTGCTCGCGAAATACGCGATGGTGTTCGTCTGGTTCATCCTGTCCGCCGTCGTCTGCAATGCGGCCGGAGCCGCGTACATGCTGTTCCGGGGAGCGGACGTCCGGCTGTCGGGTCCGGACGAGCTGGCGTGGGCCCTGTCCGCGCTGCTGATCGCCGCGGCGGTCTTCTATCCGCTGCACTATTGGCTGAGGGGCAAGTTTGCCCATGTATGCGCGGCCCTGATGGCCGTCCTGACCGTTATGGGGCCATCCGTTGCTCCAAGCGTTCCGGATGCGCTGGTCCGCTCGCCGCTTCTGCCGTTGCCCGTCGGCGCGGCCGTGTTCGCGCTGTCCTATTGGCCTGCGTATCAGGCATTCAGACGGTCGTCGAACGCATAGAAAACCATCCGGCGCGGCATCCGATTGCTTGCCGGATTTCCCGATCGACGGGGTCCGGTCAGGTTGCCGACGGTCCGGTGACGCCGAGAGGCGTCATTTCAGACTGTCGACAAACCCTTGTCGGCAGTCATTCTTTTGTATGCAATCTTTATTCATTCACCGCGTTAATATGATATAATAATGGTAGTATTATGGTCTGGAGTGATGCTCTTTGTTACGCAAAACCGGTCACGATGGCAGATCACAAATTTCTCTTGTCTCTTTGGATGAATTGGTACCCGAAGATCACCTTGTACGCAAGATTGATCAAGCCATCGACTTCAGTTTCATTTACGATCTCGTTGAGGACCTTTATTGTCCAGACAATGGTCGTCCCAGCATCGATCCGGTTGTACTGATCAAAATTGCGCTCATTCAGTGTTTGTTTGGCATTCGCTCCATGCGCCAAACGATCAAAGAAATCGAAACCAACGTCGCTTATCGTTGGTTCATCGGTTATGACCTCACGCAGCCCATCCCGCATTTTTCAACCTTCGGGAAAAATTACGTTCGCCGTTTCAAGGACACAAATGTGTTCGAAGCCATCTTTATGCGAATCTTGGAGGAAGCAGTCAGGCATGGATTTGTGGATTCAGACGTCCTGTTTATTGACGCAACCCACGTGAAAGCCAATGCCAACAAGAACAAGTACGTGAAGCAGGCTGTCCAGGAGCAGACCCGGAGCTACCAGGAACTGTTGGAAGAAGAGATCAACCAAGATCGTGTGGAACGTGGGAAGAAGCCCTTCAGAAAAAAGTCGGAGGCTCCGGAGAAGGAGGTGAAGGCAAGCACAACTGATCCGGAGAGCGGCCTGTTTGTGAAGGGGGAGAAAGAACGGGTATTTGCCTACAGTTTTCATACCGCGTGCGATCGCAAAGGATTTGTACTGGGCACCATCGTTACTCCCGGCAATGTCCATGACAGCCGCGTGTTTGATGAATTGCTAGATCGGGTTTGCACAAACTTCGGTTCACCGACCGCGGTCGCGGTGGATGCCGGTTACAAGACACCTTACATAGCAAAACTGCTGCTGGATCATGGTATTCGGCCGGTCATGCCTTACACACGGCCATATACCAAAGAGGGGTTTTTCCGAAAATACGACTACGTATATGACGAGTATTACGACTGTTATATTTGTCCGAACAATGCAGTATTAAGTTACGAAACAACGACCAAAGAAGGTTACCGGATGTACCGATCCGATCCGGAAATATGCCGCAATTGCCCCTTCCTGAAGCAGTGTACGGAAAGCAGAGATTGTACAAAGCGAGT
>Ga0310825_100965_pt1 | contig 14157 bp, 13 predicted proteins | sample WT_ome_9_FD_202243 | JGI IMG/M metagenome (GOLD analysis project Ga0310825, IMG submission 202243) | Sorghum-adapted microbial communities enriched on wild type (WT) sorghum from Joint BioEnergy Institute, Emeryville, California, United... ... | reverse complement strand
GCCGGTCGGTCCCGACCGTGCTCCTGACCGCAAGACGGGACCTGGCCACAACGAGGGCACAGAGTGGTTGAGCGAGCCAGGAGCACGGTCATCAGCCTCGCGACTGACCCTCCCAGAGTCACACTGACTGGAGTGGTGGGGTTTGGGGAGTGGGTGTGGCTCCCTGACGTGAGGGGGTCATCGGCGAGATGCTCGGTGTGTACCGCCAAGCACTCACCAGAGGAGATCTCACCGATGACCCTTCCCCAGTCTGCCGTGTCCGACCTGCTGGATGCACTTCGCGCCGGCGAGGGCGTGGATTTGGTGCGCGAGTCCGTGCGGATGGTCCTGCAGGAGCTGATCGAGGCCGAGGCCACCGAGGCCATTGGCGCCGCCCGCTACGAACGCACGCCCGGCAGGATGACCGAGCGCAACGGCACCCGCCCGAAGCTGCTGACGACCAAGGGCGGTGATGTGACCGTCGCCCTGCCCAAGCTGCGTCAGGGCAGCTTCTTCCCGTCCATCCTGGAGCCGCGGCGGAGGATCGACCAGGCGCTGTACGCGGTGGTGATGGAGGCCTACGTCCACGGTGTGTCCACCCGCTCGGTCGACGACCTGGTGGTCGCCCTGGGCGGGACCGGGATCTCCAAGTCCGAGGTGTCGCGGATCTGCGCCGGGCTCGATGAGGCCGTCGGCGCGTTCCGCACCCGGCGGCTGGACCACGCCCGCTTCCCGTACGTGTTCCTGGACGCGACGTACCTGCATGTGCGCACCGAGGCCGCGATGGTCGTCTCCAAGGCGGTCGTGATCGCCACCGGCGTCACCGAGCACGGCCGGCGGGAGATCCTGGGCCTGGACGTCGGCGACAGCGAGGACGAGGTCTTCTGGCGCGCGTTCCTGACCGGCCTGAAGAAGCGCGGCCTATCCGGCGTGCAGCTGGTGATCTCCGACCAGCACGCCGGCCTGGTCGCCGCGCTGAGGCGGGTGTTCCAGGGCTCGGCCCACCAACGGTGCCGGGTCCACTTCATCCGCAACGTGCTCGCGCACGTCCCGAAGGGTGAGACCGAGATGGTCGCCGCGGTGTTCCGGACCATCTTCGCCCAGCCCGACCAGACCTCCATGGCCCGGCAGTGGGACAAGATCCGAGACGACCTCGCCGCCCGCTACCCCAAGACCGGCCCGCTGATGGACGCCGCGAAGTCCGAGGTCCTCGCGTACGCGGTCTTCCCCCGCGAGCACTGGCGCAAGATCTGGTCCACCAACCCCCTCAAGCGGCTGAACAAGGAGATCAAGCGCCGCGCCCGCGTCGTCGGCATCTTCCCCAACGAGGCCGCCGTCATCCGCCTCATCGGAGCCGTCCTGGCCGACACCCACGACGAATGGCAGGTCGACGACCGCCGCTACCTCTCCGAAGGCTCCATGGCCAAGCTCTACCCGACCAGCAAAAATGAACCCGTCGCCGTCGAAAAGGCCGACCGGTAGGCAACGAGCATCACCTCAAAGCCCACCACCCAGCGGGGCTCTGTCCGACGTGGAGCAATGCCCTGCGACCTGTCGCGGATCTGGCCCCCGGCCGAGAGGCTGAGCACCTGACACACAAGGATCCCCTGCCAGGCAAGTTATCCACAAAGATCCACGAACCCGCCAAAGGTTGTGCGACACAGAGCTAGCCTGCCGATGGCACGGGTTCGTCGCGCACGCTCCGCTACCGTGCCGCAGCGATCGTAGAGCTGGACGCAGGGGGCCTTCTTGACCAGATGGAAAACGACAGCAGCACTGGCGATCGGTCTCGGACTCGGCCGTCATCTGCTGCGACATCAGCGCCTACAGAAACCGACCGATTACCTGGCGGTCGACGACGACACGCCTGACCCTGGTGAGCCTATAAACAACCTCGGCGCTTTCGACGAGGCGCTCCAGAACTATCGCAGGACAACCTTTCGAAACCTTCGTGAGGTTTCCCTGATGGGGCTGGTCCTCTATCTCGCATCTCTTTTGCTGACCAATTCGCCATTCTTCTTCCCCCAACGTTTGGAGCCCCAAGGGCCTCTTGACTGGAGTTCGGGACTAGAACCTGAGATAGCAGTCGGATGCGTCTCGGGATCTGTGACCCTCGTATTCATGGTCGTGATAGCCGTAGCCACCACGCCGGCGCCGCCCACAACAGGCGTCCAGGAGATGGTGAACTGGAGCATGTGGCGTAGTGTCCTCTATGGTGTCGCGCTCATCACGGCAGCCTTCGGCGTCGCAAGCGCTCTGACGCAATTTGCGAACGACTTTGCGCTGGGTCTGGCCCTGCTGGTGTTCGCTTGCTTAGGCCTCATCGTCACATCCGCCCTACGTGCTCGAAGAGATGACGTGGTTCTGCACGCCTCTCGTGAATTGGAGATCCTACGCTTGCGCGCAGCCATAAAAAGGGTTCGCGACCATCACCCCTACGCCACCTCACACTCTTCCCGGCGACAATTTCTCGGCTGGCTTTCCATCTTGGGATGGCCCGTCATCTTGCCGACAAGTGTCTACGTTGCAGCAGCTCTCGCTACAGACTTGCAGCCGGGAAACGCATTGGCCCTAAACACTTTCCTGTGGTTCGTCGTGCTCCTGTTCTTGACTGCTATTACAGTCATGGGCATCCTCAAGGGATGGTATGACTGGGCACGATACGGTCGACCCCGATTTGGCCCCATCCTTCTCGTGGTCGTGGCCCTGTTTGCGGTTCTTTCACTACTCCTCGTGTTCTCCGCACTTCGATCCCATGCGGCGACAGCAAGTCTCGCGTTGTTGGTCACGTGGTTTGTGGTGCTCGCCTACCAACATCTTCGTGGGACCAGCAGGGCGCTCCTTGTCAGCCGTACGCTCGCCACCGCCACCCACCGGACTCTCCTGCGTGACCTCGGACATGCCCGACGCGCCGAGCGCCCCTTCTTCCCACCTCCCCAACGGTCTTGCTCGACCTCCAGCATTCGGGGTCGGGCAGACTCCTCCCCGTGAGTGCCACGCTCCAGACCCTCGACCGCGGCCTGCGCGCCCTGGACTTCATCGCCCGCTCCCCGGCCGGGGTGAGCGTGTCGGCGGTGGCGGACCACCTGCAGGTCCACCGGGCGATCGCCTACCGGATCGTCGCCACGCTCGAGGCGCACCACCTGGTCAAGCGCACCGCTGACGCGCGGGTGCGGCTCGGCGCGGGCATCGCCGCGCTGTCCCGCCGGTTCGCCCCGCAGCTGCTGGACGCCGCCCGGCCGGTGCTGCGCGACCTCGTCACGGCCACGCACGCCACGGCGTTCCTGTCGGTGGCCGAGGGTGAGGAGTGCGTGGTCGTCGCGGTCGAGGAGGACCAACGCCTGCGGCACGGGCTGCGGGTCTCCTACCAGGAGGGCACCCGGCACCCGATCAACCGCGGAGCGCCCGGCATCGCCATCCTCGCCACCCGGCCCGCCTCCCCCGACGACTCCGACGACGTGCGCGCCGCCCGCGATCTCGGCTACTCGGTCACCCGCGGCCAGCTCCAGGCCGGCGCGGTCGGCGTGAGCGTCGGGCTGTCCATCCCGGACCACCTCGCCGTCGTCGCGCCCGAGGCCTCGGTCGGCGTCGTCGCCCTCGGCGACCTCGACGTCGAGACCGCAGGTCAGGCGTCCCAGGAGGCCGCGCGCCGCCTCCTGGAGGTCCTCTCCGCCTGACACGCCGAACTGTCCAAAGCGGGTTGACCGACCGTGAGCCACGTCATAGCGTGCCGTGGGTCGACTCAGGGAGCGCACAGGGCTGTGCGATAAACGAGACAGGCAGGGAGGTCTCCTTCGTGACGACCACGCACCCGCCGGGCTGCCCGGTGGCGGTCTCGGAGCGGGCCGCGGCCTTCGACCCGTTCAGCCACGCCTACCAGCTCGACCCCGCGACCTACCTGCAGTGGGCGCGTGAGGAGGAGCCGGTCTTCTACTCCCCCCAGCTCGGCTACTGGGTCGTCACCCGCTACGACGACGTCAAGGCGATCTTCCGCGACAACAAGACCTTCTCCCCCTCGATCGCCCTGGAGAAGATCACCCCCACCGGCCCGGAGGCCAACGCGGTCCTGGAGAGCTACGGCTTCGCGCTCAACCGGACCCTTGTCAACGAGGACGAGCCGGCCCACATGCCCCGGCGCCGGGCGCTGATGAAGCCGTTCACCCCCGACGAGCTCGTCCACCACGAGCCGATGGTGCGCCGCCTGGCCCGGGAGGCGGTCGACGCGTTCGTCGACGACGGCCGCGCCGACCTGGTCACCCAGATGCTCTACACGGTGCCGCTCACCGTGGCGATGCACTTCCTCGGCATCCCCGAGGAGGACCAGGCCACGCTCAAGGAGTTCTCCGTCGCCCACACGGTCAACACCTGGGGCCGGCCCACCCCCGAGGAGCAGGTGCAGGTCGCCCACGCGGTCGGCCGGTTCTGGCAGTACGCCGGCCAGGTCCTCGACAAGCTCCGTCAGGACCCCTCAGGCCCGGGCTGGATGCCCTACTCCCTCCGCCAGCAGCGGGAGCACCCGGACGTCGTCACCGACTCCTACCTGCACTCGATCATGATGGCCGGCATCGTCGCGGCCCACGAGACCACCGCCCACGCCGGCAGCAACGCGGTGAAGTTCCTCCTGGAGAACCGCTCGGTCTGGGAGGAGATCTGCGCCGACCCCGGGCTCATCCCCAACGCCGTCGAGGAGTGCCTGCGCTACGTCGGGTCCGTGGCCGCCTGGCGCCGCATCGCCACCCGCGACACCGAGGTCGGCGGGGTGAAGATCCCCCAGCGCGCCAAGCTGCTCATCGTCCAGGCCACCGCGAACCGCGACCCCCGCCACTTCGAGGACGGGGATGAGTACGACGTGCGCCGCACCACCTCCTCCGACCACCTGACCTTCGGCTACGGCGCGCACCAGTGCATGGGCAAGAACCTCGCCCGCATGGAGCTGCAGATCTTCCTCCAGGAGCTGACCACCCGGCTGCCGCACCTGGAGCTGGAGGAGCAGGAGTTCGTCTACGTCCCGAACACCTCCTTCCGCGGCCCGGAGCACCTGTGGGTGCGCTGGGACCCCACGAAGAACCCCGAGCGCACCGACCCCTCGGTCCTGGAGCGCCGCTACCCGGTCACCGTCGGCGAGCCCTCCTCGGCCGCGCTGTCCCGCACCGTCGTCATCGAGCGCGTCGAGCGGGAGGGCGACCGGATCGTCGGCCTCATCCTCCGCGACGTCCGCGGCCGGCCGCTGCCCCGGTGGTCCTCCGGCGCGCACATCGACGTCGACTGCGGCCGCGACGCCGCCGGCGAGCCGATCTCCCGCCAGTACTCCCTGTGCGGACCGCCCGACGCCGACACCTACCAGATCGCGGTCCTCGAGGAGGACGACAGCCGCGGCGGCTCCCGCTGGCTGCACGCCCACGCCAAGGTCGGCGGCACGCTGCGGATCCGCGGGCCGCGCAACCACTTCCGGCTCGACCCGGAGGCGAACCACGTCGTCCTCATCGCCGGCGGGATCGGCATCACCCCGGTCCTCGCCCACGCCGACGCGGCCAGGGCCGCCGGCATGTCCTACGAGATCCACTACTGCGGCCGGTCCCGCTCCCGCCTGGCCTTCCTGGACCGCCTGGAGCGCGACCACGGCAGCCGGCTCACGACATACGTGAAGGACGAGGGCCGGCGCCTGGACCTGCGCACCCTCCTGGCCGACCTGCCCGAGGGCCACCAGGTCTACGCCTGCGGGCCGCAGCGGATGATCGACGAGCTCGAGGCGCTCGCCGCCGACTGGCCCGACGACGTGCTCCACGTCGAGCACTTCACCTCCCAGCTCGGCGAGCTCGACCCGAGCAAGGAGCACGCCTTCGACGTCGAGCTCAAGGACTCCGGCCTCACCGTCCACGTCGCCGCCGACCAGACCGTCCTGCAGGCGCTGCGCGGCGCCAACATCGACATCCAGTCCGACTGCGAGGAGGGGCTGTGCGGCTCCTGCGAGGCGGTCGTCCTGGAGGGCGAGGTCGACCACCGCGACGTGGTGCTGACGAAGAGCGAGAAGGAGAGCAACACCCGGATGATGACCTGCTGCTCCCGCGCCTGCGGCGAGCGGCTGGTGCTGGAGCTGTGAACCCGTCCCGACCCGGCGCACCCGGCCCGGGCCCGTCCCTCACGGAGTGACCGTATGACGCACCGACTGACCCGCCGACTCATCGCCCTCACGGCGGCCGTGGGCCTCGGCCTCACCGCCTGCGCCGCACCCGAGGAGGAGGACACCGGGACCGGCGGCACCGGCGCCGCCGGCGGCGACAGCGGCGACGGCCCGATCAAGATCGGCGTCAACATCGAGCTGAGCGGGCCCTCCGCGGTCCAGGGCACGGCCTACAAGAACGCCGTGGAGATGGTCGCCGAGGAGATCAACGCCGACGGCGGCGTCCTCGGCCGCGATCTCGAGCTGGTCATCCGGGACAACAAGTCCGACCCGACCGAGGCGCTGCAGGTCACCAAGCAGATGGTCGAGAACGAGGACGTCGTCGCCATCGTCGGTGGCGGCTCCTCCCCCACGACCATGTCGACGATCGAGTACGTCCAGTCCGCCGAGGTGCCGATCGTGTCGATGGGCTCCTCCGACGCCATCGTCGCGCCGGTCGAGGAGCGCGCCTGGGTGTTCAAGGTCCCGGCCGGCACCGACATGGTGATGGACAAGATCTTCGGTGAGTTCGAGAAGGAGGGCATCACCAGGGTCGGGTTCATCTCCGTCGACAACCCCTACGGCGACGCCGGCCTGCAGGCCTTCACGAACAACGCGCCCGACGCCGGGATCGAGATCGTCGGCACCGAGAAGTTCCAGGCCACCGACAAGGACTACACCTCGATCGTCACCAAGCTCGTCGGCCAGGACCCCGAGGCGATCATCGTCTGGGCGATCCCGCCCGGCGCCGGCATCGTCGCGCAGAACATCGCCGCCTCCGGCTTCGACGGCCCGGTCTACTACGACCCGGGCGCCGGCGCGGAGCTGTTCATCCGCGGCGCCGGCGAGGCCGCCGAGGGCGCCCGGCTGGTCCACCCGGCGGTGCTCGTCGCCGACCAGGTGCAGGGCGCGGCGAACCAGGACGTCATGACCGAGTTCCACCACGCCTACTCCGAGGCCTACGGGGAGTACTCCGGCTTCGCCTCCTACGGCGCCGACGCGCTGAAGATGATCGTCCAGGCGATCGAGGAGGCCGGCTCCACCGACCGGCAGGCGGTCCGCGACGCGCTGGAGACGATCGAGTACACCGGCATCACCGGCGTCTACTCGATGAGCGCCGAGGACCACTCCGCGCTCGACCCCGAGGCGCTGGTCATGGTGACCGTCGAGGACGGCGAGTGGAAGCTCCTCGAGGGCTGAGGGGCCGGCCATCGAAACGCTCCAGTACGTCGTCACCGGACTGAGCAACGGCGCCGTCTACGCCCTGGTGGGCCTGGGCATCGTCCTCGTCTACCAGGTCACCGGCATCATCAACTTCGCCCAGGGCGAGTTCGTCATGCTCGGGGCGCTGGGCTTCGCGATCCTGCGCGAGTCCGGGGTGCCGCTGCTGTTCGCCGCGGTCACCGCGGTCTCGGCGACCGTGGTCGCCGGGTTGGTCGTCGAGCGCCTGGCGATCGCCCCGGCCCGGCAGGCCACCCACATCCGGCTGATCATCCTCACCATCGGCGCCTCGATCACCATCCAGGGGCTGGCGCTGCTGTTCTTCGGCACCGACCCGCACTTCGCGCCGAACTTCAGCCAGGCCGACCCGATCCGCCTCGGCTCGGTCGTGGTGCTGCCGCAGTACCTCTGGGTGGTCGGCACCACCGCGGTCGTCGTCGTGGCGCTGTGGTGGTTCCTCACCCGCACCCTGACCGGGCGGGCGATGCGCGCGGTCGCGATGAACAAGGACGCCGCCCGCTCGGTCGGCATCTCCCCCAGCCGGATGTCGATGCTGGCGTTCATGCTCGCCGGCGGCCTCGGCGCGGTCGGCGGGGTGATCCTGGCCCCGCTGCAGGCCCCCGACGCGGGCATCGGTGTCTTCCTCGGGCTCAAGGGCTTCACCGCGGCGGTCATCGGCGGGCTGCACTCCCCCGCCGGCGCGGTCGTCGGCGGCCTGTCCATCGGGGTCGTCGAGTCGCTCGCCTCGGGCTGGCTCCCGTCGGGCTACAAGGACGCGGTCACCTTCGCGATCCTCTTCCTGGTCCTGCTGCTGCGCCCGCACGGGCTGCTCCGGTCGGTGCAGGAGGCCCGCGTATGACGCCCCGCTGGGTCCACACCCTCCTCCCGTATGCCGTGTTCGCCGGGGCGCTGCTGCTCGTCCCGCCCGTCTTCACCCGGGTGCCGTTCTTCACGATGTCCACCGGGGTGCAGATGGCGATCATGGCGATCGCGACGCTCGGCATGGTCGTGCTCATGGGCCACGCCGGGCAGATCTCCATCGGGCAGGCCGCGTTCTTCGGGATCGGCGCCTTCAGCTCGGCGATCCTCACCACCGACCTCGGGCTCTCGCCCGTCCTCGCCCTGGTGGCGGGGATGCTGCTGGCCGGCCTCACGGCATACGTGGTCGGTCTGGGCATCTTCCGGGTGACCGGGCACTACCTGGCCCTGGCGACCATCGCGTTCGGGCTCACCCTCGGGTTCGTCGCCCGGCAGGTCGAGATCACCGGCGGCGTCTCGGGGATCTACGGGGTGCCGCAGCTGGCCATCGGGAGCGTGGTGTTCCGCAGCGACCTGGCGTTCTACTACCTCGCCGCGGGGGTGCTGTTCGTCGCCGTCGTGCTGGTGCGCAACATGCTGACCTCAGTGTTCGGCCGGTCGCTGCTGGCGCTGGGCGACTCGGAGATCGCGGCGGCGTCCTCCGGGGTCGACACCGCGCGGCACAAGCGGAGCGCGTTCGTCATCGCGGCGGTGCTGGCCGCGCTGGCCGGCAGCCTCTACGCGCACTGGGTGACGTTCGTCGACTACCACACGCTGGACCTGCTGCTGTCGATCCAGATCCTCATCATGGCCACGGTCGGCGGTGTCGGGACGGTCTGGGGCGCGGCCGTCGGGTCGTTCCTGGTCATCGCGCTGTCCCAGGCCGCCAAGGAGACGCTGCCGCTGGTCTTCCCGAACGTCGGCGGCCAGTTCGAGATCGTCGTCTACGGGATCGCGCTGGTCGTCGTGCTGCTGTTCCTGCCCAAGGGTGTCGCGGGCACGCTCGCCGAGACGGTCGGCGGCCGGCGGAAGGAGCAGGCGCTGTGAGCGCGCCGATCGCGATCGAGCTGGACCGGCTCACCAAGGTGTTCGGCGGCGTCACCGCGGTCAAGGACGTCACGGTGCGGCACGACTCCGGCGGGGTGGTCGGGCTGATCGGGCCGAACGGCGCCGGCAAGACGACGCTGTTCAACATGGTCTCCGGGGCGATCGCGCCGACGTCGGGGACCATCCGGCTGGACGGTCGGGACGTCACCGGGCTGCGGCCGGACCGGATGAACCACGCCGGCGTCGCCCGGACCTTCCAGAACCTGCAGGTCTTCGGGTCGCTCACCGTCGAGGAGAACGTCCTCGTCGCCCGGGAGCGGTTCCTGCGCGCCGGGGCGCTGCGGTCGATGCTCGGGCGGCGGGCCGCCGAGGGCGAGCACCGGGCCGTGGCGCGGGAGCTGCTGGCACGGGTGGGGATGGGCGAGCACGCCCGCGAGAACGTCGCCGCCCTCCCCTACGGGATGCAGCGGCGGGTCGAGATCGCCCGGGCGCTGGCGTCCGAGCCGCGGCTGCTCCTGCTGGACGAACCGCTGGCCGGCCTGTCCCGCGCCGAGAGCCGCGACCTCACCGACCTGATGCGCGAGGTGGCCGACTCCGGGGTGACGGTGCTCCTCGTCGAGCACGACGTCGCCGCGGTCATGGGCGTCAGCGACCGGGTGCTGGTCCTCAACGTCGGCGAGCTGCTCGCCGACGGCCCGGCCGAGGTGGTGCAGCGTGACGAACGCGTCCGCGCGGCCTACCTGGGCGAGACGCTGGAGGAGCTGCGCGCCGAGGAGGGGACCGCATGAGTGTCCTGGAGGTGACCGACCTGCGGGCCGGGTACGGGCGGATCGAGGCGCTGCACGGCGTCTCCCTGCACGTCGACGCCGGCGAGGCGGTGACGATCATCGGCTCCAACGGCGCCGGCAAGACCACCCTGCTCAAGACGATCGCCGGGCACCTGCGACCGACCGCCGGCCGGGTCGTGCTGGCCGGTGAGGACATCAGCCACTGGACCCCCGAGCGCCGCACCCGCGCCGGGATCGGCCTGGTGCCCGAGGGCCGTCAGGTCTTCCCCGGTCTGCCGGTCATCGACCACCTGCTGCTCGGCGCCTACACCCGTCGTCGCGACGCGGCGGTGAGGTCCGACCTGGACCACATGCTCGACCTGTTCCCGATCCTGCGGGAGCGGTCCAGGCAGCTGGCCGGCACCCTCTCCGGCGGCCAGCAGCAGCTGATGGTCATCGCCCGGGCCCTGATGAGCCGTCCCAAGGTCCTCCTCCTCGACGAGCCGTCCCTCGGCCTGGCGCCCCTCGCGGTCCACGAGGTCGTCGACAAGCTCACCCAGCTCGTCGGCGAGGGCACCACCCTGCTGCTCGTCGAGCAGAACGCCCGCGCCGCCTTCCAGGTCGCCTCCCGCGGCTACGTCCTCACCCGCGGCGAGGTCATCGCCGAGGACGACGTGACGGCCCTGCAGGCCGACCCCCGCGTCCAGGAGGCGTACCTGGGGCGCTGACCGGTCCCCTCCCCCCCACCCCTCCATCCAAACGCCCCGAGTGGCGGCCCCACACCCATCCGGACGCCCCGAGTGGCGGCTCTCCGGCCATCCGAACGGTCACGCTCGTGCGACCGGCAACAACGCGCTGACTAACAGTCGCTATAACAGCGCCAGGTCACCGCGTTAATTGCCGGAGCGGGTGGCGACGGGACCCCTTCATGGTGGGCGTGCCTCTGCCTTCGCAACACGTCCGGGTCGCGCAGGGTCACTGAAAGCCACCCCGGCGTTGTGCTTGGGTGTTTGCATGACTCCTTCCCACGACACCGGCAACGCCCTTGTCCGGGCCTTGAACAAGATCACCGATGACGAGGCCTTGGGATACCTGGAGCGGTACTTCGAGAAGAACGCAGACGGACAGGTCATCTTCACGGGATCTCAGTTCGAGACTTTCGCAGGCGGAGGCGATGGCGCCACGGCGAACGAGATCACCGCGGAGGACCTCATAGCCGTTTCGACGCTCGCCGTCCATGTGCCTGCTCGTGCTGCGACCGCGATCCTCACGATCCACCACCAGCAGATCGCGGACCTGCTGCAAGAGCTCCCGACGAGCTGGCGGTTGGAGGCACTGTCGCATGACGAGTTCGCTCACTTCACCGACCGCAAGGGACCAGCTCAACGACTGTGGGACCTTCTCCGCAACCACGCGAACCCCTGGGGCGTCGGCCCCACGACGGCCAGCAAGATCATGGCGCGCAAACGTCCGCACCTGATCCCGGTCTATGACTCGATCATCCGGGAACGAGTGGACCTATCGGGCAGCGGCGACCAGTGGGACGTCTGGTGGCATGCACTTCGGGCGAACGATGCTGAGCTCGTCCCTCGCCTCGACAGAATCCGCGCTGAGTCGAGGCAGGACCACCTGTCCATTCTCAGGACACTCGACATCATCCTCTGGATGGACGGTCGCTCAGGCGTCCCCACCGAGGAGACGGTCGGTGATGAGTCGGTGGAAGACGACTTGGCGGAAGCTCGTCCGGGACTGCTGCACGGGTAGGTGACATCTGATCTGTGACGCTTGGAGGCGTCGCTGGAAGGATGTGCACTGTGCCCAAGCCCTATCCCCAGGAGTTCCGTGACGACGTCGTGAACGTCGCTCGGAGTCGTGAGCCTGGACAGACGATCAACCAGATCGCGGCCGACTTCGGCATCGCCGAGTCGTGTCTGCGCAACTGGATGCGCGCGGCCGACGTCGCCGACGGTGCCCGGCCCGGGACCACCGCGGCCGAGAACGCCGAGCTGCGCGAGGCCAAGAAGCGGATCCGGCTGCTGGAGCAGGAGAACGAGGTCCTGCGCCGCGCCGCGGCCTACCTGTCCCAGGCGAACCTGCCGGGAAATGATGTACCCGCTCGTCCGCGAGCTGTCCGGCGACGGGATCCCCGTCACGGTGACGTGCCGGGTGCTCAGGATCGCTCGCCAGCCCTACTACCGGTGGCTCGCGGACCCGGTCACCGACGCCGAGCTGGCAGCCGCCTACCGCGCCAACGCCCTGTACGACGCGCACAAGGACGACCCCGAGTTCGGCTACCGGTACCTGGCCGACGAGGCCCGCGACGCCGGCCAGGACATGTGCGAGCGGACCGCCTGGCGACTGTGCTCACAGAACGGCTGGTGGTCCGCGTTCGGCAAGAAGCGCGGCAAGAACGCCCAAGTTGCCCGGGCCTCCGGTGCACGACGACCTGGTCGAGCGCGACTTCACCGCGCAGGCACCGAATCGGCTGTGGCTGGCCGACATCACCGAGCACCGCACGGGCGAGGGCAAGCTCTACCTGTGCGCCGTCAAGGACGTCTTCTCCAACCGGATCGTGGGCTACTCGATCAGCGACCGGATGAAGTCACGCCTGGCCGTCGACGCACTCAACAGTGCCGTCACCCGGCGCGGTGACGTCGCCGGCTGCATCCCGGAAGGTGTCAAGGCCGGTGAGACAGATTCCGTCAGGCAGTCTGTATGAGGGCCTCCTGTGAGGGTTGGTTGATCCAGGCGGCCTCGGGCAGCTTGGGCGCCTGGGGTCGGCGGTGGCCGAAGCGCTCGAGGCGGGCGGCGTAGGCCGCGTCCAGGGTGGCCTGTCGCTGGGCGCGGACCTGGCCGGCGGTGCCGTAGTGGACGCTGGCGGGGGTGTGCAGCCCGATCCCGCAGTGGCGGTGCTCGTGGTTGTAGTAGGCGAAGAACGTCTCGCTAAAGGCGCGGGCGTCGGCCAGGGACCCGAAGTTCTCGGGGAAGACCGGGGCGTACTTCAGCGTCTTGAACGCCGCCTCGCTGTAGGGGTTGTCGTTGGACACGTGCGGTCGGGAGTGGGACCTGGCCACCCCGAGGTCGACGAGCAGCTGGGCCACCGGTTTGGAGGTCATCGAGGTGCCCCGGTCGGCGTGCACCGCGTCCGGGACGCCGTGCACGCCCATCGCCTGTTCGAGCATCGCCGTGGCGATGTCGGCGTCCTCGCGGGCAGCGACGGTCCAGGCGACGACGAACCGGGAGAAGATGTCGAGCACGACGTACAGGTCGTAGTACACGCCCCGCTCCGGGCCGCGCAGCTTGGTGATGTCCCAGCTCCACACCTGGTCCGGCGCCGTCGCGACGAGCTCGGGACGGGTGCGGGTCGGGTGGGTCGCCTGCCGGCGCCGTTCCCCGGCCATGTCGTGCTCGCGCAGGATCCGGTGCATCGTCGACATCGAGCACAGGTAGGTGCCCTCGTCCAGCAACGTGGCCCAGACCTGAGCGACCGACTTGTCCGCGAACCGCTGGCTGGTCAACACGGCCAGCACGCGGGCCCGCTCGGCCGGTGTCAGCTTGTTCGCCGGTGCCGGCCGCGGCCTCCGTGGACGTGGCGGTGGCGGGTTCTTGGCCCGGTAGTGACTGGCGCGGGAGCGACCCAGCAGCGCGCACGCAGCCGCGGTGCCGACGTGCTCGGCCACCTCGTCCACGGCCGGGTTGATCACCGCGGCGACCGCGGCGGCTTGTCCGCGCTCTCGGAGAGCGTCTCCAAGAGCGCGTGTGCTTTTCCCATCAGGTCCAGCGCCGCCCTGGTCTTGGCCAGCTCGGCCTCGGCCTTCTCCGCCCGGGCCCGTAGCGCCTGCAGCTCCCGCTCGCGCCGGTCCCGCGGCCTGCTGCCCAGCCCGGACAGCGAGCCGGCCTGCGCGGCTTTGCGCCACTCGGCGATGTGGGAGGTGTACAGGCCCTCCCGGCGCAGGATCGCGCCCCGCTCCTCCCGGTCCGCGGCGTCGTACTCGGCCAGGATCGCCGCCTTGAACTCGGCGGTGAACGTCCGCCGCTTGGGCCGGTCAGCACGAGGAGCCATAGCCCAATCATCGGCGCCGACATCAGCAACCGTCATTGTCATCTCAATGTGTCCATCTCTCGCCCCGTGCGAGGTCAGTAGCAAATCAGCGGTGGTGTCTCACCCCATCCTGACGCACAGGG
>Ga0310825_100943_pt1 | contig 14545 bp, 19 predicted proteins | sample WT_ome_9_FD_202243 | JGI IMG/M metagenome (GOLD analysis project Ga0310825, IMG submission 202243) | Sorghum-adapted microbial communities enriched on wild type (WT) sorghum from Joint BioEnergy Institute, Emeryville, California, United... ... | reverse complement strand
GCCGATATTGATTCTCATGGCTCGCACCCACCGGCCGTCTAGTAGATCTGATCCTGCACATCCCGGTCAACCACATTGTTCAGTTGGCGATTCAGCCCGAGGCTGCCGTCGCCGATCAGGATGCCGCTGCCGATGATTTTCTGATTGACGGTCATCTCCCGGTGAAGCGTGTTGCCGAAATTGATCGAACCATTCTGGGACACGCTGGTGATTTTCAGGTTGAAGATGTTGTTAACGGTGGGCATTTGTCACCCCTCCAGTCATTTCATTTTATGGCCCGGAGGCGCGAACGTTACCGCGCTTTCCCGCCCGGGGCCGATAGCCCGATCCGGGACAAGGTTACGCAAAAATTGAACATATAAGTAATAAAACCTCACATAATATAGGCACCAAGTCGGAATTCGGAAAATAAATGTTATGTATATTGACATAAAAAATCGATGCCCCTATAATGAGAGACACGAACGTTGGAAAAATACAGGGAGATAACGTTCGGAAATATGACATTTCGGGGAGTGGGAAGATGAGAAATCGGAAGAGGATCTGGCTTTCGGCGATGATGCTGCTGCTTGCCATCGCGGTGGTGCTGGCGGGCTGCGGCGGAGGCGGCGGAAACGCGGGGGCCGGATCGAGCCCGGCGTCCGGGTCGGACGGCGGTTCGTCCGACGGCGGATCGGGCGGTTCGTCCGGCGGCGGGGAGTCCTCCGGCGCAGGCGGCGAGGGCGAGATCAAGGTCGGCATCCTGCACTCGCTGAGCGGCACGATGGCGATCAGTGAAGTTTCCGTCAAAGACGCGGAACTGCTCGCGATCGAAGAGATCAACGCGAAGGGCGGCGTGCTCGGCAAGAAGCTTGTGCCGATCATCGAAGACGGCGCGTCCGACTGGCCGACGTTCGCCGAGAAGGCGCGCAAGCTGCTCTCGGAAGACAAGGTCGCGACGGTGTTCGGCGGCTGGACCTCGGCGAGCCGCAAGGCGATGCTGCCGGTGTTCGAAGAGCTGAACGGCTTGCTCTGGTATCCCGTGCAGTACGAAGGCCTGGAAGCTTCACCGAACATCTTCTACACCGGAGCGACGACGAACCAGCAAATCGTGCCGTCGGTCACGTGGCTTCTGGAAAATCGCGGCAAGAAGTTCTTCCTGCTCGGCTCCGACTACGTGTTCCCGCGCACGGCGAACAAGATCATCAAGGCGCAGCTTGCGGCCGAAGGCGGCGAAGTCGTCGGCGAAGAGTACACGCCGCTCGGCCATACCGACTACAGCACGATCATCAGCAAGATCAAGCAGGCGAATCCCGATGTCGTCTACAACACGCTGAACGGCGACAGCAACGTGGCGTTCTTCAAGCAGCTGAAGGATGCCGGCATTACGGCGCAGGATCTGACGACGCTGTCCGTCTCGATCGCCGAGGAGGAGATCCGCGGCATCGGCGCCGACGTGCTGGAAGGCCATCTCGCGGCATGGAACTACTATCAGACAACCGACACGCCGGAGAACAAGGCGTTCGTCGAAGCCTACAAGGCGAAGTACGGCCAGGACCGCGTCACCGCCGACCCGATCGAAGCGGGCTACATCGCGGTGTACCTGTGGGCCGCGGCCGTCGAGAAGGCCGGCACGACCGACGTCGACGCCGTGCGCGAGGCGGCGAAGGGCATCGAATTCGGCGCGCCGGAGGGCAAAGTGACGATCGACGGCGACAACCAGCACATCTACAAGACGGTCCGCATCGGCGAAGTGCAGGCCGACGGCATGTTCAAGGAACTGTGGGCGACGGACGGCCCCGTGAAGCCCGACCCGTACCTGACCGGCTACGATTGGGCGGCCGGTCTGGCCGATGAATGATCGCGGGCCGCAACCCGGAAAAGGGCGCCCGGTCAAACCGGGCGCTTCCTCTTCCCTGAAGCCGGAGGGGATGACCATGGATGTGATGCTCCTTCAATTGTTCAACGGCATCAGCGTGAGCTCGATCCTGCTGCTCATCGCGCTCGGGCTTGCGATCACCTTCGGGCTGATGAACGTCATCAACATGGCGCATGGCGAGATGATCATGATCGGCGCGTACGCCGCGTTCGTCACGCAGAACCTCTTCCTCGCGGCGCTGCCGAAGGACATGTTCGACTGGTATTTCGCGCTGGCCATACCGGTGAGCTTCGCGGTCAGCTTCCTGTTCGGATTGCTCCTGGAGTCGTCGCTGATCCGTTTTCTCTACGGCCGCCCGCTGGACAGCCTGCTGGCGACCTGGGGCGTGGGTCTCGCGCTGCAGCAAGTCGCCCGCTCGATCTTCGGCGCTCCGAACGTCGCGGTGACGAGTCCGGGCTGGCTGAACGGCGGATGGGCGGTCATGGAAGGCGTCGTGCTGCCGTACAAGCGGCTGTTCATCATCGCGCTGGTCGCCTTCGTGCTGCTCCTCATGTACGTGTACATCTACCGCACGCCGGAAGGGCGGCGGATGCGGGCGGTCATGCAGAACCGCGACATGGCGGCCTGCCTCGGCATCTCGACGCGGCGCGTCGACGCGATTACCTTCGCGGTCGGCTCCGGCATCGCCGGCGTCGCCGGATGCGCGCTCACGCTGATCGGCCCGATCGGCCCGTCCATCGGCACCTACTACATCGTCGACGCGTTCATGGTCGTCGTGCTCGGCGGCGTCGGCAAGCTGATCGGCTCCGTGCTCGGCGCGCTCGGCATCGGCATGGCGAACACGCTGCTTGAGTTCTGGACGACCGCTTCGCTGGGCAAAGTGCTCGTCTTCCTCGCCGTCATCCTGTTCCTGCAATGGAAACCCCGGGGGATCATCGCCGTGCGGACGCGTTCGCTCGACACATGATGCGGGCACAAAACCGTTAGCGAGAGGTGAAGCGTCATGCCTTCTGCCCATTGGACGCCCCGGCGCATCTGGCTGCTCGCCGGGTATGCGGCGGCCGTGTCCGCGCTGCTGTGCGCGCCGCTCTATCTGAATGACTTCCGCCTGAACCTGCTGGCGAAGTTCCTCGCGCTCGCCATCGCGGCGCTCGGCCTCGATCTCATCTGGGGCTACACCGGCATCCTCAGCCTCGGCCACGGCGTCTTCTTCGGACTCGGCGCCTACGCGATGGCGATGCATCTGAAGCTCGTGGCCTCCGGCGGCAAATTGCCGGACTTCATGAGCTGGAGCGGGCTCACGAAACTGCCGTGGTTCTGGAAGCCGTTCGAATCGCCGGCCTTCGCGATGGCGGCCGGGGTGCTGCTGCCGGTGCTGCTCGCCCTGGTCCTCGGCTGGTTCACGTTTCGCAATCGGATCAAGGGCGTCTATTTCACGATCCTGACGCAGGCGCTCGTCATCATCACGACGACGCTGTTCGTCGGGCAGCAGGCCTACACGGGCGGAACGAACGGCATCACCGGATACAGCACCCTGTTCGGATTCCGGATCAGCGATCCGCGGACGAAGGTTTGGCTGTACCTGGCGACGGCCGTCGCGCTGTTCGCCGCTTTCGCCCTCTGCCGGTATCTGACGGGGAGCCGGTTCGGGCGCGTGCTGCGGGCCATCCGGGACGGGGAGAACCGGGCGCGGTTCATCGGCTACGACCCGGCCGTCTACCAGATGACCGCGTTCTGCGTGTCCGCCGGGTTGGCCGGACTTGCGGGCATGCTGTTCGTGCTGCATGTCGGCATCATTTCCCCGTCGATGATGGGCATCGTGCCGTCCATCGAGATGGTGCTCTGGGTGGCGATCGGCGGACGCGGCACGCTCATCGGCGCGGTGCTCGGCGCGATCCTGATGAACGGGGCGAAGAGCGTGCTGAGCGAATCGTATCCCGAGCTTTGGACGCTGCTGATCGGGCTGCTGTTCGTCGCGGTTGTCGTATTCATGCCGCGCGGTCTGGCCGGCCTGGCCGACCTGCCGGCGGCGCTGCGAAGAAGGAGGGAGAGAAGCGATGAGAGCGGTGGAGTCGGAAGCGCCGGCGGATTTGGAGATGCGTCCGGCGCAGAAGCCGGGGGCGCGGAAGGAGTCCGACATTCTCCGGTGTGAGTCGGTGGTCGTCGATTTCGACGGGTTCAAGGCGCTGCAGGGGATGAACTTCACGCTCCGGCAGGGCGAGCTGCGGTTCCTGATCGGCCCGAACGGCGCGGGCAAGACGACGCTGCTGGATGTCATCTGCGGCAAGGTGAAGCCGGCGTCCGGCCGCGTCCTGTTCCGCGGCGACACCGATCTGACGAAGCGGCGGGAGCACCAGATCGCGAAGCTCGGCATCGGGCGGAAATTCCAGGCGCCGTCGATCTTCCCGTCGCTCACGGTGCGCGAGCATCTGGAGATCGCGATGCGCCAGGACAGGGGCGTGTTCGCGACGCTCCGGGCGAAGCTGACGCCCGGGGACGAGGACCGCATCGCGGCGCAGCTCAAGATGATCGGCCTGGAGGCGAAGGCGGGATGGAAGGCCGGAAGCCTCTCCCACGGCGAGAAGCAGTGGCTCGAGATCGGCATGATGCTCATGCAGGAGCCGGAGGTGCTGCTGCTCGACGAGCCGGCGGCGGGCATGACCGACCGGGAGACGGAGAAGACGGGCATCCTGCTGCGCGAGATCGCGCGCAGGCAGTCGGTCATCGTCGTCGAGCATGACATGGAGTTCGTGCGGAACTTCGCGAGCGCGGTCACCGTCATGCACGAAGGCAAGCTGCTCGCCGAAGGCTCCGTGGACGAAGTGCAGTGCGACGAGCGCGTGATGGAAGTCTATCTCGGACGAAGGCGGGATGCCGATGCTGACCGTTCGACAGCTTGAGACGGGCTACGGCGGCACCGTCATCCTGCGCGGGGTGTCATTGGATGTGAAGCCGGGACAGGTCGTCTGCCTGCTCGGCCGCAACGGCGTCGGCAAGACGACGCTCATGAAGGGCATCATGGGCGTGCTGAAGGCGCGCAAGGGAAGCGTCGCGTTCAAGGGCGAGGATCTGACCGGCCGCCCGCCGGGCTTCCGCGCCCGGCGCGGCATCGGCTACGTGCCGCAGGGGCGGGAGATCTTCCCGCTGCTTACGGTGTACGACAATCTCGTGCTCGGGCTGGAGGCCGCGGGCGGGCGGCTCAAGACGGTTCCGGAGGAAGCGATCGCGCGTTTCCCGGCGCTGCCCTCGCTCTACGGTCGGCGCGGCGGCGACCTGAGCGGCGGCCAGCAGCAGCAGCTCGCCTTCGCGCGGGCGCTGGCGTCGCGGCCGGAGCTGCTCCTGCTCGACGAGCCGTGCGAAGGGATCCAGCCGTCGATCGTGGAGGAGATCCGCGAAGTCATCCGCGACATCAAGCGCGAGGGCCGGACGGCGATTCTGCTCGCGGAGCAGGATCTCGAGTTCGTGCGCGGCGTCGGCGACTATTGCTACATGATGGACCGGGGCATGATCGTCTGGCATGGCGAGGCGTCCGGGCTGACCGACGACGTCGTGCACCGGCATCTGGCGGTATGACCCGGTTGTCCGGGCGAGTCTGGCGAGTATACAGAAGGAGGCATGCATCATGCATATACCGGACGGTTATTTGAGCCTGGAAGTGTGGACGACGACGACGGTTGCGGGGGCGGCCGCCGCGGCCTGTGCGCTGCGCCGGACGCGCGTCGAACTTGCGCAGCCGCAGGTGCCGGCGGCCGCCCTGGCCGGGGCGTTCATCTTCGCGGCGCAGATGCTGAACTTTCCGATCGCCGGCGCGACCTCGGGCCATTTCCTCGGCAGCGCGCTGGCCGCGATCCTGTTCGGCCCGTGGGCGTCGGCCGCCATCATGACGGCCGTGCTGATCGTTCAGGCGGTCCTGTTCCATGACGGCGGCATCACCGCGCTCGGCGCGAACATGCTGTGCACGGCCGTCATCGGCTCGTTCGCCGGCTGGGGCGTCTACAAGGCCGGACTCCGGCTGCTCAAGGGCCGGCTGCACGCCGCCGCGTCGTTCGCCGCGGCTTGGGCGTCCATCGTCGCGGCCGCCGGCGGCGTCGCGCTGCTGCTGGCGCTGTCCGGCGCCGCGCCGCTCGGCGCCGTGCTGGACGCGATGCTCGGCTGGCATGCGCTCATCGGCATCGGCGAGGGCCTGATCACGATGGCGGCCGTCGCCTGGCTCACGGAGCGCCGGCCGGCCCTCGCGCGGGAAGGTGCGGCGGCATGAGCGGCAGACGCGGCGGACCGGGCGGGGCGGGCGAGGCGGGCGGCCGCGCGTACCGGCTGACGGGCAGCCGGCGCAAATGGGCGGCGCTGGCCGTCCTGACGCTGGCGGCGGCGGGTCTGTTGTCCCCTTGGGCGTCGGGGCATCCCGACGGGCTGGAGCGCGTCGCCGAGGATCTCGGGTTTATCGAACGGGAGGCGTCCGTCCACTCGCTGTCGCCGATGCCCGATTACGAAGTGGCCGGCATTCCGTGGGAAGCCGTCCGGGTCGGGCTTGCCGGCCTGATCGGCGCCGTCGTCCTGGGCGCCCTTCTGTGGGCCGCGCTGCGCGCGCTGGCGCACCGGAGCCGGTAGCCGGACGGCGGGAACGCCTGCGCGCGGGACGGCTTCCCGCCGGACGGGACACCGATCCATGGCGGAATACGATTCCGGTCCCGAAACGGCCGGCCGGGCGTGAACGCGCGCCCCGGCCGGCCGTTTCCCGTTCCGGGAAATGCTGGAGCCTTCCGCAAGCGCCGCGCGGCTGGTGGTTTCAGGACGATCCGGGCAAGCGCATAACGTTCTGGGAGCAGTTGAATACTATGGGCAGATCGCTTCTGGCTCACTCCAAGCCGCTTCCCGGACCGAGCGACGGCCCGGCGGGCGGTGTCACATATGCCAGGGTCAATCGTCCCGATTGTCTCCGCCAGATTCTGCCGAAACAAATCTTCTACGAAAGTGGGGCATCCAGAATGAAAGCAACAGGTATCGTCCGCCGGATCGATGACCTCGGCCGTGTCGTAATTCCGAAGGAAATCCGCCGCACGCTGAGAATTCGTGAAGGCGACCCGCTGGAGATCTTCGTCGACCGCGACGGCGAAGTCATCCTGAAGAAGTATTCCCCGATCGGGGAGCTCGGCGACTTCGCCAAGGAATATGCCGAATCGCTGTATGAGAGCACGGGACACATCGCCTTGATCTGCGACCGCGACACGATCATCGCCGTGGCCGGCGCGTCGAAGAAGGAGTTCCTGGACAAGCCGGTCGGCGCGCTGCTCGAGCAGAGCATGGAGAACCGGAAGGCCGTTCTCGAGCCGAACGGCGGACGGTTCGAGCTGGTCAAGGACACGGAGGACCAGTTCAGCTCGATCGCGGCCGCGCCGATCGTCGCCGGGGGCGACCCGATCGGCGCCGTCGCGCTCGTCAGCAAGGAAGAAGGCGTGAAGATGGGGCAGATGGAAGCGAAAATGGCGGAGACGGCCGCCGGATTCCTGGCGAAACAGATGGAGCAATAAGCGGGCAACTCTGTCGAGACCAAGCTTCCCCGCGCGTCGACCGCGAACGGGGGAGCTTTTGTTGTGCGCCGAATGCCCGATTGGGTTATAATGGTGAACGGCGGCCCCGCGGGCCGCCGCGGAAGGAGGATTCACGGGCGCGATGTCACCGACCATCATCGTCGCAGGGCTCGGATCCGGCGGCGAAGACCATATGACGCTGGGCGTCTGGCGGCGGCTTCGGGAGACGCCGCGGCGCTACGCGCGGACGGCCAGCCATCCCGCGGTGCGGAAGCTTGCCGGACAGGGGCTGGAATTCGTCTCTTTCGACCACATCTACGAGCAATCGGATTCGTTCCCGGAGGCATACGAGCGGATCGCGGACGAGCTGATCCGGCTGGCGAAGGCGGATGGCGGTCCGATTCTCTACGCGGTGCCGGGCCATCCGATGGTGGCCGAGAAGACGGTGCGGCTGCTCGCCGAACGGTGCGAAGGCGCCGGCATACGGCTCGAGATCGTCGGCGGCGAGAGCTTCCTCGACCAGGCGTTCATCCGGCTCGGTTTCGATCCGATCGAGGGATTCCAGCTGCTCGACGCTTCGGATGTTAAGCCGTCCCTGCTCAGGCCGGAGCTGCACACCGTCATCGCCCAGGTGTACGACCGGCTCACCGCGTCCGACGTCAAGCTGTCGCTGATGGAGCGCTACCCGGACGGCCATCCGGTGACGGTCGGGCACGCGCTGGGCGTTCCGGGCGAGGAGCGGATCGAGACGGTGCCGCTGCGCGAGCTGGACCGGCTGGAGGCGTACGGCAACATGACGCTGGTCTGGGTGCCGAAATCCGACGATCCGATGCTCAGGAACCGGTCGTTCGACCGGCTGCACGAGATCGTCGCCATCCTCCGCAGCCCCGAAGGATGCCCCTGGGATCGGGAGCAGACGCACCGGTCCATCCGCAAAAATTTCATCGAGGAGACGTACGAGGCGATCGAGGCGATCGACAACGACGATCCCGTCGGCATGCAGGAGGAGTTCGGCGACGTGCTGCTGCAGGTGATGCTGCACAGCCAGATGGAGGCGGAGAACGGCACGTTCGACATCTACGACGTCATCCAGGCGCTGAACGAGAAGCTGCTGTTCCGGCATCCGCACGTGTTCGGCGACACCGGCGCGGCGAACGCGGACGAGGCGCTTGCGAACTGGGAACGGATGAAAGCGGAGGAGAAGCGGCGGAAGGGTCTCCCCGAGCGGTCGTCCGTGCTGGACGGCATTCCGCGCGATCTGCCCGCGCTCATGAAGGCGTACGCGCTGCAGAAGAAGGCGGCCAAGGTCGGATTCGACTGGCGGGAGATCGGCCCGGCGCTGGACAAGGTCGGCGAGGAGCTCCGGGAGCTGCGCGAGGCGGTCGCGGCGGGGAAAGACAAGGAAGCGCAGGCGCTCGAGCTCGGCGATCTGCTGTTCGCCGCCGTCAACGTCGCGCGGTTCATCGGCGCCGATCCCGAGGAGGCGCTCGCCCGGACGAACGCGAAGTTCAGCCGCCGGTTCGCCTATATCGAGGAGCAGCTCAAGAAGAGCGGCAAGACGTTCGATCAGACCGATCTGGAAGAAATGGATCGTTGGTGGGAAGAAGCGAAACGGAAGAACTAGGACTTTTCGACGTTTTCCCGCGATTTCCCTCGATAATTCGAAAAATTTGACGCGGTCAGGCAGGATTTTCCCGTTTCCGGAAAGAATAGAAGATGCGGATGCTTGCAATGCCGCCGCGGAGCGGCCTGGCGCGGCTCCGTGCGGACACTGCGGACACTAATAAAGATGATCGAAATCAGGAGGCTGTGAGCAAGATGAACAAGACGGATTTGATCAACAACATCGCCGCAAAGAGCGGGCTCTCGAAGCGCGACGTCGAGACGGTGCTGAACGGTTTTCTCGGCGAAGTGACGGCTGCGCTTCAAGCCGGCGACAAGGTTCAGCTGATCGGCTTCGGCACGTTCGAGACGCGCAAGCGCAACGGCCGCAAGGGCCGCAACCCGCAAACGGGCAAGACGATCGACATCCCTGCATCCAAGGTCCCGGCGTTCAAGGCGGGCAACAAGCTGAAAGAAGCCGTAAAGTAATGGCATGAGGCTGGACAAATTCCTCAAAGTTTCCCGGCTCATCAAGCGGCGGACGGTGGCGAAGGACGTCTCCGGACAGGGTCGCGTCTGGATCAACGGCCGCGAGGCGAAACCGAGCAGCACGGTCAAGGTGGGCGACGAACTGACGATCCAGTTCGGCCAGAAGACGGTGACGGTCCGGGTCGAGCGGCTCGCCGAGACGACCCGCAAGGACGAAGCCGCCGGCATGTACACCTTGATTCGTGAAGCGTTCCGCCGGGATGGCGAAGAGGAAGGGCAGCAAGCGTGAACCGAAGACAAGGCCGTCTCCGGCGCCGCGGCAAGCGGCGCGGGAGGCGGCCTTTTTCGCTCCCGGGATTTGCGCGCCCGCGCGCGCCGGCCTGTTCTAAAACTTGTCCTTTTCCCATATCCATGGTGATGTAAGGGAGGAGGCCAGGCCATGATCGAACAGTCGAAAGCGAAACGCCAGGAAATCAGAATGCTGAACCGCAAGGTTCTGGAGATTACGGGCATCCGGAACGTGGAGAGCTTCGACAGCGAGGAGTTCCTGCTCGATACCGAGCTCGGCTTCCTGACCGTCCGCGGTCAGCATCTGCACATGAAGCATCTCAGCCTCGAGCAGGGACTCGTCGCCATCGAGGGCTCGATCCATACGATCGCCTATCTCGACGGCGCTTCCGCCGACAAATCCAAAGGCTTCTTCGGGAAGTTGTTCAAGTGAGCCTGCAGGTCCAGTTTCTGACGCTCGCCTCCGTGGCGCTGGCCGGCATCGGCATGGGCGCGGCCTTCGACGGCTACCGGGTCGCGGCCCGCGAGCTGAACGCCGGCCGGCTGTGGATTCCGGTGTTCGATCTCCTGTATTGGCTGCTGGCCGCGCTGGTCGTGTTCCGCGTGCTGCTGGCGGTCAACGAGGGCGAGGTGCGGCTGCCCGTCTTCCTCGGATTTTTCATCGGGCTGGCGTTCTATTTCTGGCTGCTCAGCGATCCGGTCATCCGGCTGTACCGGCTGCTCGCCGCGGCCGTACGGCGGATGATCCGCATTGCCGTCCGCGCCGCCGATCTGCTCGTCGTCCGGCCGGTGCTGTGGCTGGGGCGTCTTGCATCCGGGCTTTTCAGACTAGTCCGTGCTGCCTCTATGGTTCTGTTCCGTTTTGTGATACAATTATTTAGCCCGATACTTGGCTTGATCGCCCGGCTTGCACGTCCCGCGTGGCTCCCGATCCGAAGGCGGGGCGCGGCATGGGCGAAGGCGGCGGGAAGATTGCCGCTCATCAACCGATTGGCTGCCATGATTCGCCATTGGAAGAACAGACGGTCCTAGGAGGTACGGCACGTGGCGGATGCCCGAAAGCATACCCCCTCCCGAACGGGCATGAAGCGGCGTCTCAGGATCTGGTTTCTGATCGTTGCTTCGTTCATGGGGTGGGCGGTCTATACATCCGTCGAGCAGCTGGAAGCCCGGTCGGAGACGATGCAGGCGCTCAGGTCGCTGCAGGAGAAGGTCATTGCGGCCGAACAGCGCCAGGCCGAACTCGAGTTCGAGATCGATCGGCTGGGCAACCCGGAATACATCAAGGAGCTTGCCCGCAAGAACGGCCTCACCATGCCCGGGGAACAGCCGATCCAGGTGACGGAGAGCGGCGACTGATCCGCCTCTGCTCTGTTGTGTTGCCTGCGGCGTTCGGTTATAATCACGGTTAGAACAGCCTTTCGCTGGAGCCTGAGTCAGCCGTGCCCCATGCGTATGGAATTGTTCTTCTTGATCCAATTCTTTAGGGAGGCCAATCTTGTTCATGGCAATCGAAGTGGGAGCCAAGTTGGAGGGCAGGGTGACGGGCATTACGCATTTCGGGGCATTCGTCGATCTGGCTGACGGTGTCACGGGGCTCGTGCACATTTCGGAAATTGCCGACCATTACGTCAGGGACGTGAACGACCATCTGAAGATCGACGACATCGTCACGGTGAAGGTCATCCACGTCGACAAGGACGGCAAGATCGGTCTGTCGATCAAGCAGGCCATCGATCGTCCGGAAGGCTACGTTCCTCCGCAGCGCGGCGACCGCAGGCCGGGCGGCCGCGGCGGATTCAAATCGGCTCCCGGCAGAATGTCTTTCGAAGAGAAGATGTCCCGGTTCCTGAGAGACAGCGAGGAGCGAATCGCCTCGCTGAAGCGGAATACGGAAGGCAAGCGCGGAGGCCGCGGATCTCGGCGCGGCTGAGACGGAACCAATCGAAGACGCAGGCAGAACCTACGGGGTTCTGCCTTTTTTGTCGGGACGGGGCTTCATGCCCGGAGCCATCCCGCCGATCCGCGGCGGATGCGGGAGTCGTTCCGGGTGGTTGTACCCGGAATTGGCGGCCGGTACAATGAAGCTGAATCTGGGGGTGGTATCCATATGACCCAAGCCCGTGTGCTGGTTGTCGAAGATGATCCGGATGTCAATCGGCTTATCGTGAAGACGCTGGAAAGGGAACATATGGCGGCCGTGCCGGCTTACGACGGACTCGAAGCGGATGCGGCGCTGCAACATTCGGAATTTGACCTTGTCATCCTGGATTTGATGATCCCGCGCCTGGACGGATGGGAGCTTTTGACCCGCATCCGGGCGGCTAGCCGCATTCCCGTCATCATTTTGTCCGCCAGGGATGAGGAGACGGACAAAATCGTCGGACTCGGTCTCGGCGCGGACGACTACATGACGAAACCTTTTGGCGTCAACGAACTGAAGGCGAGGGTGAAGGCGCATCTTCGACGCCAGGCCTACTATGCGGAAATGCGGCATGCGTCCCCGGAGCCGTCCGATCCCGTGATCCGGCTGGGTCGGGTCGAGCTCGACGGCCGATTGTATCAGTGCCGGGTGAACGGCGTCGCGCATGATCTGACCGCCAAGGAATTTGAGATCGTGAAGCTGCTCATGACAAGCCCGAACCGGATTTTTACCAAGTCGCAAATTTACGAACGGGTGTGGGGAGATGAATATGTGGCGGATGACAATACGGTAATGGTCCACATCAGAAGAATCCGCAAAAAAATCGAACCGGATCCTTCTGAGCCGCAATTCATCCAGACCGTGTGGGGGATCGGGTACAAATGGGGGGAGCGGCGTTGAATGGGGAATGGATAGCGGCCGTACTGTTCGGCGGGTTGTGCGCGGCCGCGTGCCTGGTTCTCGTCTTCGCCCGCATCTCTTCGGCCGGCGCGCTGCGGAACATCATTGAAGCGCTCAGGGATATCGCGGGCGGAAACCGGAACCGGCGCGTTCATGTCCGCGCGCCGGACAAACGGTTGAACGAGCTTGCTCTCCTGCTCAACCGGATCTTGGACGAATGGGCGCGCAGCGCGGAGACGGCGGACCGTTCGGAACGCATACGAAAGCGGCTGATTGCCGATATTTCCCACGACATCCGCACGCCGCTCACATCGATCCTCGGTTACGTGGACGCGATCCGGAACGAACCGTCGCTGACCGGGGAAGAGAAGGCGTTCTATTTGCAGATTGTGGCGAACAAAGGGAACGATCTGCTGATGACGATCAACAATTTCTTCATGCTGGCGCGCATCGAAGCGGGGGAGACGGGAGTCGCGAAGGAACCCGTACTCCTGAATGAACTGGTCAAGGAAGAGCTGCTCTCCTTCTACCATGAGATTGCGGACGCCGGGCTTCAACCCGAAATCAGCATAACGGACGAGCCGTTGTATGTTGCCGCCGATCCGATGAGCTTGCGCCGAATCGTCGCCAACCTGATCTCCAACGCCGTCCGGTACGGACATGAAGGCGGTGTGATCGGCCTTCGGCTCTCCCGGGCCGGCTCCGACGCCGAGTTGACGGTATGGGACCGGGGCAGAGGCGTCGCCGAAGACGATTTGCCCCATATCTTCGACCGATTGTACACGGGTGAAAAATCCCGGAACCGCAAGCTGCGGGGCACCGGACTCGGGCTGACGATCGTCAGGCGGCTTGTGGAAAACCTGGGGGGTACGATCTCCGCCTCTTCAAAGCCTTATGAATATACGGCATTCGTGTGCACACTTCCAATCGAGTTAAGAAAAAAGTAAGAATCTTGCAAAAATGATGTCAGCATTGCGTTGTAAACTGAATCCAGTCCGCGCAAGGAGGGATTCGGATGGAATACATTCTGCAGACGCGCCGGCTGACGAAACGATATCGCGATGTAACCGCGGTGGACCAAGTGGAGCTGCACATCAGGAAGGGGGATATTTACGGGTTTCTGGGACAGAACGGAGCCGGGAAAACGACAACGATTCGCATGATCACGGGATTGATTCAGCCGACCTCCGGTTCGATCGAAATGTTCGGGCGGGAAGTGAACGGGCGCCGGCAAATTCCGTTCGAACGGATCGGCTCCATTATCGAGTTTCCCGGATTTTATCCGAACCTGTCCGTATACGAAAATTTGGAGCTTCACCGCAGACTGATGGGGGTGCCCGAGCCCGGGGCGGTGTGGGCCTCGCTGGAATTGGTCGGACTTGTGGACGTCCGTGACCGCAAATTTCACAAGCTGTCGCTGGGCATGAAGCAGCGGCTGGGCATCGCCCGGGCGCTGCTGCACAATCCCGAACTGCTCATTCTTGATGAGCCGACGAACGGACTGGATCCCAACGGGATCATGGAGATCCGCAAACTGTTGCGCGAACTGGCCGAGCAGCGCGGCATCACGATTCTCGTCTCCAGCCATATCCTGAGCGAAGTGGAGCAGCTTGCGAACCGGATCGGCATCATCCATCGGGGCAAACTGCTCAAGGAAATGCGCCTGGACGAAATCCGGGAAAAGAACCGCCACTACCTGCAAATCCGGACCGGCGACGACCGCAAGGCCGCCTTCGTGCTCGAGCAGCAATGCGGCATCCGCGATTACCGGATTCATGAACCGGGTATGATCCGGGTCTATGAGCAGCTCGGGGAGTCCGGCCGGATCAACACCGCATTGGTGCGGGCCGGCGTGGAGGTTGCCGAGCTGTCGATCCGGCGGGACACGCTGGAGGACTACTTCCTGAAATTGACCGGGGGTGCGAGCCATGCATAGGGTGATCACGGCGGAGTTCA
>Ga0310825_100941_pt1 | contig 14547 bp, 10 predicted proteins | sample WT_ome_9_FD_202243 | JGI IMG/M metagenome (GOLD analysis project Ga0310825, IMG submission 202243) | Sorghum-adapted microbial communities enriched on wild type (WT) sorghum from Joint BioEnergy Institute, Emeryville, California, United... ... | reverse complement strand
ATGTCCGCTCCGGCGATCTCCACCGCCCGCTTGCAATCGTCCGGTCCATAGCCGTAGTTGAGCTGCACCGCGCCTAAGTTGGCGATGATCGGTATGCTCGGCGCAAACCGCCGCACCGCGAACGTATGCGCCAGCTCTTCCCGCTCAACAGCGGCCCGGACCGAGCCGACGCCCATGGCCCAACCGTGCCGCTCCGCCGCTTCCGCCAGACGCATATTGATCTCGCCGGCCAACCGGCTGCCGCCGGTCATCGAGCTGATCAAGAACGGCGTCCGCAACGATGCGCCAAGAAACGTCGTCTTGAGGCTGATCTCGGCGAAATCCAGCTCGGGCAGGGCGTTATGGCGAAAGCGGTATTTTTCAAATCCGTTCAGAATGCCCTCCGCATTCACTTGCTCCTCCAGACAGAGCCGGATATGCTCGGTTTTGCGTTCCGATGTGGGTTCCATGCTGTACACTCTCCTTTTTCCGCATCATCTACAAGGTTCTAACCCTGTTATAACAGCGGAGATAATAGCCGGGCCGCGGATTCCGCGAGACGTACCGGGATTTTCTTCTTATTCATAAATTCATCCTTGTCGATCAGCTTCGCCGACAGAAGATCGCGTTCGAAATTGTTGACGACCTTAGCGACGCTCTCGTTTTGCACGAGGAGTGCGTTCACTTCAAAATTCAAATGGAAGCTGCGCATATCCATGTTCGCGGTTCCGACCGTGGCCACTTCCCCGTCAACGATCAGCAGCTTGGAGTGCAGGAAGCCTTTTTCGTACTCGAAAATTTTCACCCCGACCTCCAGCAAAGAAGGGAAATACGAATGGGAAGCCAAGAACGGCAACCATTTATCCGGCCTCGCCGGGAACAGGATCCGCACGTCAATCCCCGATAAGCCGGCCACGCGCAGCGCAGTCAGGATATCCTCATCCGGAATAAAATACGGCGTCGCCAGCCATACCGACTTCTTCGCCGAGGTGATCATGGCAAAGAAGATGTTTTTGAGCGTCCGACTTTCGTTGTCAGGCCCGCTTGGCACGATCTGTACCGCGCCGCTGCAGCCCTGTTCCAGTTCCGGAGACAAATAGGCGAGATCCATAATTTTCTCCCCGGTGACGTACTGCCAGTCTTGCAGAAAAATAATCTGCAGCGACCGGACCGCCTCCCCTTTCACCAGCATGTGCGTATCTCGCCAGAAGCCATACGTCTTGCTGCGGCTCAAATATTCGTCGCCGACGTTGAGACCGCCGATAAATCCAGTATTGCCGTCAATCACCACGATCTTGCGGTGGTTACGGTAATTGACTCGGCTCGATAAAGACAAAAAACGCATCGGCCCGTAGATCCCCACCTTTACTCCAGCCGCGCGCAGTTCTGCGGTAAACGATTTGGGCAAGCCAATGCTGCCTACCGCGTCAAACATAAAACGGACCTCAACCCCGGCCCGTGCCTTTTCTATAAGCGTTTTCTGAATTTCCCGTCCGATATCGTCCGCACGGTAGATATAGTATTCCATATGGATATGATGCTGGGCTTTCTTCAGCTCTCGCAGCAGGTTCGTAAATGTCTCTTCCCCGTTGGTCAACACGTACGTGCGGGTTGCCATGGAGAATGGCGTGCGAGCCAGCCGCTGGGACAGATGCAGCAAGCGCTGTTGATTGGGAGTAAACTGCGACAAATCCCGAGGCAACGGGCGAGCGCTGCGATCGATCCGCTCATAGCTAAGGCGATCTTGCTCCGCTTTTTTATCGAATTTACGCCGCTTGAAGTAATTTTGACCCAGCAGAAAATAGAGCACCAGCCCCACAACCGGCAGCAAAGCAAGTACGAGAATCCAGGCCACCGTGCTGGAAGGATTGCGGTTCTCCATAAAAATGGCAAAGCCGATCGTAATGACGGTCAGCGTTTGGAAGATACTAACGAGCGTGCCCCCAAATTTACCGAAGACGCCAAATCCGAAATAATAGAAAGCAAATAATATTGCGGCGATAAGAATGATTTGAAGTCCCCGTCTCATCTTACTACTCCCTCTTTACCTATTGATGCATGTGATTATATTCTACATGAACGCTCGAATTCTTCCTACTGGTGTGTGGAAAAATGTACATACGCTTATTTGTATCCGCCTGGGCTTTATACTATAATCGAAATGACCATTAAGTCAGAATGAGAACCCATGAGTCAGAGGAAGGGGGTTCAGTAATTATTTGTCTCATCCATCCATCGACAAGAAGAAGCTGATTTTACGTGCGGCCATGCAGCTGTTTTCGGCCAAGGGTGCATCTGCCACGTCGATGCAGGAGATCGCCGAAGCTTGCGGGATGTCCAAGGGCAGTCTCTACCTTCACTTTAAATCGAAGGAGGAACTGGAGCAGAGCTTGTTCGACTACTGTTACCAGATGCTGCTTGACCATTTGATGCAGGTGGAGCTCCAGCAAGGATTGACGCCTAAAGAGAAATTGCGCCGTCAAATCATCGTCATGCTCGAACTGGTGCTTGAGCTGCGCGAATTCTTGATTATGCAGTTTCAGGATTGGCACAAAAACGGTACGCCCTACAAAGAACCTGCCTCGGTTAAAGCACACAACGCCAAGCTGTTACAGCATGGGAAGAACAAGCTGGAGGCGATCTATGGACCGAAAATCGAACCGTACACAGGGGATCTGTTAACGATCGCTTACGGTATGGTTGGCATGTACATCCGATTGCTGTTCGAGCCCCATGTTTCGGCCTCGCCGGATCAAATGGCGAACCACTTGATGGACCTGCTTGATCTGGCAGCCGAGCATCAGTTATGCAACCGTCCTGAGCCGTTGATTTCCGAAGAGGCGTTGCGGCTGATGACCGAAGGGGCCCCAGGCAGCCTGGATTTGCAGCAACATCCGATCATCGCAGTCAAACGGCTTCGCGATCACCTTGGCGCCATCACTGACGCAGACAGGCATCAGGAGGCGCTGGAGACGCTGCAAATTTTGGAGCGTGAAATTCTGGAACTTCGTCCGTGCCGCGCGATTATCAAAGGCATGCTAGCCAATTTAGCTGCCGTCCCGGAACTGGCTGCGCATTCTGCTGAATTAAAGCAACTGCTGCAGGCATATATCCAGCATATTTAAAAGAAGTTTGTCACCTATATAAAGAGAGGAGCAGAAACCCGTATATGAAGAGTATCATCCAGTTTTCCCTGCGTAATAAGTTCGCGATCTGGCTTCTGACAGTTATCGTGACTGCCATGGGATTGTACAGCGGTCTGACGATGAAGCAGGAGACCATTCCAAACATTAACGTACCCTACCTTAGCGTAACTGCGGTCTATCCGGGCGCTGCTCCGGAAGGCGTAGTCGAGGAGATTACCAAGCCGCTGGAGACGCGGCTGCATAATGTTGACGGCGTTAAGACCATAACCTCCACTTCGATGGAGAACGCTGCTTCGCTCATCATTGAATTTGATTACGATACGAACTTGGATAATGCCACCGCAGCGGTTCGCGAGGCATTAAACGATGTGCAGCTTCCGGAGGATGCCCAGAAGCCGCAGATCACCCGGTTTAGTCTAAACTCTATGCCGGTCGTTTCCCTTAGTTTGTCGGATAAGGAATCCGGCAGTCTCGAGGATTTGACTCGAATTACGGAGAACGACATTAAACCTGTACTCGAGGATTTGGACGGCGTTGCTTCGGTGCAAATCGCGGGTCAGTTCGTCCGTGAGGTTAGTTTGAAGTTCAACGAAGCCAAGCTGAAGGAACTGGGTCTGACGGAAGATACCGTCAAAGGAATCGTGCAAGGCTCCGCGCTTCGCGTGCCGCTGGGGTTGTTCAGTCTGGAGGAATCCGAGAAGGCGGTTGTTGTTGACGGCAACATCACCACCGTAGATGATTTGAAAAACTTAGCGATTCCGATCGTACCAAGCTCTGCTAGCGCAGCGGGCAACAGCGCGGCAGGCGCCAATGCTGCTGGGGGTATAGATGCGGCTAGTGGCGCTGGCGCAGCGGCAGGCGCGGCTAGTGGTGCAACTAGCGGTGCTGGCAACGCGGGAGCTGCTGGCGGTGCAGGTGCTGAGGGCGGTGCAAGTGCGACAGCCGGCCCTAACGCCGGAGGCGCTCTGGGAGCTGTTCCAACCGGCCTTCCGACGGTCAAACTTGGCGACATCGCTGACATCGAGACGGTGGGCAAAGCCGAATCCATCTCCCGGACCAACGGGGAGGAATCGATTGGTATTCAAATCGTTAAATCCAATGATGCCAACACCGTTGACGTCGTGAACGAAGTCAAGGAAGCCGCCAAAGAGCTGGGCAAGCAGTACGACCATATCAACTTTACGGTCCTGCTGGACCAAGGTCAGCCGATCACCGACTCGGTGAACACGATGCTGTCCAAAGCATTGTTTGGCGCTTTGTTTGCCGTGTTGATCATCCTGATCTTCCTGCGTAACATTCGCTCGACGATCATTTCCATTATCTCGATCCCGTTGTCCTTGCTGATCGCCATTTTGGCGTTGAAGCAGATGGATATTACACTGAATATGATGACGCTGGGTGCCATGACGGTTGCCATCGGCCGCGTCGTCGACGACTCCATCGTCGTTATCGAGAATATTTATCGGCGCTTGTCCCTGACAGGCGAGAAGCTGAAGGGCAGCAAGCTGATCATCGAAGCAACACGGGAGATGTTCATCCCGATTATGTCCTCGACGATCGTCACGATCGCCGTGTTCCTGCCGCTCGCTTTTGTCAGCGGGATGGTCGGGGAGCTGTTCCAGCCGTTTGCGCTCACGATGGTCTTCTCGCTGCTGGCATCGCTGCTGGTTGCTATCACCCTCGTACCGGCGCTGGCGCATACGCTGTTCCGCAAAGGTCTCAGCAAGAAACATGATCACGATGAGAAGCCCAAAGGCATGGCCCGCGGCTATCGCCGTATTCTGGAATGGTCGCTGTCCCATAAGCTGATCACCTTTGGACTTGCAGTAATCCTGCTGATCGGCAGCTTGTTCCTGTACCCGCTGGTCGGCGTCAGCTTCCTGCCGGAACAAGAGGATAAATATGTGATGGTTACCTACTCTCCGGAACCTGGAGCTCGACTGGAAGATGTGGAGAAGGATATGCTGCAAGTGGAGAAATACATCCTGAAGCAGCCGAACGTCGATCGAATGCAATACTCCGTTGGTGGCGACAATCCGCTGGGGATGGGGTCCTCAAACTCGGCTTTGTTCTATATCGCCTACGATCCGGATACCAAACAATTTAACGATGTAAAAGAAAAGCTCATCGAAGGCCTGCGGACCGAGCTTCCGAAGGGTGAATGGAGCGATATGTCCGAGCTGATGACCGGCGGTCTGGGCGGCAGCACGTTAAGCGTGAATGTGTTTGGGGACGAGTTGGAGCAGATCAAGCCGGTATCAGATCAAATCCTCTCCCTGATTCAAGAGGATACGAAGAACTTTGAAAAGGGCGACACCAGCCTGTCCAAAACCTATGAGCAGTACACCCTGGTTGCGGATCAACAGAAGCTAAGCTCCCTCGGCTTAACGCCAGGCCAACTGGCGATGAAGCTAAGCCCGGTTCGAGAACGTCCAGTTCTGACCGAGGTCGCCATCGAAGGCAAGAAATACAATGTGTATATTGAAGCCGACAGCGAGACCTATAACAGCATTACCGATATCGAAAATGCAACGTTGACTTCGCCGCTCGGCATTCAAGTCCCCATCAAGGACGTAGCGAAGGTAGAAAAAGGCACCTCCCCGGATTCCATCATGCGGATCGACGGGAAGATGGTCGTTGAAGTCAGCGCAAAAATCACCTCCACCGACGTACAAAAGGCGTCGAACAGCTTGCAGGAGAAAATCGACAAGCTGGATCTGCCGGACGGCGTGACCGTTAAATTCGGCGGCGTGACCGAACAGATCAACGATACGTTTGGCCAACTCGGACTGGCCATGTTGGCAGCCATCGCCATCGTCTATTTTGTACTCGTCGTTACCTTTGGCGGAGGCTTGGCTCCATTTACGATTCTCTTCTCCCTGCCATTTATCGTAATCGGCGCCATGTTAGGCCTGCTGATCGGCGGAGAGACCTTAAACGTCTCGGCATTGATGGGCGTGCTCATGCTCATCGGGATCGTCGTGACCAACGCAATTGTCTTGATCGACCGCGTTATCCACAAGGAACGCGAAGGCTTGTCCACTCGCGAAGCCTTGCTTGAAGCGGGCGCTACCCGGCTTCGTCCGATCCTGATGACCGCCTTAGCAACGATCGGCGCACTGTTGCCGCTGGTCTTCGGCTGGGAGCGCAGCGCAGGGATTATCTCGCGCGGCCTTGGCATCACCGTTATCGGCGGCTTGATCAGCTCGACGCTGCTCACGCTGGTCATCGTGCCAATCGTCTACGAATTTCTGATGAAGTTCCGCCGCCGCGATCTGTCGGCCAAGGAACTGGATTAAATCAATACTCAAGACGACGTAAGGATTACTATCCTGCGTCGTCTTTTTTTGCCCATTAATGGCTGCATCTCATCGCACGGTCGGCTCTAACGCTGATGACAAACGTTATTTGAGCAATTTGGAGTCATTTAAAATTCTAACGACGATGAGCAACGCTATTGCGGTCATAACCACCGTTTTCGGCCACAACATGGGTGAATAAGCACTGTCATAAGCGTTAGAATTTCTACATGCCGTTTTTGGCCCCAATAAGACGTGTGGCAAGCGTTAGATCTCTCGTTCGTCCTCTCGTTCGTCCTCTCGTTAGCCCTCGCAGCAGAAAACCTGAAGAACATCAAAAAGGACCCCATCCCGCCGATCCAGCGAAGGTTGAGGTCCTTTGGCGATCTATTCCATCACCGGCTGCTGACTTTCCCGCCAAGCGCGAAGCTGTGCCAAATCTTTGACCAGAAACTCATCCAGCATCTCAGCCAGTCCGATAAAGAGCGGACTTTCCGTAGCTTGCATGAGCTCCTGGGCAAACGGCTGCGCCCATTTTAACAAATGCTCCTCCAGGAAGCGGATCTGCACGTCCGCTAGCGCCAGGCAGCTTTGCTGCAGGTTGGCCTTCGCCAGCATGCCTTCCGCGAGCACAGCCATAAACTCCAGCTCTAGTGCAATATGGTCGTCGCGCTCGCCGTTTAACATATTAAATACAATCGCATTATCCATATATAATTGGCGGACTTCGGCAATACAAGCCATCGCGCCGCCACCTTCTCGGCGACTGCGGAACAAGCTTTCACAAGACGGAATGACCGCCTCCCGCCCCGAAAACAAACGCTCGTACTCCTTCGCTTCTTGATGGCAGACACTGCGAAACTTCGCTTCAGGAATGCTCTCCAGATAGGCCATCAGCCGGCGTCCTCCCTTACTGGCCCCTGCCTTCGGGTACTGCGCGACCTTACGACGCCACTGAGCCATCAAGGACATCCGCGGCGGACGGCTTAGAAAGTCCATTAATAATTGATACACCATCCCGCGAGTTTCCAGCCACTCCACCTGCTCCTGCGTATAGACCAAAGGTTTGAACAGCATTGCCATCCAAATTCATCTCCCTCAAAACGACATCGTGGTTTAATCTTGCCCTGCCATGAGTTAAAAAAAAGATGACTCCCTTCACCATGCGGGAAATCATCTCGAAAGCATATACCGACACATGATTAAGGGGGATCACGTATCGCTCACCTGTATTATACCTCTAAATGTAAGCGCTTTTATGTGATCTTTTTTACACTTTACTTCCATTGTATCGTTGTCCGACACAGAATATACTTGAACAGTGTGTGTCAACGCATTGACCCCTAGAAGAATATATATTAAATTTGAAACACCTGAAGAGAAAAGGAGGCGTACACATGGAGCAATTGCTTGATCCCTTTGGGCGAAAACATGACTACCTGCGCATCTCCGTCACTGATCGATGCAATTTGCGCTGCGTCTACTGCATGCCCGCTGAAGGAATGGTGTTTCAACCGCATGAGGAAATTATGAGCTACGAGGAAATTGCCGAGACCGTTTCGGCGCTTGCTCCGATGGGCCTCCGCAAAATTCGGCTAACCGGCGGCGAACCGCTGGTGCGCAAAGATTTAGAACAACTTGTTGCCATGCTCTCCCGTATTCCAGGCATTGAAGATATTGCACTAACGACAAACGGCATGTTTCTGGCGAAAAAAGCGGAGCTGCTGAAGCAAGCGGGATTAAACCGAGTGAACATCAGTCTCGATTCACTGCGTCAGGACCGCTTCGCGATGATTACCCGCGGCGGCGAGGTGGAGAAGGTGCTGGAAGGCATTCAGGCCGCCGTCGAGGTCGGTTTTGAGCCGATTAAACTCAACGTGGTCCTGATGAAAGGGATAAATGAGGATGAAATCCGCGATTTTATCGCATTAACGTTGGATCGGCCGCTGCATGTTCGTTTTATCGAATATATGCCGATCGGCAGTGCCAGCGACACCTGGCGTCAAACTTACCTGCCTCTGACGGCCGTAGAAGACGTATGCCGAGAAGCGGGCTGGGAAGTGGAAGGCGTCGAAGGTCCTCGCGGTAACGGCCCTGCCGAAAGCCGCCGCGTGGCGGGTGCCGCTGGAACGTTTGGGCTGATCCATCCGGTCAGCGACCATTTCTGCGACAGCTGTAACCGGCTGCGCTTGACCGCGGATGGACATATCAAAGCCTGCCTGTATTGGTCGGATGAGCTGCATGTGCGTCCCTATGCCGCAGCCGGTAACCATGAAGGCATCCGCTCCCTGTTCCTGAAGGCGCTGGGAGCCAAGCCGAAGAACCATGAAATGGCGTTGGCTTTGGAGCGCAAGCAACAAACCCATACGCCAACCGCCCGCCGAATGTCACAGATCGGCGGTTAACCCTCTGAGCGGCCCGATTCTAACCAAGATCGGGCCAGCTCATAGTCCTCCGGCTTGTTCATATTAAACGTGCACCACTCCAAGGGGAGGCCCGAAGCATTGGCGAGGGCCTCCCCTTCGATATATTCGGTGCACAGCGTCTCGGTCCAAGCCGTCATCTTGAGGCGGCCTTCCCGCAACCGTGCTTCCAAGCCTGGAAGCACGCTGCGCCGATAGGCCGCCAGCAGCGGATGGGCCCGCTCCTGCGTGCGGGCCAAAATCGCCTCGGTCGGTGCGAAGCCGCCCGAGGCGCCTGCCGCGAGGTCGCTTGCCCGGTCAACCGCCCGGGCCGCCGCTTCCTCCGCAGCCTCTGCGCGCTCCAGCAGAGCGCGGAACAGGCCGCGATTCGCGAACGGCGTATCACAAGCGACCGCGAGGCTCCAGCGGGTTGTCGAGCTCTCCAACCCGGCATGCAGCCCAGCCAGCGGACCGGCCCCCGGATAACGGTCCGTCACGACTTCTTGGCCAAACCGTTCATAGGCCGCCCTTTCTCCCCCAGCGATCACGATTCTCGAAGCTATCGGCTCCAGCTCTCGAATCAATCGTTCCAGTACCGTCAAGCCGCCAAGTTCAAGCAGCGCTTTGTTGCTGCCCATCCGGCTGGATCTTCCGCCGGCTAAAATGATGGCGGTAATGTTCATCAGTTTTCCCCCAATGCATAAATTATGGTAAAACCAAAAAAACTTGGTTTGTATCCCCTTTCACCTGTGTGTTACATTGGGATCATAGTCACAAGCTTCCCGCTGTGACCATATGGACCCGGATAGAAAGGAATGGCTCGTTTGCAGGACAAAAGACCATATTCGTCCTTTTCGTTGTTGCCGCTAGGTCTGCTTAACTTTTTGATTTACGGAACTTTGGTCATTTTCACTGCCTTTTTTCAATTATATTTGCAGGACATCGGGATGGACAAGCTGGAGATCGGCAGCCTGATGGCCGTCGGCCCCCTCATTTCATTGGTGGCCCACCCGTTCTGGAAATCCCTGGGCGACCAAAGGCAGAATCCACGTGCCATCCTGTTAGTTATGATGCTGGGCTTACTGATCATGGGTCATCTCGTATTTAAGGTGACGACCTTTTCGATGTTGTACGTAACGATGATTTTGCTTTATTTTTTCTTAAGCCCGCTGCTCTCGCAGAACAATACCTTGACCCTTGGCTATCTTGCAGAAACGCCGGACCAATTTAGAACCTACCGCATTTGGGGTTCGCTGGGTTGGACGTTCATCGCGCTGGCTGCCGGACCGATCATCGATGCCGTCGGTCATGAAGGAAGCTCGCTGCTGTTTAGTGTGACATTGATGCTGGCGATCGGAGCAACCTTGTTGCTGCCTACCATTCGTCAAGCGTCCCAAACCCCATGGCTGAAGGGCCGGGAGCTGCGCCTGGCGCTAAAGAACAAGTACCTGGTGGTGTTTGTCCTCTTTAGCCTGCTGGTAGCCATCCCGAATGCCATCAACACGATCTTTATGCCTTTGTTTATGATCGATCTCGGCGGAACGCGGCTGTCGGTCGGCGGTGCCGTGTTCTTATCCACCGTTTTTGAATATCTCGCATTTATATTGCTAGACCGCTTGTTCAAGCGAAAATTATCCTATTTACTCGCTTGCACCACGATTGTCAGCTTGTTGTTTGCGATTCGCTGGGATTTGATGTCTGAAGCAACGCTTCCGGTGCACATCATGCTTATTCAACTGCTGCACTCCGTCACGTTTGGCGGATTCTTCTACGTCGGCACCAAGCTGATCGCTCTGCTGTTGCCGCGGCCGCTGAGATCCGCGGGGCAAGCGGTGTATACCTTTGCTGCCAGCGGCCTTGCCAGCGCAATTGCAGGGTTCTGGGGCGGCTGGATGTTTCAAAATTTCGGTCCGGTCGTGATGTACCGGTCCGGCGTCGCCTTAACACTCATCGGTGCGTTGGGGTTCGCCGCCATGTGGTATCAAATCCGCCATCACGGGTATTCGCCCGCCATGGACGATCAACCGGATGTTCCTTAACGAATCGACCTTTACGAAAACGAAAGAAAACAATGCCGGAAACCGTAACGCCCTCGCTTTTATACGAGGTGACGCCGGTGGAAGGCATTGTTTTCTTTATTGCATCTCCATTGTAAAATATGAAATGCATTCCATAGCAACATCCTTTTTGATTTCATACAGGGAAGGAGCGGTTTGCCATGCCGAACATCAAACAGATCGCAGAAGCCGCCGGCGTCTCGGTCACAACCGTGTCCCGGGTACTGAACGGCCACCCCTACGTCAGTTCTGCCAAGCGGGAGGCGGTTGAAGAAGCCATTCGCCGGCTCAACTATTCGCGGAACATGAACGCCGTCCATTTGATTAAAGGTATGACGCAAACCATCGGCGTGATCCTGCCGAACATCAACCATTACTATTTTGCCAGGATCATGGAAGGCGTCGCCAAACAGGCGTTGAAAAACAACTACCAGCTGATGCTATGCCAGACCGGCTACCGCCCGAATGAGGAACGGAAGGTACTGGAGATGCTTCGCAACAAGCGGATGGACGGATTGATCATCTGTTCGCGGGCGCTGTCCCTTCGGGATATCGAATCCTTTGCCGACTACGGTCCTATCGCATTGTGCGAGCGGGTGAGCGGCCGCAACCTCTCCTCGATTTATATCGATCATTATGCCAGCTTTCAAACCGCGATCCATTATCTCTGGAAAAAAGGGAAACGCCGCATCGCGTTTACCATCCACCGCCGGAACAGCCCCAGCAGCCGCAGCCGTCTGAAGGCTTACACCGATACCCTGGCGGCCTTGGGCGGGCAAGCCCGGGAGGATTGGGTGCTGGACGGCTATCTGGATTGGGAGGATGGTGCGGCGTTGCTGGATCGGCTGCTCGCGATGAAGGAGCGTCCGGATGCCTTGCTCATCACCGGCGACCAAGTTGCCGCCGGGTTTATCCTCTCCGCACGCCTCCGCGGGATCGAGGTGCCGGGCGATTTCGCCGTCATCGGCTTCGATAACCAGCCGATCGCCGGCTTGCTGGGGATCACGACGATCGACAATCGATTGTCGGAGATGGGAGAACGGGCGTTTTCTATCGTTCACGGGCACATCGTCGGCGGCGAGGACCAGCCCGTCTCGGAGGAGCTTCGCTTTCAGTTTATCGAGCGCAGCTCAGTGTGAAACCACCAAAAATAAGGAGCCTGCAGAGATCTGCAAGGCTCCTTTTTGCACGCAAAGTTCTGTGTGCCGCTTATAGCTTACTTAGGCCTTCGGCAATTGGAACGAGCTTTTCAGCGACACGATGCGGTTAAACACCGGTTGCCCCGGCTTCGAATATTTCGTATCGACGTTGAAATACCCATGCCGGAAGAATTGGAATTTATCTTGCGGTTTCGCATCCTTCATGTTTGGCTCCACGAAACCATGCGCAATCGTCAGCGAGTTCGGGTTGATCAGATCAAGGAACGATTTCTCCTCGGCAGCTTCGACAATCGGTTCTGCAGCAGCATCGACTGTCACATCATCAACCAGGCCTTCAACCGGTTCCTCTAACGCCACGTCCGCCGTCTTCTCCGCTTCCTCTTCCAGAATCAGCGGTTCGTACAACCGAAACTCGGCAGGAACCGCCTGAGTCGCCTCCACCCAGTGGATGGTGCCCTTCACTTTACGGCCGGTAAAGCCGGTGCCGCTCTTCGTTTCCGGATCATACGTGCAGTGGATTTCCACTACGTTGCCGTCCGCATCCTTAATGACATCGTTGCATTTCACGAAGTAGGCATGTTTCAGACGGACTTCGTTCCCCGGGAACAAACGGAAATATTTGCTCGGCGGATTCTCCATGAAGTCATCACGTTCGATGTAAATCTCCCGCGAGAACGGGATTTTACGGTTGCCCATGTCCGGATTTTCAGGATTGTTCTCCGCATCCAGCCATTCGATTTGCCCTTCCGGATAGTTGGTGATCACGACCTTCAACGGGTCGAGCACCGCCATCGTGCGCGGAGCTTTCAATTTCAAATCCTCACGGATAAAATGCTCCAGCATTTTCGGATCCACGTTCCCGAAGTTTTTAGAAATCCCGGTTTCGTAGACGAACGCTTTGATCGCTTCCGGTGTATAGCCGCGGCGGCGCAGACCGGAAATCGTTGGCATCCGCGGATCGTCCCAACCGTCAACAATGCCTTCATCCACCAGCTTTTTCAGCTTCCGCTTGCTGGTTACCGTTTGCGTCAAATTCAACCGGCCAAATTCGTATTGGTGAGATACGTGCGGCATTTCCGTTTCGGCGATCGTCCAGTCATAGAACGGACGTTGATCCTCAAACTCAGTCGAGCATAAGGAATGCGTTACGCCTTCGATGGCATCCTCCAACGGATGAGCAAAGGTGTACATCGGATAAATACACCATTTATCGCCGGTGTTATGATGGGTCGCATGCACGATCCGGTAAATGACCGGGTCCCGCAGGTTGATGTTCGGCGAGGCCATATCGATCTTCGCCCGCAGCACCTTTTCCCCATCCTTGAACTCACCTTTCCGCATCCGTTCGAACAGGTCAAGGTTTTCCTCGACCGAGCGGTCGCGGTAAGGGCTGTTTTTCCCCGGCTCAGTGAGCGTTCCGCGCATCTCGCGGATTTGGTCGGCACTCAGATCATCCACGTAGGCTTTGCCTTTCTTGATCAGCAGCACAGCACGATTGTACATCTCTTCAAAATAATCGGACGCAAAATGCAGCTCTTCCCACTCGAAGCCCAGCCATTTCACGTCTTCCTTGATCGAGTTAACGTACTCTACATCTTCTTTCACCGGGTTGGTGTCGTCAAACCGCAGGTTAGTCCGTCCGCCGAACTCATCCGCTAACGCGAAGTTGATCCAGATCGCTTTGGCGTGTCCGATATGCAGGTAACCGTTCGGTTCTGGCGGGAACCGCGTCACTACGGTTTTCACCTTGCCGGATTTCAAATCTTCCGAAATGATATTTTTAATAAAATTGGGAGGGGTTAAATTATTCTCCACGGGTATCAACCTTTCCATTCGAGTTCTTCCCCGAAATTTCTTCTTCTAAATATACCGATATCTTTAGAATAGTTCAATGCCTTAAGTACTATCAGACGCTTTGCGCTCTGCGCTGGGATCAGCACTTTATCGGCTAAACCTTTCTCCACATTAATATATCGTCCACATACGTTCCGTTAATCAGAAATTCTTCCACAAGACGGCCCTGTTCCACGAATCCGCAGCTTTTGTAAAAAGCAATAGCCCCCGGGTTGCTGCCCAATACACGCAACGACAGCTTGCGTACGCCCCGCTCAGCTGCGAACTTCAGCAAGGCATCCATCAGCACTCGCCCCACGCCCTGCCGCTGGTACTTCGGATGAATCGCAATGTTCAGCTCAAGCACATGTTGATTGCTGGGCAGCGGGGTCGGCGGCTTAAAGCCGATATAACCGCAGATCTCCTCGCCGATCCCGGCCACGATCTGACTTCCCGGCGGGCAGCTCTGCAAATATTGCTCTCTCGACTCCCATTCCATTTTTTCCGCTGGCGTATTGTTATAATCCCAAGTGACCTTGTCGATTTCCATCAATGCGGCCGCATCGCGCATTTCCGATAGACGCGTCCAAATTTCACGTTGATTCATGAACTTCATCCTTTCTCCTGCTCACTCCGCCAGACCCGGCAGCTGCGGACGACTCTCCCGGTTC
>Ga0310825_100929_pt1 | contig 14803 bp, 16 predicted proteins | sample WT_ome_9_FD_202243 | JGI IMG/M metagenome (GOLD analysis project Ga0310825, IMG submission 202243) | Sorghum-adapted microbial communities enriched on wild type (WT) sorghum from Joint BioEnergy Institute, Emeryville, California, United... ... | reverse complement strand
TTCATGGATATTATAGGTATTTTACCTAATAAATGGATGTTTAAGTTGACTTCATGTAAGACAAAGGTTCTATTTACCTTTATCTGGTAACAAAGATATGATCGCACATAGGGATCTCCACAACGCTCATGGCGGTTTACCCTCCCATGTCTCACAGAGTCAAAGCTCTTACATTCCTTCGTTCTACCTATCCATGAGGTGGAGGCCGGAAAAGCTCCTTTACTGGGTCATGCCCGAATGGTACAAATCACTCCGGCTTCTCCGTGCTTCAATTGTCAAGGTCACAAGGCACAGTTGGACGATTCTTGATGCGTTTTAAGCAACCTGTTTCTGATTCTGAAGATGAGGCATATCTTGAATCATTCTCTCTTCACTAAACGCACATTGACGACGGCCTATCACAAACATAACGCGAATAAGCTTACCACATAAGGCAATCAACGCTTGTTTTCCTGTGAGCGGATTTTCCGGACGGTGACGATAGTATTCATGCAGACGCTTAAAGGCCGGATTGGTGGCGGCTAAGGGCATCGCGACTCGGAACAAAAGGGCTCTTAAACGTTTTCGGCCTCTTTTGGTTATCGTTGTCCGGCCCTTATGCTCGCCGGATTCGTTTTTTCGCAAGTTCAATCCCGCTAATTTTAGGATTTGGCGTGGATGATGATATTGCGAAAGATCGCCGACCTCGGCAAAAAAGCCGACGACGGTCATCACCCCGATACCCTTTATTGCGCTGATTTCCTTAGCCCCGGGTATAGTCAGAACCATCTCGCTTAATTCCTCAGCTAACTCGTCAATACGGGCCGTTAAATCGTCATATTGCTCCATTAAATACCGCAATTCCTTTTTAGCGAATCGTACACCCACCGATAAGCCCACTGATTTTGCAGCGGCTTCCTTAAGCTTTTGAACACGCTTCATGCCGACCGCGCGTTGAGCTGCCTTCTTGATCTCAAAAAGAATGGCTTCTTCAGGCATTTTCACAATGTCTTTGGGAAAAAGGCCCGCGCGTAAGATTTGAAGAGCGGCGTTGCCTTCCCAATTCTTAAAGACCGTAAGAAACTCGGGGAAATAGCGATCCAGCACATTATGGACTTTGGCTTTAATCGCATTGCGATCCTGAACCATTTGATCATAAAGTTTCATGCCTTGTCTGAGCTCGGCATAGATGCTTTCGGGCAGCGTTGGTTCAGAATAGCGCCCATCTTTCACAAGTTGGGCAATCACCTTCGCGTCCTTCGTATCATTCTTTGTCGGCGAATTGTCGTCCAGCTCTTTACTTCTTTTCACATGTAACGGGTTGACTACAACGCATTTAATATCATGTGTTTTTAGGTAATAAGCCAGAGTCATCCAATAATGGCCAGTTGGCTCCATTCCGACAATGACCCTATTCTTTTGATGACAACCCTTCAAATGGTTTATCCATTGTGTCAGGGTTTGAAAGCCTTTGAGATCGTTCGTAAACACTAAGCGATTAGCTAGGTCAATGCCTCTAAAATCTTGCGCACGAGCGACATGTTTGTGTTTAGCGATATCAACACCGACGATCAATGTGTTCTCTGTGATTTGAGAGATTTTGCGATTTTGGTTATAATTCATGTATGAGTCCTCCTTGGTTCCTAAATTAGAGGTCAACATCCGTTGACACTCCGTACTATACCAAGAGGGCTCTATTTTTGTACAACCCGAAAAACCGCTATTTTGCCTCATTTTTCTTCAATACAGGAATGCTCCCGTTATTAAAAATCACAACACGACTCCTCAACTTACATAAAAGGTTCATCCGAATTCATTTATCATATTATAACAACTTTGTAAATAATTTTGCGAAATATTGTGGGATGGCGTTGCGATGGAAGTTAAATAATGAAACTGTAATGAAAAGGTAGAACGAAACATGTTATCATCTAAACGAGCACAGGCAAAAGGGAAACGCCATAACGAGTTAGGTTTTATAAGGATGATGAACATGTGGAAGGAATTTAAGGAGTTTGCGTTTAAAGGGAATGTTCTTGATTTAGCCGTTGGGGTCGTGATTGGCACGGCTTTTGGAAAAATCGTCAGTTCTTTGGTCAATGATCTCATCATGCCGTTGATGGGTATTCTCATCGGTGGGGTCGATTTTACCAATTTGACGCTTTCGTTCGGCGAGGCCCACATCAAATACGGGTCTTTCATTCAAACCGTCATTAACTTTTTCATCATTGCTTTTTCCATTTTTCTTTTTATAAAAACCATCAGCCGCTTTGAAAGAAAAGAGGAAATAGCCGACAATCCTCCGCCACCTACTAAGGAGGAAGTTTTGCTTGCGGAAATACGTGATTTGTTGAAAGAAAAACAACAGGGAAATTAAGACCAAAAAATTGACTTATAGATCATGGAGCCGGCAGCGGGGCATTCCTGTCGGCTTTTTAAGATTGCTTATCACCTTTAACGATTTCGGGCGGGGAAATGATATGCAATTTCCGATTGCGTATTAAATTGCTGGCCGTTGAGGCGTGAAATGATATGCTTTTTTGAATTTCGGCCAAAAACCTGCCCATATATTACCAATTTACAAGATTGCGTATCATTTTTAAGGGTTCCGGCCAGGAAAATAATATGCAATTTCGGATTGTGTATTAAATTGCCAGCTGCTGAGGCGTGAAATGATATGCTTTTTTGATTTTCGGTTGAAAACCCGCCCATATATTTCCAAATTTAACGATTGCGTATCACTTTTAAGGGGTTCGGCCGAGAAAATGATATGCAATTTCGGATTGCGTATCAAAATGCCGGCCGTTGGGGCATGAAATGATATGCTTTTTTAATTTTAGGCGGGAACCCGCTCATAATTTTCCTTTTTTAATGATTGCGTATTACTTGTAAGAGTTTTGGGCGGGGAAATGATATGCAATTTCGGATTGCGTATCAAATTGCCGGCCGTTGAGGCAGGAAATGATATGCTTTTTTGAATTACTGCTAAAAACACGCCCATATATTTCCAAATTTAACGATTGCGTATCACTAGCAATGGTTTTGGGCGGGGAAATGATATGCAATCCCGGATTGCGTATCAAATTGTCGGCGATTGAGGCGAGAAATAATATGCTTTTTTGATCTTCAGGCGAAAACCCGCCCATAATTTTCCTTTTTTGAAGATTGCGTATCACTAGAAAGGGTTTCAGGCGGGAAAATAATATGCAATTTCAGATTGCGTATTAAATTGCCGGCCTTTGAGGCGAGAAATGATATGCTTTTTTGATCTTCAGGCGAAAATCTCCCCATAATTTTCCTTTTTTGAGGATTGCGTATCACTTGTAAGAGTTTTGTGCGGGGAAATGATATGCAATCTCGGATTGCGTATCAAAATGTCGGCGATTGAGGCGGGAAATAATATGCTTTTTTGCTTCTTTATCCTAAACTAGTCAAAGTCCAGAACTTAAAATATGATATAATTGTGAAAAATGGGAAAAGAGGGTGGCTGCGATTTTGACAAACGAAACGATTTTATCGGTCAGAAATCTCAGAATCAATTACGGGTCAAAGGAAGTTTTAAAGGGCATCGACCTTGAAATAAAAAGAGGCCAAGTCATCGGCTATATCGGGCCTAATGGGGCAGGAAAGAGCACGACCATCAAAATCTTACTCGGGCTTGAAGAAAGCTATGTCGGAACGGTTGAACTTTTTGGGCAAGATATCTCTCAAGGGGATGTCACATATAAAAGGCGGATCGGCTATGTGCCTGAGACGGCGGAGATTTATGATCATTTGACGGCGAGCGAATATCTGTCTTTCGTCGGAGGCTTATACGGGATGGAGGAAGAAGACATTGACGTAAAAGCTCAAAAAATGATGGCGCTTTTTGGGCTGGGTGATGTCTATCATTCTCGCATATCATCATTATCTAAGGGCATGCGACAAAAATTATTGATCATTGCAAGCCTCATACATAACCCCGATCTCGTCATTTTGGATGAGCCGATCAATGGATTGGATGCCAACAGTGTGACGGTGTTTAAAGAAATCCTTGCCCAGCTCGCAAAACGGGGAAAGACGATCTTTTACTCCTCACACATCATGGATGTCGTTGAAAAAATCAGTGACCGCATTATTTTGTTATCTGACGGGAAAATCGCTGCAGACGGATCTTTTGAAGAGTTGCGGTCCCAACATTCAGAGGGCAGCTTGGAAGAGATTTTTACGGAGTTAACCGGCTTTAATGATCATAAGGATATCGCTTATGCCTTTGTGTCAGCGATTGAAGGGGGAAAGGCATGAACGCTATTTTAAAAGTTATTGACCGTTTCCGGTGGCTGTTTGAAAAAGCCGGGATCGAGTATGAGATCATGCGAAAAATCCTTGAAGTGAAATTCAAGATAGATAGTCGGCGGGTTCCGACACTGTATCAATTTGCGAAAAAGCCAAAAAAAGAAGGCAATTACTTTTTTAAATCGCTTTGGCTTTATATACTGTTTGGGCTTATTGCGACGCCGTTTGCCGCTATGGGTGGCAACTATATTTATCAAATGACTATATTGTTTTCGTTTATTTTTTTCATTCTCTTTACCGCGATGCTGGCAGATTATTCATCAGTATTGCTGGATATCCGCGATCGCGTGATCCTTCACACGAAACCTATAAAAGAAAAAACGATCTCCGCAGCGAAAACCGTCCATGTCTCAGTTTATATGTTTTTCATTACGATCGCTTTTGCGGCTATTCCGCTGATCGTCGGAACTTTGGTTCATGGACCGGGCTTTGCGGTCATCTTTGTGATTGAACTGATTTTGGTCAATTTCTTAACCGTGTTCATCACGGCCCTTATTTATTTGGCCGTTTTGCGTTTTTTTGATGGAGAAAAGCTCAAAGACTTCATCAATTATGTGCAGATCGCGGTCACAATTGGGATGACAGTTGGTTACCAAATTGTCGTCCGGTCATTTGAAATCGTAAATTTTCATGTGGCATTAACGGTTAAGTGGTGGCATTATTTGCTTCCACCGTTCTGGTATGCGGCACCTTATGAATGGTTTTTGAACGGCCGCGGGAATCGGGACTATGTGATTTTAACGATTTTGGGGTTGGTCGTTCCGCTAGTAGCCCTCTTTCTATATACAAAATCGATGCGAATATTTGAACGCAGCTTGCAAAAACTTGCTTTTGAAGGAGGAAAAAGCCGCAAGACAATCCGGCTGGGTTTGAAAAATGCGTACAATCTCATTTGTTTTACGAAAGAAGAGCGCATGTTTTTTCGCTTCGCGGGGCGCATGATGAAAAAGGAAAGAAATTTTAAACTCAGGGTGTACCCTGCTTTAGGATTCTCGCTGATTTTCCCTTTCGTCTTTCTCTTTAATGATATAAGAGTTACTGATGGGAAGGGATTGGGAGGAGGATGGTTGACCATTTATGCCTGTCTCCTTATGATTCCAAGTGTGGTGCTCATGCTCAATTTTTCGGGAAAATATAAGGGTGCTTGGGTTTTTAAAACAGCACCGTTAAATGACTTTTCGTCTATATTTAAGGGCACGCTCAAAGCTTTTCTCGTAAAGCTGTTTTTGCCGATTTATTTATTGTTAAGCCTCATTTATTTATGGCTTTTTGGCATGTCAGTTTTTCTTAACCTCGTGGCGATATTCATCACAGCGGTGATTTACACTTTAATAAGTTTTAAAGTGACTAATGAGGGCTTGCCTTTTTCAAAACCGATGGAGGAAGCCAAGGAAGGGGGAATAAAATTATTTTTGCTCATTTTAGGCATCGGGATTTTTGTAGCTGCGCATTATAAGGTTTCGCAATTTTCGTATGGAACAGCGGTTTATACGCTTTTGTTAGCCATTTTGGCGGTATGGCTCTGGAGGAAGTTCATGAACGTGCCGAGAGAAAAAATTTTCTAAAGTCATGCCCCATAATAGATTAAAGATGTTAGCCAACACGTGTTGAAATTTGTTATGATGAGGGTAAACCAATAATAATTGAAACACATTAAAAGCAGGGGTCTCCTTGCTTTTTATTTTGGGTGACAGGTTAAATGAGTGTCCCAGCATGAAAGGATTTTGCCTATGAAAGACAACTTTTGGCGTGATTTACCGCGGCCATTTTTTATACTGGCGCCAATGGAAGATGTCACGGACGTCGTTTTTCGTCATGTCATCAGCCATGCGGCTAGACCGGATGTGTTTTTTACAGAGTTTACGAATACGGAAAGCTTTTGCCATCCAGATGGGAGAACGAGCGTGCGCGGGCGTTTGACTTTTACGGAAGATGAACAACCCATTGTGGCTCATATATGGGGAGACAAGCCCGAATATTTCCGGCAAATGAGCATCGGCATGAAGGAAATGGGCTTCAGCGGCATCGATATTAACATGGGGTGCCCTGTCCATAATGTGGCTGCGAAAGGCAAGGGCAGTGGCTTGATTCGCCGCCCGGATGTGGCTTCGGAAATCATTCAAGCGGCTAAAGCCGGCGGGCTTCCCGTCAGCGTCAAGACGCGGCTCGGCTACACGGATGTTGAGGAGTGGCGCGACTGGCTGACCCATGTTTTACAACAAGACATCGCCAACCTTTCCATACATTTGCGAACACGAAAGGAAATGAGTCAAGTTCCTGCCCATTGGGAATTGATTGCCGATATTAAAAAGCTCCGCGATCAAGTGGCTCCGGATACGCTTTTGACGATCAATGGAGATATTCCCGACCGCAAGACGGGTTTGGAACTCGTTGAGCAATATGGGGTAGACGGGATCATGATCGGGCGTGGCGTTTTTAAAAATCCATTTGCGTTTGAAAAAGAACCCAGGGAACACAGCCATGAAGAACTGCTTGAACTGTTACAACTACATCTGGATCTCTTCGACAAATATTCGAAGGAATTTGAGCCGCGTCCGTTTAAACCGCTGCTTCGCTTTTTCAAGATCTATGTCAAAGGTTTTCGCGGGGCGAGCGAGCTGAGAAATCAACTGATGAATACCAAATCGACGGATGAAGTCCGGGCTATACTAAAGGATTTTTTGGTCCAGAATAAGTAACGCGATAAATCCGGGGTGGATGAAGATGGAAGACAGTTATCCGTTTGTCCATCGACACCACCCTGTTTTTTGTTATACATGTAAGATTCAGAAAGCATAAGAACAACTAAAGCTCTGCCTTCGCCCCAAAGGCTTCGCAGAGCCAAGTTTTTTTCTAGAGAAAGCGATGGGATTTCTATTATGGTGGAAGACTTTTACAAGCCACATAAAATCTGAACGTAGTCAGATCCCCTTATGTCTCGGCCTCTTGGCGTTAAAACAAGCCAGCTTCTTTTGCGGCATTAAAGCTGTCTCTGGCAAATCGCTCGGGATCACTAAGTTTTTCCCAGTGGATATACATTAACCGTGGATGATCAAACAACCAGTGGTTATGAAGCGCCGTGACGAGAATCCCCCGCCTCCGAAGTGCTGTGAGAAACGGGTTTATTTCCCTTTGCAAAATGACGGTTTCGCCTAAATTTAGCTTCTGGATTAACTTCCCGATAGTTCATGCGAAGCGTCATTTAGCTGACCTCCTTGTAAAAATATTTTTTCAAAGGCTATTATACGCCTTCTGTTTTATCCAAAAAGTGACCTATCTCATGATTAAGCGCGCTTCCTTTCACCTCTTCCTGTCCACAAAAATTAAATATTGGCGATAAAAACGGAACCGTACAATGTGATGCCGAAAAGCCAATGGTGGAGGGCAGCCCACTTCATGGCTAGTCGTTCTTCCGTGGGGCTTGCCCCCGATCTTAATAAATAGCAAAGCTTAATGGCGGCTGGTACGGCGCAGACCGTGAGGAGTGAGAGTGCCGAAAGCAGTCCAAGCACGCTCAAAAGAAAAACGGAAAGGTATGCCGCTCCCAAAAGCGCATTCAGAACGCGCGCCCCCAGCTTTCTTCCCAGTCTCATGGCAATCGTCAGGCGTACGCCTTGATCTTTATCGATGTCGCGCAGATTATTCGTCAAAAGCATCGTTGCCGAAGCGAGCGACAGGGGAAGCGATAGGGCAAAAACCGCTGCATCAAGTAGGCGGCCTTGAACAACAAAACCGGCGGTTGTCGGGAATACTCCGAGAAAGAGAAAGGCAATGATTTCAGCTAACCCGAGACTTGATAATGAACGGCGGCCGGCTGAATATTTATAGCCGCAGAAAACGCCGAGTGCACCCATCCATAAAATCCAAAACTGGTGGCTGCGGGCTCCCACCCATAAACCGCCTAATCCTGCCAAAGCGAAAAGCAACGTGGCGACCGCTGGAATCAAACGGTAGGGTGGGTGGAGTACGGCATTTAAATTTTCTGAGACGATCCATTTTTCCTGATCCTGTCCTTTTTGATAATCAAAGTAATCGTTCAGCATATTAACAGCAGATTGTACGAGCACCCCGACGACCAAAACGATCACAAAACGATCAACATGAAATGGGCCGTACCATGCAGCTAAAGCGCTGCCAAATGCGGCTGGGCTAATGGTTGCGGTAAACGTCAACGGGCGAATCAGGTGAAGCCATGAAAATCGGTAATATAAAAAGGCATGACGGACAGGCTTTTGTTGGATGATGCTCATGATAAAGCCTCCTGTATTCTCAGTTCCGTACATCAATAGCCGGCTTCTGAATAAACGTTTTTCGTTGGCACCGTCTTCCGCCTTTCGATTCGAGAACCAACTTTCAGCCAGATCCAGGCTGCCGAAATGTACAGCGGTAAAGCGCCATCCGTTTAAAAACGAGGTTTTTAAAAAAGGGGGCTGCGTCGGTTTATTTTGCTAAAATGAAGGTTTTTCGGTTGGCAACGGAAAATCACAGAAAAACCATGATGATGATTAGGACCAAAATACCGGCCGGTTCAATGGCTTCGATGAGAAGCAGGCGGAGGAGCGCCTTGTGCAAAGTTTTTTTCGCGCCGTGGTCGGCATTGGCCCACAACGGTTCATTACCGAGGAGTTTCAGTGCGTGGCGGTAGCCAATCCATGCACCCCATGTAAGGGAAAGCGCACCTGTAATGAACGCGGTGGCCCAAAGATGGCCGAAAGTCGAGTGCCAAATGCTTTTCCAGTCGCGGATAGGGCCGGAAAGCGTACCGAGGAGAATACCCGTGACGATGACGCCAATACCAGCACACAGCAAAGGCAGATGAAACCACTTCATTAAACGCCGTAAAAGGAGGCGTTGTTCCTTATAGGGCATATGTTTATAGGCGGAGACGGCACTCCATCCGATAAAAAATAGACCACCTACCCACACGATGGCAAAAAGGATATGGAAAAATAAAAAAAGCGGATGTAGGCGAAAGCCCATCTTGGCGCCCCCTATTCATAAGTTTCAGATGACTAATACTATTTTAAAAAAGCCATTTACCTTAAATATTGATATACATCACATATTCTTTTTTCTAGGCGAAAAAATGTGACACGTGTCACGTTTGCTTTCCGATGGCTGGGCAGGATTGGCTTTTTTACGGAAGGAATGGGACTTATGAGACAGCACGTATTCCGAAGCATCATGCTGATGCATTTGGCACTTTTTTTATATGGGATGATTTTCAAATCGGCCGTCTAAAGAAATGTTTGTTGGGTGAAATGTTGGATGCAAAATCGACCGCATCTGTCGGAAAGCCGGGCAACGGCTGCTTAAAGCCACCTTTCGAATGATTTCCATGACCGGCCATGGAGCGGTTTTTTTAATCCTTGACGCCTTGATCATGGCAAAGCGGTGACGTATCATTTTAGGCATTCTGTTTTTAGGTATAGTCAACGGTCAGAAATATTTGCTAAACTGACAATGAAAAGAACGGACCAAAACTTCAGAAGATTTCACAAGATTGCACTGAAAATTGAAAGAAGGTTACAGGGATGAAGAAATTGGATATCGCCAATGAAATGACTGTGTCGGAAATTGCTTTGGGATGCATGAGAATCGCGGATTTGTCGCGGGATGAAGCCGAACGGCTCATCCGTACAGCGTTGGATGAAGGAATCGACTTTTTCGATCATGCGGATATTTACGGCGGGGGACAAAGCGAAGCCGTTTTTGCGGAAGTCCTTACACAGTCGCCGGGTTTAAGGGAGAAAATGTTTATTCAAACGAAATGCGCCATCCGAGAAGGATACTATGATTTTTCCAAAGAACACATTCTTCGTTCGGTGGATGGCAGCTTGAAACGCTTAAAGACGGACTATATTGATGTCTTGCTTTTACACCGGCCGGATACGCTTATGGAACCGGAAGAGGTAGCTGAAGCTTTCGATCGGTTGCATGCAGCCGGTAAGGTGAGAACGTTCGGCGTCAGCAATCATCATCCGATGCAAATTGAACTTCTTTCCAAATATCTTCATCAGAAACTTATCATTAATCAATTGCAGCTCAGCCTGACAAATACGACGATGATCGATGCTGGGCTGAATGTCAACATGGAAAATGCTCAGGCCGTGAATCGTGATGGCGGAGTGCTGGAATATTGCCGGTTAAAAGGGATCACGATTCAGGCATGGTCCCCGTTGCAATTTGGGTTTTTTGAAGGTGTGTTTTTAGATCATGAACATTTTCCGGAGCTGAATGAAAAGTTAGGTGAAATGGCGGAGAAGAACGGGGTGACAAAATCGGCAGTGGCCATCGCATGGATTTTAAGGCATCCGGCGCGCATCCAACCCATTGTTGGAACAACGAATCCGGCAAGGCTAAGGGATATTTGCCGAGCCTCACAGGTTTCTTTGACTCGCAAGGAATGGTATGACCTATATAAAGCAGCTGGGAAAACATTACCTTAACAGCGTTCATTAACCCGCCCGGCGAAAGAGGGGAAAAGGATGAAACGACTTTTTTGGATCGTCATTGGATTGATCGTGACGATCTCGGTATTCTGGTTCATCGGCGAGTCTTATTTTTCAAAAACAGCAGGCTCACAGGCTAAGATTTTTATTTATCGGGATGACCACCAATTGTGGTGGCTCAGCCTCACTGGTCGCAGTCATGACGTGTCCGGAGAGTATTATCGTTGGACGATACAGGAGAAAGCGGGGAGTCCGCCAACTTGGCAGAAACAAGCAGATTCTGTGACCGGCAAGGTGACAGATGATGGTTATCAATTGTTAATGAATCGTAACGGGACGAAAGAAACATTTTCTGCTAAGTATGTGGATGGAAAGCTTATGGTAAAAGGTTTCCCGTTGACACCCGTTTCCCAATCTAAGCTTAAGTCATATCAACAAGCATTTAAAGAAGATTGGGAACAAACCGTCTATGTGGCAGAACAAAAGGAAAATGAACGGCTCGACCGTTTTTTTAGCGACCTGCGCAAAGTTTATGGCTATCTCTATGCCCCGGACAACAGTCAAGAATGGTTATTTCTAAAGGTTGAAGAAGCGCTACGCGAAGGGGAATGGTCGTGCACACTCCAAGTTGTTGAAAAAAAACCTCATCGAACAACGACGTATCACTTAAATGGAATTACGGATGGTTTGATGGCAAAACTCTATACGACGGTAGACGGAAAATCTGTTACTCTTGAGGGGAAATTCCGCAATGTAGCAAAAGATCTGGAATTGACATATTGGAAAACAGGTGAGACCGTCCATTTTCAAGCTGTGAACGAAACCGAATACCAGAAGCGATGGCGTTCGTTTTTAGAAGGCGATCAATAATTCGCCTATTTTTTTATTATGTGACCCGTTCAGTTGAAGGATTGGGAGGATCAAAAAAGAGCCGCATGTTTTTAAAAACGGCTCAATCTATGGTGAGGCGTGATCTGAAGACGGCATGGTTGTCCTTTTCGTTGACGCCTTCGATGTAAATGATGCCTTCACCCGCTTTGGACACGTCTTTTAAAAGGATGAGTGTGTCACCCGGCAATGCTTCGTGCATGAAATTCAGATCCACAGAACGGAGGGAATGTTTTTTATGCTCCGCAACGGGGAAACAGTCCATAATGTAGTCCACGTATTTAGAATTATTGAGATGGCCGTTAAAATCAATATCGCTGTAGCCGATGACCTTTTTATAAGCGACTTCTAATTGGCCGAAATCTTTCATCCTCCCTAATTTTGCCTCGATTGCCCGTTCTGTCATGTTTTCCGGATAACGAATGTTGATGAGCTCACTCCGCTTAATTTTTCTTTCTTTAATGTCCATGATCACCCATTTGGAGATGGCCCGAATGATCGTCTTGCCGTTTGCATCTTTCACAAGAAAATCCCGGTCAAACTCAATCTTGCCCGGTTCCAGCGGCCAGGTTTCAATCAGGATCTCTTCATCCCATTTCGGCAAACGATCGATGTCGACGCGGATGCGTGTTAAAATCCAGGCGACCCCATATTTCTTCTCAAGGGTTTCAATCCCGTAACCGAGGTCGATGGAAGCGAGGCTTGCAATGTCTTGTAAATATCCAAATAAAGCGCTTAGCTTAAGTTTTTTTGTAAAATCTACATCTCGAAGGTCGACATGATAGGTTCTTTTAAAAACGGATGAGATGGTTTCCATCGGCATGACTCCCCTTTATTACACGCTTTTATTTTAGCACATTGTTTGATTCCAATAAAAGGAATCCAAACGATTGAAATTTTTGTGGTACATGGCTTTTTGTTATAAACTATAATTAACCTAGTGAGGGAGGATAAGCATGAATACAACGTTCGAGATGGATAAAATCAGGGAAAAAACGGAAGAACTTTGCCGGCTGATTTTAGAACAACCGGCGTTTCCAGATATTAAAGCAAAGATCAATAGTTTTCTCATGGATAAAGAAGCTCAAGCGGTTTATGATGAAGCCATTGAGAAACAGCGGGCGCTACAAGAAAAACAACAACAAGGCTTGCCATTTGATGAAGATGAGTTTGCCGATTTTCAAGCAAGCCGGGAAAAACTGTATGCCAATCCTGTTGCGCGGGACTTTCTTTCTGCTTATGAAGAAGTCGATAAACTCCAGAACTTGATCGTGCAGTATGTCATGAAAACGATTGAACTGGAAAAAGTGCCAACAGAAGCTGACCTCGGTGGCGGTTGTGCTTGTGGCGGTGGCGGCGCGTGTGCGTGCGGTGCTAACTAGTCCGGTAACCACTTTCTTCAAGTAAGTGAGGAAAAAGTTCAATCGCCAAAAAAATTTAATAAAAACAAGCCCATAGTTGATGAAAAGGACGTTTCGGCGTTCTTTTTTCTTTTGCCAAGGGACTGAAACGGTCGGAATGTGTCGAATAATAACTAAGTGGACAAAAAATATTGTGCGGAGAAACAAGCTGATGTTTTAAACATCCATGGATGTTCATATAAATAAAAAGACGAGAGGGCTCGGACTTTTAAATGGGTAAGCTTCATAAGTCTTAAAGTCCGTAACAAATGGGATGCGGACTTTAAAAGTCATGCACATAAACATGATCATGGCGGTAAGATCCGAGGTTCGGATGCATATCACCACGATGTCCAAATCCCTTGATGGGCATATTTGGGAGCAAACGCCTTTAAAGCCACTCTATTCGGGTTTTAATTTTGATGCACGGTGAGACTCCGAAAAGTTGGTGGCATTTAAGACGTGATTTTATGGGGACGGGGGATCAAGATGACAGTTGAAAAAAACCTCATCAATAAAACCTTTTATAAAAGTTTAATGGGAGAAAAAAGCCACGAGGAGCCGGCAAAATTTTTAGGAGAACTATACGCACAGGAACAGCATAAAGATGTGCCTGAGCTCGCGTACATACGCTATGCTCAAGGGGAAGTGTATTTTCATCATAAGGACTATGAAGCGGCCATCTTTAAGTGGGAAAAGGTGGATAATGAATTAAAGCCCTGGGCTTTAAAAAACATCGGTGATGCCCACTTTGAGCTCGGCTGGCTCGCTTTGGCGGAAGATTTTTATAAACAGGTCGATCCCGATTCGGACGTTTTGAAAACGGAAGTGCTCCTCCAGCTTTTCTCTTTGTATGAACTGTTGGATCGGCATGAAGAGGCGGTCGCCACGATCAAAAAGGCCGTTCAGTTAAATCCCGATTATCCAAATGTGACGGAGATGGCCCGGACCTATTTTGAAGAACAGAATGATTGGGACAATGCTGTCGAGTTGGCAGTCAATGAAGCGATACGAACAGGAGCCCCATCTTGGTTTTCCCTTCTTGAAAACTATATCGAGCAAAAACATATTTTGCGTTTTCCACCGAATTATTTCCGCCCGGTTTTAGATAAACTTTACGAGGTAAACCGTGCCCGCTTGGAAGAGCTTTCTGCGGCGCTTTGGGTGACGTATAAACAAAGCGGATATTATTTCAGGTGGCTTACGACATTTTGTGATTTTCTTGATACGCAATCCCTGGAAGAATCTTATACTTGGCATAAGCTATCACCAATTTTTAGAACGACTTGCGCTGAATTAGTGGGTGGGAAGTATCTTTTACGGGAAATTTCTGATTTAATGCCGAGGCTCTTGACCCATTGGCTGAGGACGGCGACATTGGAGGATCGGCCATTGGCGGCTTCTCTTGTACTTGCCTGGGAAGAGTTGTTTCCGGAAACGCTTCCTGAACATTCAGTCCTTTCGGCTGAGTCCATGTTGAACGACGGCCAGCGTCCAAAAAATGTGATGGATGCGTGCAGCCAACTTTTTGAAGCCGTTTTAACTTGGGGGAAAAATGAGGGGATTTTACCCGACGATGACTTACAATGGAAGGTCGGCGAACTGTTCGATTTTAATCATTATCACTTGATGATTGCCTCCCCAGCATCCGCAACCTGCCGAACGGCTTTCAGTCGATTGTTTATGGATCAAGACATGGAAGTAGCTTTTGCAGAAAGCGAAATGGCTATGATGGCTGAACCTGATGCG
>Ga0310825_100888_pt1 | contig 15630 bp, 16 predicted proteins | sample WT_ome_9_FD_202243 | JGI IMG/M metagenome (GOLD analysis project Ga0310825, IMG submission 202243) | Sorghum-adapted microbial communities enriched on wild type (WT) sorghum from Joint BioEnergy Institute, Emeryville, California, United... ... | reverse complement strand
GGGTGATGATGACAAGGCCGGTCATCGCCAGCTTGTTGCTGAACAGGCGATAACGGATATGCTGCCAGGCGGACATGCTTTTCCGCTCGATGCGTTCGCTTCCGGACGGATTGCGCCCGATGGGCGCAAACAGATCGACGTTCGCCTGCGTGACGGTGTTGGTATTGCCTTCGATGCGCACGTTTGGATCACGCCACCTTTTTCTTAAAGTTTCTCAACCGCGGGTCCACCAACGCATATGCGATGTCCGCCAGGAATCGGCATACCATCAGCAAGACGGCGTAGAACACCGTGATCCCCATGATCAGCGGGTAATCCCGATCGACGACGCTTTGGACGAAGAACTTGCCCATGCCGGGAATCGCGAAGATCACTTCGATGACGACGGAACCGGTAATGACACCCGCGATCAAATAGCCCAAATACGTGACGACAGGCAGCATCGAATTGCGAAGGGCGTGCCGCCAGACGATCAGATGCCCGGGGAGGCCTTTGGCTTTCGCCGTCCGGATGAAATCGGCGTGCAGCACCTCGGTCATGGTGGTGCGAATCAGCCGGGCGATGTATGCGATGGAAACGGAAGACAGCGCGATCGTCGGAAGCACGTAATCCAGCGGACTATCCAGCCCCGCAACCGAAAACAGGCGGATTTTCACGGCTAACAGGTATTGCAAGAGCGGCGCCATTACCATACTGGGAATGGCGAGTCCAATCACCGCCAGCACCATCGCCAGATGGTCCAGAAACTTCCGGTGATGCAGGGCGGCAATAATTCCCAGCACGCAGCCTGCAACGACCGAGGTAATGACCGAAACGATGCCGAGCCGCAGCGAATACCCGAAGGAATCGGCGATGATTTTGTTGACGGAATAAAAGCGCTTTTTCATTGAAATGCCGAGGTCGAATTTCAGCAGATTTTTGAGATAAATGCCATATTGCTGGATCAGCGGTTTGTCCAGACCGTAGTGGGCCTCCAGATTCGCCTGAATCTGGGGAGTGGTCGCCTTCTCTCTTTGCAGGGGACTTCCTGGAACCGCATTCATGAGCACGAAAGTCGCGGTCACGAGTACGTACAGCGACACAATCATAAAGACGAGTTTTTGCACAATAAATCGAATCATCGGTACCATCACGACCCTTTTGGGTATAGTAAAAAATTCAAAAGGGTATATATAGCGGGTATATATACCCTTTTGCATCATGAACAAAATCGATTCGATTATTGCTTTATTGCTTGTCGCCGTAGATCCAGGAGAGTTGGCCGCCGAAATCCGAGGCGACATTCACAAAGCCGGGCTTCACCATCATGACCGTCGTGTAGTAATAGATCGGCAACACTTCCATATCTTCCGCGATCGCGATTCTTTCCGCCTGCGCCAGTTTGTCGATGGCCTCTTTGTCATTGGAGGTTGCCAACGCCGAATTGATCAGATCGTCGACTTGCATGTTTTTGTAGCGTCCATCGTTGTTTCCGGAAGTGGAGTGCAGCAAATCGTATACGAAGTTGACCGCATGGTTGAAATCCGCGCCCCAGCCGGAACGGGCGATATCGAACTGTTGCGCGCTTCTCACTTCCAGGAACGTGCTAAATTCCATGTTCGCCAGCTTCACTTCAATGCCCAGGGCTTGGCGCCATTGGTCAACGATCGCTTCCGCGATAGCCTTATGGCCATCGCTGGTGTTATACAAGAGCGTCGTTTCGGGGAACCGGGAGTACCCTTCTTCCTGCAAGCCCTCGGCCAGCAGCCTTTTGGCCTCTTCGATGTTTTCCTCGAAGTAATTGTCCGGATACAGTTCGCGGAACGTCTTGCCGTCCGCCCCCTTGACGCTGGGAGGCACGAGACCGTACGCCGGCTGTTGGTTCGCTTTCGTCACGTTGTCGATAATGGCTTGCCGATTGATGGCCATCGAGAGTGCTTTGCGGATTTTCACGTTGTTGAACGGCTTTTTGGTCGTATTGAACAAATAGTAATACGTGGACGCGACCGGCTGCACGACCGCTTCGCCGCTTTGAATCAACTGCTGCACCTGATCCGTCGGCACCGCTCCCGCCTGGGCGCCGATCCAGTCGATTTTGTCTGTCTGGTACAGGTTCAAGACGGTGGAGTTATCTTCTACCAGCAGGATCGTCACCTTGTCAAAGTGAATCTTGTCCGCGTTGTAATACTCCGGATTTTTCGTCAGCACAATCTTGCCGCCGTGCTGCCATTCGGTCATCCGGAACGGACCGTTGGTGACGAGCGTGGAGATATCGGTCGCCCAGTCCGGTTTGCCTTCGACGGCGTTCTTGTTGACCGGCCAATAGGACTGGTGAGCCAGGATGTCGACGAAATAAGGCGTCGGGTTCTGCAGTTTGACTTCCAGCGTGTAATCGTCCAACGCCTTTACGCCGACCTGATCGGCTGTTGCCTCTCCTGCGTTGTACGTTTCGGCGTTTTCCAGGTAGTACAGCATGTACGCGTAATCCGCCGCGGTCTCCGGCGCCAATATGCGTTTCCAGGAATATTCGAAATCGTGGGCGGTCACCGGATCGCCGTTGGTCCACTTCGCCCCCTGGCGCACCTTGAAGGTGTAAGTGTTGTCGGGGGATACTTCGTAAGACTCGGCCAGCGCGGGCTGCGAAGTCCCGTCGGCGGACAGACGGAACAGCCCTTCATACAATCCGATGCCCACAATATAGGACTGCGAGTCCGTGAACAGGTTCGGGTCCAGGCTCGACGGTTCGCCGCCGATCGTGAAGCGGAACTCCTTGGGCTCACCCGTTGGTTCTCCATTGCCTCCGTCATTGGATTGGGTGTTGGTGCCCGGTGAGTTGCCGACCGGCGTCGGGGCATCATTGCTGTTTTTGTTGCCGCCGCTGGTACATGCGGCCAGCAGCGTTCCGGCGAGCGCAATCGTCAGCACCGCCGATAAGATGGACCTCCACTTCATTTTTGGACTGTTCAACATACGTTTTCATTCCTCCAGACTTTGTTAAAAATGAAAATTTGTTTGGTTATATAAAATTATTATAAAAAAACATTATATTTTCATAAACTTACATTTGATAGCAAATTTCACGAAAATGGTGGTTTTTGCTCATCCAGCGTCAATTTATGTTACAAATGGCTTCCGGGCGTTTGCAAACAAAGTTTTATCCGGGTTTCCTGCCCGGTTCGCGCATCGCCGCGGATTGAGGCGGCTTTCGTTTTTCTGTACACTTGCTTTCGCTGAGCGGGCGCATCTGATATGGCTTGGATGCGCCCCGCCTGGTTGTGCTCAAGAACACGGTGCAAAGTGTCACATTCATGTTGTATATATGTAAATTTATATAACCCATACCAAGAGCGCGTTCGCCGAATGATCGGCAGTCCAAACCGTGCATACTAAGGCATATCTTGCCGCGCATATCGAATGCGGCCGTCTGAGGAACGGGGAAAGCCCAATATCCTGATGTTCATGGAATCTCCACAACTCCTGGCCCGAATTGGTCATGCGGACGCGCGGTCCGCGTTCTACCATGGAGGCATGAGGGTGCGGGGAGGCGGTGACAATATGCGGAAAGCGGCTTCGCTCATCGCGGCGGCGCTTGCGATGCTCGCTATGCTTGCGGCATGTTCGCGCGACGATCTGCAGCAGATCGGCCTGATCGGCATCGAGGGAACGTTCGAGGTCGAGCCGGAGACGGTCCGGACCGGCGAGCCGGTGCGGATGAAAGCGGTGTTCACCGGCGTCAAGCTCGACGAGAACGCGAACGTCCAGTTCGTCGTCATCGAGGACGGGAATCCGGTCACGTTGAAGCATCGCTATGAAGGGGACAACATGTACACGGCCGAATACGCGTTCGACAGGCCGGGCGAGTACGATGTCGATCTTCATCTGTACTACGAAGACATCCACATCTACAAGAAGAAACAGGTGAGCGTGCAATGACGCGGACAAGTCCCGCCCGCGCGCTGGGCCGGACGATGGCGCTCATGCTGGCCGCGGCGGCGCTGCTTGCGGCCCGGCCGGCCGCCGCGGCGGAGGAGGCGGCGCCGCTGCAGCCGCTCGTCGACGCGGCGCCGGAAGGCGGCGTGCTGCGGCTTGCGCCCGGCGTTTACGGCGGTCCCGTCACGATCGGCAAGCCGCTCACGGTCGAGGCGGACGGGGCCGTGACGATCGTGAACGCGGACGATCGTCCCGCGATCACGGTGTCCGCGGCGGGCGTGACCGTCCGCGGCCTCCGGATCGAGCAGGCGGGCGGGCGCGACAGCCCGGCCGTGCAGGTCGGGGCGCCGGACGCGACGCTCGAGGCGCTCGACATCCGGACGGAAGGGTTCGGCATCCGCCTCGAGCGGGCCGACCGGTCGGTCGTGCGCGGCAATGCGGTCCGCTCGTCCGGGCCGCCGGGCGGCCGGTTCACGGAGCGGAAGAACGGCATCGACCTGTACGAAACGCATGACGCGGCGATCGAGCGCAACACGGTCACGGCGATGTACGACGCGATCTACATCGAGAACAGCGACGGCGTGCGGATCGCCGGCAACACCGTCGAGTCGTCGCGGTACGGCATCCACGTCATGTACTCCGACCGCACGGTGATCACCGGCAACACCGGACGCATGAACGTGACCGGCGCGATGGTGATGACGGCGGACGGCGTGCTGCTCGAGGGGAACGTTTTTGCGAAGCAGAGCGAGAACGTGAACTCCCAGGGCATCCTGCTGTTCGCGGCCCGGAATTCGGTCGTGCGCGGCAACGCCGTTTCCGGCAACCGGGTCGGCGTCTACGTGGAAGCATCGACGGGCAACCGGATCGCGGACAACGAGATCACGGACAATTTCATGGGGATGCAGCTCGTCGATTCGGAAGGCAACGCGATCGAGGGCAACCAGTGGATCGGCAACGTCGCGGACGCGGGCGCGCAGCGCAGCGGCGCGAACCGGATCGCGCGCAATTTCTGGGACGCGTTCAGCGGCCTGGACGCGGACGGCGACGGCGCCAGCGACCTCGCATACGCGGTCAATCCGTTCTTCCTGTCGGTCACGGAACGGCGGCCGGTGTTCCAGCTGCTGTTCCAGTCGCCGGGCATGAAGTTTCTCGAGGGGCTGTACGGCGCGGACCGGAGCGGCTGGGCGGCCGATGAAGCGCCGCTCATGAAGCCGGCCCGGGAGACGGACGGGACGGGCAGGGAGACGGGACGGGCCGCAGGCGCCGCAGGCGCGGTGCTGCTTGCGGCTTCCTGCGCTGTCATCATCTTGGCAAGGAGGAGAACGACATGAGGATTCGGCGGATGGCCTTGGCGCTCACGTTCGTCATGGCGGCCTTCATTAGTGTGGCATGCGGCCGCGGTGAATATGCGGCGCGGGCGGTGAACGAGGAGACGGACCGGTGCGCGACCTGCAACATGGCCGTCGCGGACGACGCCCATGCGACGCAGATCGTGACGAAGGACGGGCGGACGCTCGTCTTCGACGACATCGGCTGCATGTACGCCTGGCTCGCGGAGCACGGCGACGGGGATGTCGGCGCGTCGTTCGTCCGCGATTACCACGGCCTGCAGTGGGTCAAGACGGAGAAGGCGTATTACGTCTACGACGCGTCGTTCAAGACGCCGATGGCGTACGGCGTGCTGTCGTTCGCGGACAAGGCGGACGCCGAGGCGTTCATCGCGGAGCAGGGCAAAGGCGTGCTCATGACGGCGGAGGACCTCGGAAACCATTCGTGGGAAGCAAGCCGCGACATGGAGCGGGCGCACGGCGATGGCGCGCACCATCATGACGGCGGCGCGGGCCATGACGGCGCCGGTCACGGGGAGATGGACGGGCACGGCGCGGGCCACGGGAACAGGGATGGACATGGCGATGGCGCGAATGATGCCGGCGATGCGCACGGCGCCGGGGCGGGCCATGGCGGCGATGGCGACCGCGCTGCCGCAGGCGCGCACGGGGAAGGCCGTGAAGGCGGCGCCGCGGCATGACCCGCATGCTGCAGGTGGCGATCCGGGAAATCCGGACGGGCTTCCGCAACCCGTGGGCGCATTCGTTCCTGGCGCTGTTCGCGCTGTTCATGATCGCGCTGCTGCTGATCAACAGCCAGGGATACGTGCAGGGTTACTCCGGCGTGACCGGCACGATGCTGAACCTGGTCCTGTATCTGCTGCCGCTCATGACGCTGATGCTGGGGTCCTTCTCCCTCACGGGCGAAAAAGAAGACGGCGGCTGGGAGCTGCTCTCCACCTACCCGCTGACGACCGGCGCGTACCTGATCGGCAAATATCTGGGGCTCGCCGTCGTGCTGCTCGCGATCGCGGCGTTCGGCTTCGGCCTCGCGGGCGTCGTCGGCTGGGCGTCGGGCGGCGGCTTCGGCTTCCGGACGTACGTCGTGCTGCTCGCGTTTTCCCTGTGCGTCGCGCTGCTGTATCTCGGGCTGTCGCAGCTCGTCGGCACGCTGGCGCGCAACCGGTGGCAGGCGCTGACGATCTCCGCCGCCGTCTGGTTCTTCACGGTCATGGCCTGGCCGGCGCTCCTGATCGCGGTGCTCGGCATGCTGCCGTATCCGTGGATCAAGCCGGGCGTGTCGGCGCTGACGCTGCTCAATCCGGCCGAGCTGGCGCGGCTGTTCGCCGTCATCAAGCTCGGCGGCGGCTCGATGCTCGGGGCGGACTACACGGACTGGGTGTCGTGGATACGCGGCGGGAGCGGGACGCTGCTGTTCGTCTGCATCTGCCTGGCCTGGATCGCGGTCTGCCTCGGGCTGGCCGTATGGCTCTGGGAAAGGGGGCGGCGGCGTGGCTGAACCGGTTTTGCTCATGGAGCATGTGCGGAAGGCGATGCGCCGGCAGGAGGTCATCAAGGACTTCAGCCTGCGGGCGGAGGCGGGGCAGGTGATCGCGCTGCTCGGCGGCAACGGCGCGGGCAAGAGCACGATTCTGCGGCTCATTGCCGGCATCCTGCATCCGGACGCGGGCGAGATCCGCGTCGGCGGGCTGCGCTGGAAGGACGGCCGGACGGCTTATGCCGGGCGGATCGGCTACATGCCCGACGACTACCGGTTCCCCGCCGGGCTGACGGCGATGGAGACGATGGCGTTCTGGGCGAAGCTGCGCGGGCTGCCGAAGAGCCGCGCGGCGGAGGCGCTGGCCGAAGTCGGCCTCGCGGACACGGGGACAAAGCCGGTGGCGTCGTTCTCGAAGGGGATGCGGCAGCGCGTCCTGTTCGCGCAGGCGCTCATCGCGCGGCCGCCGCTCGTCCTGCTCGACGAGCCGACGAACGGGCTCGACCCGTACTGGATGGAGAGCTTCATCCGGCTCGTGCGCGAGGCGGCGGAGCGGGGGCAGACGGTGCTGTTCTCGACGCACCAGCTCGAGATCGCGGAGGCCGCGGCCGACCGCATCGTCTTCCTGCGGGACGGCGTCGCGATGTTCGACAGCGCCGCGGGCGGGCTCGGCGCGGACGGAGCGGAGACGCTGCGCGAGGCGTTCGCGCGGATGTACGGCATTCCGCACCGGCGATGAAACGGCGGTGGGACGGAAGCCGGATCAAACGGGCGCGCGTTTGCAACCCGTGAAGCATCTTCGGGTGACATGGTGATCGTCTTGGTGCAAATCCGCACCAAATAAGGCCGTTTCAAGAGCAGAGCGACCAACCAGGTGCAAATCTGCACCAAAAATAAACATTTTCGGCGCATGAGGCTCATTATGGAGCATATTTGCACCATACAAAACTTCTTCGGCAGTGTGTTGCCCGATTTGGTGCACATCTGCACCAAATGCGAACGGCGGACACGGATCTGCCGGAAGTTTGCGGGGGCCGGGCTGGCCGATCAGCCCGGCCCGCTTTATTTGCGCAGCAGCAGATACAGGAAGTACGGCGCGCCGATCAGCGCCGCCATTGTGCCGGCCGCGATGCCCTCGGGATCGGCGGCGTTGCGCCCGATCGTGTCCGCGGCGAGCAGCAGCCAGCCGCCGATCAGGATCGCGATCGGGATGGACAGTTGATGGCGCGGCCCGACGATCCGTTTCGCGATGTGCGGCGCCATCAGACCGACGAAAGCGATGGCGCCCGTCATCGAGACGGCGGCGGCGGCCAGCGCGACGGCCGCAAGCAGCAGCCAGCCGCGCTCGCGCGTGAGCGGCACGCCCAGGCCGATCGCCTCCGGTTCGCCGAGCTCGAGCAGGTTCAGGCGGCGGGCCCGGAGCAGCACGAACGGTACGAGCACGGCGAGCCACGGCAGCAGCGCGAGCACGAACGGCCAGTCCGCGCCCCAGATGCTGCCGGCCAGCCATTTCTTGATGAAATCGACCTTGAACCGGTCGACGGACGAGATCAGCACGATCATCAGGCCGGAGAGCGCGATCGAGGTGCCGGCGCCGATCAGCACGAGCCGGAGCGGATGCAGCCCGGCCCCGCGGCGGTATGCCGCCAGCCAGATCAGGACCGCGGCGGCCAGCGCGCCGGCGAAGGCGACGGCCGGCACCAGGTAGACGAAGACGCCCGCGTCGATCGGGAAGAACATGTAGTACAGCGTCACGGCGACGCCCGCGCCGGAGTTGATGCCGATGATGCCGGGATCGGCCAGCTCGTTGCGGGTGATCCCCTGCAGAATCGCGCCGGACAGCGCGAGCGCCATGCCCGCGAGCAGCGTGATCGCGATGCGCGGCAGCCGGATCGAGAACAGCACGTATTCTTCCTTGAACGTGCCCTGGCCGAGGAGGGTCGGGATCAGCCGGTCGAACGAGAGCGACGCGTAGCCGAGACCCATGCCGAGCACCACGGTTACCGCGATCAGGCCGGACAGGCCGACCAGCCAGAGGCGCTGCTTCCGGATGAGCTCCCTCGCCATCATGACCGCTGCCCCCCTCTGCGCGCGATGATCAGGAAGAACGGAATGCCGAGCACGGCGATGATCGCCGCCGTCGGCACTTCATAGGGCCTGCCGACCGTCCGGGCGAGCGTGTCGGCGAGCAGCAGCAGCGTGGCGCCCGCCACCGCAGCCATCGGCAGGACGCGCCGGTAGTCGGTGCCGACGAGCGCGCGCGCGATGTGCGGCACCATCAGGCCGATGAACGCCATGTTGCCGACGAGGGCGACGGACACGCCGGCCAGCAGGATGACGACGCAGGCCAGCACGGCCTTGACCAAGGCGGTGCGCTGCCCCAGCCCGGTCGCCACCTCTTCGCTCAGGGACAGCACCGTGAGCTGCCGGGCGCACAGCATCGCGGCGATCAGACCGGCGGCGACGACCGGCATGATGACGTCAAGCTGTCGCCACGTCGTGCCCATGATGCCGCCGGCCGTCCACATCGAGACGTCCTTCGACACCTTGAAGGCGATGCCGATCGCATCGGCGAGCGCGTACAGGAAGAACGAGACGCTTGATCCCGCCAGCACGAGCCGGAGCGGGGACCAGCCGTCCCTGCGCGAGGCGCCCAGCCCAAAGACGAGCAGCATGCCGAGCGCCGCGCCGATCGAGCCGGCGACCGTCATGCCGAAGTAGCCGAGCGCGGGGAAGAACGCGAAGCCGACGGCGAGCGCCAGGTTCGCGCCCGCCGTGATGCCGAGCAGCCCGGGATCGGCGAGCGGGTTGCGCGTCATCCCCTGCATGATCGCGCCGGCGGCGGCCAGCGCCGCGCCGACGACCATCGCCGCGATCTCCCGCGGCAGCCGGATCTCGCGGATGATCAGGATTTGGTCATTCACTTCGCGGGAGAAAAGCGCCTGCCAGACATCGCGAAAAGGGATGTCCGCCGCGCCGAACACGAGCGACACGACGAACATCCCCGCCATGACCGCGACACCCGCGGCCATCGTCCATCCGAACGCCGCCCGGCGCGGGCGGTTCGTCTGCTTCATCACGAAGCGTCATCCTCTCCGTAGCGGGTCCGATCACGGGCTGTTCAGGAAGAACTCCCCGAACAGCTCCAGTTGCATCTCCAGCGTGAAGGGGTCGGTGAACGACGCGCCTTCGCCGGTCATTTCGAGCACCCGGCCGTTCTTCACGGCGGGAATGTTTTTGTACGTTTCGGTATTCTGGAACGACGCGTCGGCGTTCGAATATTTGCTGATGATCAGGTAGTCGCCGACGAATTCCGGCAGCACCTCGGGCGACAGTGCGTAGTAGCCGGCCTCCAGGGCTTGCTCCTTCACCTTCTCGGGCATGCCGAGCTTCATCTCCTGATAGAGGAGCTCCGTGCCGCGCGCCCAGTTGTTGCCAAACACGTAGATCGACTTGTCATACACTTCGATGACGGTGACGGTGGCGTCCTCGCCGATCTTCGCCCTGATTTTCGCGCCGGTCTCTTCCAGCCGCTTTCTGAAGCCGTCCACCCACTCGCGGGCTTCCTTTTCCTTGTTGACCGCCTTGCCGATTTCGATGTGCATGTCGAAAATGTCGAGCGCGCCCCAGGTGTACGTGACGGTGGGAGCGATCTCTCTGATCTTGTCCAGGTTCTTGGCGGACGACAGCGCGACGATCAGGTCGGGATCAAGCTCGATGAGCTTCTCCAGATTTTCTTCCGACGCTTCTTCCACGTCCTTGAGCTTCTCGGCGAACTGTACGGCGCTCTTCGACCAGATATCGGCGCCGACGACGGGCACGCCGAGGTGCATCAGGTTGCCGGTGAAGCCGGACAGGGAGACGACCCGCCGCGGATTCTTCGGCACTTCGACCGGACCGGTCTCCGATTCGTAGATGAACGTCCCGCTGTCGGAAGCCGATTCGTTGCCGGGGGCCGTCCCGCCATCGGAGGCCGAACTACCGCCGGCGGACGATGCGGTGCCGGCGGCCGTTTCGCCGCCGGGTGATGGTTGGTTCCCGCCGCCGCACGCCGTAACGACCAGCGCCAGCATCAGCAGAACGGGGATCAGAATCTTGCGCATGTTTGCTCCACTCCTCGTATACATGAAGAATCAGGTTCCGTCATTCACTGATAATGATTATCAGTATCGACATATCGATCATAGCGGCGCGGCGGGTGGTTGTCAATGGCATTTTCATGGCGGAACGGGTTTGCGGGCAGGAATCTCCATGGATGCAAGCAGCGGTCCAACGGAGTTGTTTTTTGACAAGATGGCAGCGAAAAGGGAGGGATCGGAAGCCGCTCCGGCGAATGGATGCAGACAACACATGAACGGGGGGACGAGACATGGGCGAGAAGGAAGTCGTCGACCGAACGGTCCGGCCGGTGACGGTCTCCGGCATGCTGCGCGATCTGCGCCGGCTCGGGGTCGGGGAGGGAGACATCCTGCTGGTCCATTCGTCGCTCTCGAGCATCGGCTGGGTGTGCGGCGGGCCGCAGGCGGTCATCGAGGCGCTGCTTTCCGCGGTCGGTGAAGAAGGCACGCTGGTCATGCCGGCGCAGAGCGGCGACTGGAGCGATCCGGCCGAATGGCGGAACCCGCCGGTGCCGGCGGAGTGGCTCGAGGTCATCTACCGGGAATGGCCCGCGTTCGATCCGGCAGCGACGCCCACGCGGGGGATGGGGCGGATCGCCGAACTGTTCCGCACGTATCCCGGCACGAAGCGGTCCGGGCATCCGCAGGTGTCGTTCAGCGCGAACGGGCGGCACGGGGAGGCGATCACGGCCGGACACCCGCTTACCCCGCAATTCGGCATGGAATCCCCGCTCGGCAAAATGTACCGCATGCGCGCGAAGGTGCTGCTGCTCGGCGTCGGCTACAACGTATGCACCAGCTTTCATCTGGCCGAAACGATGACCCCGTCGATGCCGGTCAAGAAGCACGGAGCGGCAATCCGGGAAAACGGCGTGCGGGTATGGCGGTGGTTCGAGGATCTGGCCTACGACGCGGATGATTTCGTGAGGGTCGGCCGGGAGATGGAGGAACGCTTGCCGGTCCGGAAGGGGAAGGTCGGGCAGGCGGAATGCCGGCTGTTCGGCCTGCGGGAAGCGGTGGATTTCGCCGCGAGATGGATGGCGGAAAACCGGCGGAAAACGCGAAATGGAACCTGAGCGGTTCCATTTCGCGCATAAAGCGGGGAGCGGGTGCGAAGATCAGTATGCGGTCCAGCCCGCGTCGGCCGTGACGACGGTGCCGTTCACGAAGCTCGCGTCGTCCGATGCGAGGAACAGCGCGATCTTCGCGATTTCCTCCGGCTGGCCCGTGCGCGGGTTGTTGCTCGCGCCGGACATCGCCTTGCCCATGCCGAACTGGCTCGGATTGCTCATCGTCGTGCCGATGTTCGTGGCGACGCCGCCCGGCGCGATCGCGTTGCAGCGGATGCCGTATTCGCCATACTGGAAGCCGACGTTCTTCGTGAAGCCGATGACGGCGTGCTTCGAAGCCGTGTAGGTCGCGCCCGCCCGGGAGCCTTGCAGGCCGCCGATCGAGGCGATGTTGACGATGGCGCCGCTTTTCTTCTCCATGAAAATCGGCAGCACCTTGCGGGTCGTCCGCATCGGGCCGGTCGTGTTCACCGCGAAGACGCGTTCCCACAGCTCGTCGGTAATTTCGGCCGCCGGCACGAAGTTGTCCATGATGCCCGCGTTGTTGATCAGGATATCGACGGTGCCGTACGTCTTGACGGCCGTGTCGATAAGGTTCTGCACGTCCTCTTCCCTGGCGACGTTGGCCGCGACGGCGATCGCCGTGCCGCCGTTGTCCGTGATCCCTTTGACGACGGCCTGAACGCCTTCGGCATTCAGGTCGGATGCGACGACCCTGGCGCCTTCCTGCGCGAACAGCTCCGCGATGGCCTTGCCCATGCCGGAAGCCGCTCCGGTGACGATGGCGACTTTGCCGGACAGTTTCATGTCGGTGTGCCTCCTCGCATTTGAAATGGCTTCGTGCTTTGGGACCATTGTATCAAACATTTGGAAGCGGCCGTTGTGACCGGGATCATAGCGCGAAAGCGGCGTTTGTGCGCGGTCCGGGGCCGCCGGCAGGCTTATTCGGCCGCGCGGCCGATGAGCACGGCGAGGTCGATCGTCACCCCGGGCCCGTCCAGCGCTTCGACGCGCCGCTCGGCCTCTTCGCCGGCTTGCCAGCCCAGCGGCGTCATCGCGGCGAGATGCCGGAGCAGCGTCCGGTCCGGTTCGGCGCGGTAGCGGAGCCGGTCCTCGCCGACGACGTTGAACCGCTTCCGGAAATGCGCCTTTGCCCGGCTGCCGGCCGCGACCGGCCGGTCCGGATCATCCGCGCGGAGCAGCCGGCGCAGTTCGATGAGATAGTCCGGTTCGGGGACCACTTTCACGACGATGCCGCCGGGCCGGAGCAGCCGGCCGAACTCCCCGTAGTTCGCCGGAGACAGGATGTTCAGGATGGCGTCGAAACAGCCGCCGGAGAGCGGACTGCGGGCCAGGTCCCCGACGCACCAGACCAGCTCCGGATACGCGCGCGCGGCCATCTCCACGCCTTCCTTCGCGATGTCCAGTCCCACGCCCCATATAGCATGCCCGGATTCCGCCGCAAGCTTGCCGCGGATGCGGGCCAGGTGCGTGCCTTCGCCCGAGCCCGCGTCGAGCAGGCGGAGCGGGGATTCGCCGCCGCAGGTTTCCAGGATGCGCCTCGCCGCAAGCTCGTGCAGTGGATCGTACAGTCCGCTTTCCAGGATGATTTTGCGGGACCGGAACAGCCGCTTGTCGTATTTCACGCGCGCGGGGCGCGTCAGCAGATTGATGTAGCCGTGTTTCGACAGGTCGAAGGTGTGCCGGGCCGGGCAGACGACGCTCCGGCTTTCCGTCAGCCGGACGGACTGCCCGCAGACCGGGCAGCGGAGCAGTTCGGCGACGGCCGTCCCGATGTCGGCGGGCCCGGCGTTGCGATTGGTCATGATCGGTTGCCTCCCGGAGCCATCATAGCATGCCGGCGCTTCCGGACAAATCGGTTGCCTCCCGGAGCCATCATAGCATGCCGGCGCTTCCGGACAAAATCGCCCTTCCGGGGCGCGGATGCGGGCGGGCGTCGGGCCCGCCGCGCGTTCTTCCGCGGCGCCTCCCGAGCCCGCTTTTCGCGGCCGGGCTTATCCCGCGACGGCCGCGGCAAGCGCGTCGGCGAAGGCCGAGAGCCGCTCGTCGCCGCTGTCCGCCGACCGGCGGACGAGCCACAGCTCGTTCACGGCCGGCTGGTCCGGCTCGTACAGCACGCGCAGGCGTCCGGCTTCGAGCTCCTCCCGGACGAGGTAGTCCGGCAGCACGCTGACGCCGAGCCCGCGCAGCACCATCGTCTTGATGATGCGCAGATCGGGGACGACGAAGTCCGGCAGAATCGCGCAGCGGACGCCGAAGGCCCGCATCCAGTAGCGGCGGATCATCGGCAGGTCGGAGCCGTAGCTGATCCACCGCTCCTTCTCCAGCGCGGCCCGGACCGCCTCCCGGCTCGCGCCGGGCGGGACGTCGAGCGGCCGGACGCCGACCGGCAGGAACGTCTCGACGGCGAGCCGGGAGAAGACGAGCCCGGCCGTCGCGACATGCTGCGTGGCCACGAGCAGGTCCAGCTCGCCGTCCTGCAGGAGCCTAAGGAGCGGCCGCGTCTCGCCGAACGTCAGGATGAGCCGGTACGGCGAGTCCGGCAGCGCGGGAATGATCCGCTCGTGCATGAACTCGTGCGGCCCGCCGATCCGGAGGACGGGCGCGCGCCCCGGCAGCTTGAAGGCGTCGTCCACCCGCTCCAGGCGGTCGACGGCCGGCGCGATCTGCGCGTAGAGCAGCTTCGCGCGCTCGGTCGGCACCATGCGGCGGGGCGTCCGTCGGAACAGCGGCTCGCCGACCTCGGCTTCGAGCGCGGCGAGATGCTGGCTGAGCGCGGGCTGGGTCATGTACCGGGACGCCGCGGCGGCGGACACCGACCCGAGGCGGTAGATGGCGACGAAGGAACGGAACCACTCGAAGTCAGCCATAAAAATTTTAATACCACCACTTGCTTTTCTTTATTTGGATTATAGCAGCACATGACATACACTGGAAGCGTGGCAGCCGGCTGCGAGAAATCACATTTTTGGCGGAAAAGAGGGATGAGTTGTGGCAGAGCGTCATGTGCTCATGGTGGTGACCAGCCACGGCGAAATGCCGACGGGCGAAAAGACCGGGATCTGGCTGTCCGAGTTTGCCGAACCTTATGAAGTGTTCCGCGAGGCGGGCTTCCGGATTACGGTGGCGAGCATCAAGGGAGGCAAGGCGCCGATCGATCCGCGCAGCCTGACGCCGGAGGCGGAGACGAAGAGGGCGGACGCGATCCGCGTGCTGGACGACACGGTGCCGATCGATTCGGTGGGCGCGGACGGGTTCGACGCCCTTTTCCTGCCGGGAGGACACGGGACGATGTTCGACCTGCCGGGCAGCGGGAAGCTGCAGTCGCTCATCCGCGAGCTGTTCGAATCGGGGCGGCCGGTCGGCGCCGTCTGTCACGGGCCGGCCGGGCTCGTCGACGTGAAGCTGTCCGACGGCACGCATCTGGTGAAGGGGCGGCGGGTGACGGCGTTTACGAACGAGGAGGAACGCGCCGTGAAGCTCGACCAGGCGATGCCGTTCCTGCTCGAGGACCGGCTGCGGCAGGCCGGCGCGGAATTCATTCCCGCGGAGAAATGGGCCAACCACGTCGAGGTCGACGGCAAGCTGGTGACGGGGCAGAATCCGCAGTCCGGCGAGTCGGCGGCGCGGAAGCTGGCGGAGCTGGTGCAGTCGGCGCAATGAGCGGGGCGTGGCCGAATGGC
>Ga0310825_100880_pt1 | contig 15740 bp, 12 predicted proteins | sample WT_ome_9_FD_202243 | JGI IMG/M metagenome (GOLD analysis project Ga0310825, IMG submission 202243) | Sorghum-adapted microbial communities enriched on wild type (WT) sorghum from Joint BioEnergy Institute, Emeryville, California, United... ... | reverse complement strand
GGCAAAGTCGCCCGACTGGAATGGCATTAAAAGGACTTAGAGGATACTGATACCAGAGACCTAAAGCAGTTCCTGAAAGAAGAAAAACTGAAATCGCTAACAAGGGATTGGCTCTTTTTTCGGTTGTAATCCAGCATCCCCAATAAGGTGCCCACGCTGACTTGACTCAGACCGTCCCGTGAAGGGGCGGGCTTTTTTGTCGAATCTCGTGTTAATATAAGGGGAAGAAGGGAAGGCGCCATCATCCGGAGGAGAGGAAAACCGTTGAACAAGCTGCTGCATCCCCTGACCATCGTCCGCGCGGCCGGGCTGGTGGACGGCATATCGCTGCTCGTGCTGCTCGGCGTCGCGATGCCGCTGAAATATTTCGCCGACATGCCGATGGCCGTCACGATCGTCGGCACGATCCACGGCTACATCGTCATCGCCTATCTGCTCGCGATCCTGTACGCGCAGCTGCGCCTGCAATGGCATGCGGGCTGGTCGCTGCTGTGCCTGGCGGCCGCGTTCGTGCCGCTGGCCTGGTTCGCGGTGGACCGCGCGATCAGCCGCCGCCGCGACCGGTTCGAAGTGAAGCCGATTCCGCTGAAATGGCTCGTCTACGCGGTCGTGTTCTTCGCGTTCATCGACCTGTTCACCCAATTGCCGGTCATGAGCACCTACGCGCTGTCGCTCGGCGCCAGCGCGAGCGTCGCCGGATTCGCCGTCGGCATGTACTCGCTCACGAACCTGTTCGGCAACATCGCCTCCGGCATCTGGACGGACCGGCGCGGCGCGTACCCGGCGCTCACCGCCGGGCTCGCCCTGACCGCCGGCGCGCTGCTCCTGTACGGCGTCGCCGCGACCCCGGCCGCGCTGGTGGCCGTGCGGTTCCTGCACGGCTTCGTGAGCGGGCTGATCGTGCCGGCCGCCTTCACGTTCCTCGCGAACGCGACCGAGCGGGACCGGCAGGGCAGCCAAAGCGCGGTGTCGGGCACGTTCGTCGGCGTCGCCGCGATCGTCGGTCCCGCGTACAGCGGCATCATGGCGAGCCGGACGTCGGTGCCGTTCGTGTTCGCCACGGTCGCGGCGCTCGGGCTCGGGCTGCTCCTCTTGACGGCAATTTTCCTCCGGAAGCGGGACGCGCGGAGCGGGGAGAAACGGCGGGACACGGGCCGGCTGGTCTGGAGACGGGAGCTGGCGCATTCGTTCGCGGGGGCTTTTTTCCTCATGTTCTCGCAGGGGGCGCTCGCCTATCTGCTGCCGCGTCATGTCGAGGATCTCGGCTACAGCTCGCGGATGAGCGGCACGCTGATGAGCCTGTTCGGCCTGATCGCGGTCGCGGTGTTCATCGTGCAGGCGCGCGCGGGCTTTCGCCGGCTGCCGCCCGCCCTGCGGTTCGCGGCCGGGCTCGCGATGATGGCGTTGAGCCAGATCCTGCTCGGGCAAAGCGCGAACATGACCGTCCTCGGCGCGGTGATGGCGCTGTACGGCCTCGGATTCGCGCTGCTGTTCCCGGCGATCAACACGCTGCTCATCCACGGCACGACGGAAGCCAATCGCGGGCGGGCCTACGGCTGGTTCTACGCGCTGTTCTCGGCGGGCACGGTGGCCGGCTCGTCCGGCATCGGCCTCGTGCCGCTGCCGGTGGCGGGACAGTTCGCCTTGACGGGATGCGTCATGCTCGCCTGCGTCGCGGCCGTGCTGGCGACCGCGCCGCGCGGGAAGATTTTGCCAGCGGAATCCGGCCCGGAACAGGGAAAATGAGGGGAATACTAACGGCAATGACTGCCGCAGCGGAAAACGCGGGGGGTTGCCGTGAACGAGTATGCGCATATCACCTTGGATCTGCTGTTCGGTTTCGCGGGACTGTTCGTGTTCAATCAGGTGCTGGGCAAGGCGCATTTTTCCAAACTGACGCCCTTCGAATTCGTCGCCATCCTGGTGCTCGGGGATCTCGTCGGCAACGCGGTCTACCAGCCGGATGTGACGGCGGCGCAGATTGTGTACGGCATTCTGATCTGGGGGCTCATCATTTACGCGATCGGGAAACTGACCTTGAAGTCGAAGAAAATGCGCACGCTGTTCGAAGGCGAACCGTCCATCGTCATCCGGCGCGGGCAGCTTCAGTACGACCTCATGCGCCGCAACATGCTCGATCTCAACCAGCTGCTCAGCATGCTGCGGCAGCAGGGATATTTCTCGCTGCGCGAGATCGAGTACGCCGTGCTCGAGACGAACGGCATGATCAGCGTGCTGCCGAAGCGGCGGTACGGCGCGCCGACGCGCGGCGACCTCGGCCTGCACGGCGCGGGCGGCCGGGTGCCGGTCACACTCATCCTCGACGGCCGCCTGCAGACGGACAATCTCGGGAAGGCGTCGCTGTCCGAGCAATGGCTGAAACAGCAGCTGGCCGGGCAGGGCATCGACTCGTACGCGGGCGTGCTGTACGCCGACTGGGATCCCGAGGACGGGCTGTTCGTGATGCCCTACGGATGAGAAACGGCAGCCGGACCGTTGCGCTTCCACGGTGTCGCGCACCGGTTCCAGGCTGCCGTTCTGTCCGCCGGATGTCCGGAATATCAGGGCTGTGCCGTCGGCTCAGGATTTCAGCACGTCGTGGTCGACGTACCGCTCGCCGTTCAGCTTGCTGATGACGTTGATCGCGACCTTCGCGCCGTCGCCGGCCGTGATGATCGTGTGGACGCTGACGCCCGCGACCGTGCCGGCCGCCCAGATGCCGTCGATGTTCGTCCGGCCGTCCGCGTCGACGTCGATGACCGTCTTGATGCGCGGCTCGGTGCCATCCTTCAGCTTCAGGCCGATCTTCTCGGCGAGGTCCGTCGAAAGTCCGGTCGCGATGATGACCTGGCCGGCCTCGTACGATTCCCCGCCTTCCGTCTCGATGCGGAACTTGTCCCCGTCCTTCGCGACGTTCGTGACCGTCGCCTGCTTCACTTCGGCGCCGAACTTCGCCGCCTGCTTCTTGCCGGTCTCGACCAGATCCGGACCCGTCATTTCCGGAACGCCGTAATGGTTCTCGATCCAGGCCCGCTTCGTGATGCTCTTGTCGTTGTCGAGCAGCAGCGTCTTCTTGCCGGCCTTGGCCGTGAACAGCGCGGCGCTTGCGCCCGCCGGACCGGCGCCGATGATGGCGATGTCAAACACTGGAACCACTCCTTGTCCACGGAATCTGCGAATACAGCCAATATGCCTGAAAACATTTTATACAAAAATGTTGGGAAAATCAAAAAGGCGCTCGGCGGAGGACGGCGGGGCAATGGCGCCGGCGGCATTTCGCGCCGTAACGGCGGTGGGCGGCGTCCCGAAGGCCGGCCCTTCTCCGCGTTCCTCCGCGCGGCGGGCTGCCGGCGTCCCGTACGTCAAAAATTCAAAAATGCGTCACAGTTGCCCGGACAGGCTCCTCCGCGTCGCCGTCGCCGCGGCCGGTCCGGATCCGGAAGCCCGCGACGGACGGACGTTCGCCGCGGTCCGTGCTTTTTTTTTTTTGCGCTGACCAATTAACAAACAGATGTAACGTGGATACCACGTTGCAGAGTCGCGCGGAGCCGAACAGACGCGTCTTTAACGTGGAAACCTCGTTACTGAGGTACGTGGAACCGAGCAGACGCGTCTGTAACGTGGATACCTCGTGGTCCTGTATGTTAATTGGTCAGTCGTAACTTTTTTTGGCTCCCGGCCGCCGGGAAGCGCGTATGAAACCTATGGGTCCGCATCGGGCGGATGTCACCGGAGGAAAGCGGTTTGACCGATCGGTCATCGGAGAGGTGAGTTTGAAATTCAAAATCTTGTAAGATAGAATAATACCGTTCTGAACATTCGGTCAGCCATACAGACAAAGGAGTGGAAACGGTTGAACGGCATCATCCGATTTTCGCTGAACAACAAATTCGCGCTGTGGATCATGACCTTCATCGTCGTGGCGGCCGGCCTCTACGCCGGGCTCACGATGAAGCAGGAGACGATTCCGGACATCAACGTGCCGGTCATCTCGGTCATGACGGTCTATCCGGGCGCGGCGCCGGACGAAGTGGCGGACCAGGTGACGCGCCCGCTCGAGCAGCGGCTGCGGAACCTGAGCGGCGTCGACATCATGCAGTCCACGTCCGCCGAGAACTATTCGCTGGTGTTCATTCAGTACGATTACGACAAGGACATGAAGGAAGCGCTCGAAGAGGCGCGCGAAGCGGTGGACAGCGTCGCGCTGCCGGAAGGCGCGCAGGAGCCGACGCTGTCCCGGATTACGATCAACGCCGTGCCGGTGCTCGTGTTCAGTGTGGGTAGCGAGTCGATGTCGCTCGAGGAACTGACGACGTTCATCGATGAAGAGCTGCGGCCGTCCCTCGAAGGCCTGGACGGCGTGTCGGACGTCCAGATCACCGGACACTATGTTCGGGAAGCCGTGCTGACCTGGAAAGAGGACAAGCTGGCGGCGCTCGGGCTCGCCAAGGAGACGGTCCAGGGGATCATCCAGGGTTCGGCGCTGAAGGCGCCGCTCGGCCTGTTCGAGATGGAGGACACGCAGAAAAACATCGTCGTGGACGGCGGCGTGCGTTCGCTGGAGGATCTGCGCAATCTGGCCATCCCGCTCATTCCGTCCGGCGGCGGAGCGGGGGCGTCCGCGGGAGCTGACGCCGCTGCGGGCATCGGCCCCGCGGCCGGCATGGGCGGCGCAGCGGGCATGGGCGGCGCCGCGGGCATGGGCGGAGCTGCCGATATGGGTGGCATGGGCGGTGCGGACGCGGGCCCGGCGTTCGGCGCGGGCGATGCCGCCGCGGGCATGAATCCGGCGGCCGGCATGGGCGATTCCGCCGGCATGGACGGAGCGGCGGGCATGGATGCCGCGGCGGGCGGAGCCGACCTGCTCGCCGCGCTGATGAACAGCGGACTGCCGACGGTTCCGCTCTCGGAAATCGCGGACATCGAGCTCGTCGGCAAGGCGGAGTCGATCTCGCGCACGAACGGCAAGGAAGCCATCGCCGTGCAGATCGTCAAGGCGCCCGACGCGAACACGGTCGATGTCGTGAACCGGGTCAAGGAAGAGCTGGACGCCTTCAAGGCCAAAACCGAAGGCCTCGACATCATCACCATGCTCGACCAGGGCGAACCGATCGAGCAATCGGTCGCGACGATGCTCGAGAAGGCGCTCTACGGGGCGATCTTCGCGGTCATCATCATCCTGATGTTCCTGCGCAACGTCCGCTCGACGCTGATCGCGGTCATCTCGATCCCGATGTCGCTCCTGATCGGCATCCTGCTGCTGAAGCTGAACGACATCACGCTCAACATGATGACGCTGGGCGCGATGACGGTCGCGATCGGGCGGGTCGTGGACGACTCGATCGTCGTCATCGAGAACATCTACCGTCGCATGTCGCTGAAGGGCGAGCAGCTCAAGGGCAAGGCGCTCGTCCTCGCGGCGACGAAGGAAATGTTCATTCCGATCATGTCGTCGACGATCGTGACGATCGCGGTCTTCGTCCCGCTCGGCCTCGTCAGCGGCATGGTGGGCGAGCTGTTCATGCCGTTCGCGCTGACGATGGTGTACTCGCTGCTCGCGTCGCTGCTCGTCGCGATCACGATCGTGCCGATGCTGGCGCACACGCTGTTCCGGCGCGGTCTGCCCGAGGGCAAGCACACCGAAGGCCCCGGCCGCCTCGCGAAGGCGTACCAGCGGGGGCTGCGCTGGGCGCTCGGCCACAAGTTCGTGACGTTCGCGGTCGCGGTGCTGCTGCTCGTCGCTAGCGTCGGCCTCAGCCGGTTCATCGGCACGAGCTTCCTGCCGGAAGAAGAGCAGAAGTACGCGATGCTCACCTATTCGCCCGCGCCGGGCGAACTGCGGGACGACGTGCGCGAGCTGGCGCTGAAGGCGGAAGACTACCTGCTGAACCGCGCGGACGTGACGGACGTCTCGTTCGGGATCGGAAGCCGGGGCGGAGCCGCCGGCATGATGGGCTTCGGCTCGGACCGCGACGCGCTGTTCTATGTCCTGTTCGACCCGGACATCGAGAACTTCGAGGAAGTCAAGGAGCAGGTGCTGGCCGACGTGCAGGCGAAGGCGCCGGGCGAAGGCGAGTGGGACATGCTCGACATGGCCGCCTCCTTCGGAGCGGGCAATTTCAGCCTGACCGTGTACGGCGACAGCTACGAAGAGGTCAAGGAAGCGGCCGGGAAGATCAAGGCGCTCATGGACGGGGACCCGAATTTCAAAGATGTCGAGACGGGCCTCGAGGAGACCTACGACCAGTACACGCTGCTGGCGGACCAGGCGCAGCTCGGCCGGTACGGGCTGACGACCGCCAACATCATGCTCGCGCTCGCCCCCGTGCGGGAGCGCCCGGTCCTGACGACGATCGAGGAAGACGGCGAAGTGTACAACGTCTACGTGCAGACGGAGTCGAAGCGCTACGACACGATCGACGACCTGACCGGCGTGCCGCTCGCCTCGCCGCTCGGCTTCGAAGTGCCGATCCGGGACGTCGTGACGGTCGAAAGCGGCGAGTCGCCGAACAAGATCACCCTGCTGGACGGCCGCATGTACACGGAGATCACGGCCGAAGTGACGACGAAGGACGTCGGCAAGGCGTCTTCCGAGCTGGAGAAGAAGATCGGAGAGCTCGATCTGCCGCGCTCGGTTGAGGTCAAATTCGGCGGCGTCGTCGAGCAGATGAACGAGACGTTCTACCAGCTCGGTCTGGCGATGGCCGCCGCGGTCGCGATCGTCTACCTCGTGCTCGTCATCACGTTCGGCGGCGGACTCGCGCCGTTCGCGATCCTGTTCTCGCTGCCGTTCACGGCGATCGGCGCGTTCCTCGCGCTGCTCGCCACCGGCGAGACGCTGAACGTCTCGGCGATGATGGGCCTGCTCATGCTGATCGGCATCGTCGTCACGAACGCGATCGTGCTGATCGACCGCGTCATCCACAAGGAGCGGGACGGCCTGTCGACGCGGGAAGCGCTGATCGAGGCGGCCGGAACCCGCCTGCGCCCGATTCTGATGACCGCCCTCGCGACGGTCGGCGCCCTCCTGCCGATGCTGTTCAGCCTCGAAGGCGCGGGCATGATCTCGAAGGGGCTGGCGGTGACGGTCATCGGCGGCCTGACCAGCTCGACGCTGCTCACGCTGTTCATCGTGCCGGCGGTCTACGAGGTGCTGATGCGCATCCGCGGCGCGATCTTCCGCGGGCAGGCCGAGGAGCGGATCTGATTGTCGGACAAGAAACGGCTCATTCTGTCCGCCGCCCAGCGCGTGTTCGCGCGCAAGGGCTACCGCTCGGCCTCGATCCAGGAGATCGCCGGGGAAGCCGGAGTGGCGAAGGGCTCGATCTATCTCCATTTCCGGTCGAAGGACGAGCTTGCGCTGGCCGCCGTCGCCGACGTCTACGACCGCGTCCGGCGGCGGCTCGCGGAGCTCGAGGCGGATGAAGGCCTGACGCCGCGCGAGCGGTTCGTCCGCCAGCTCGAGGAGCAGCTCGCGGTCGGGGAGGACAACGCCGAGTGGATCCGGCGGCTCTGGCTCGAGCAGGCGGACGGCATCCACGAGGCGATGCCCGGATTCGTCCTGCGCATCCGGGCGGAGACGACGGAGTGGCTGCTCAGGTCGATCCGGAACATGTACGGCGAGGCCTGCGCGCCGTACGCCTGCGACATCGCGCTGATGATGCAGGGCGCGCTCGGGGAGGTCATCGGCTTCCACCTGCTCGGCGGCAAGCCGATCGAGCCGCAGCGGCTGGCGCGCTACCTCGCCAGCCGGATGGACGACATCGCCGCCGGGCTCGCCCGGAGCGGCGAGCGGCCGCTGGTCGAGGGGCGCGAGCTTGACGCGCTGATGCGCCGGCTCGCGGGCGGCCGCGGCCCGGCGTCGTGGCAGGCCGCGATCCGCAAGCTGCGGGAGCGGCTGGACGCCGTCCGGGCGGACGGCGCGGTCCGCGGCGAGCTGGAGGAGGCGCTCGGCCTGCTGGCGGCCGAAGCGTCGAAAATGCTGCCGAGCCGCGTCTTCCTGCGCGCGATGCTGGGGCATGTGCGCGCCCTGGCGCCCGAGCCGCTCCGCTCCGACGTCGAGCGGCTCGCACGGGAAATGCTCGACGCCTGAGGAAGGCCGCCGCCGCGGCGACGCCGCGGGCCGGCGGCTTTTCCGCATTCGGGGGGCGCGCCCGCGCCATCCTCGCCGGGCGGACATATTTCGCTGCCTCAAGCTTTATACTACGCATGAAATCATCGCCGGAACAGACGGGGAAGTGAACGCATGGCATTCATTGTGCTCATCGTGCTCATTCTGCTGAACGCCTTCTTCGCGGCCTCCGAGATCGCGCTCATCTCGCTGAACGACAACCGGATCCGCGCGATGGCGGAGGACGGCCACAAGAAGGCGAAGCTGCTCGCCGGCCTCCTGCGCGAGCCGAGCCGGTTCCTCGCGACGATCCAGATCGGAATCACGCTCGCCGGCTTCCTCGCGAGCGCGTTCGCGGCCGAGAGCTTCGCGGACGATCTGGCGGCGTTCGCCGCAAATCGAGGGGTGCCGGCGCCGCGGGAAGTGCTGCACACGATCGCGCTGGTCGCCATCACGCTGGTGCTGTCCTATTTCACGCTCGTCTTCGGGGAACTGGTGCCGAAGCGGCTGGCGATGAAGAAGGCGGAGCCGATCGCGATGCTCGCCGTCCGCCCGCTCGTTCTGCTCTCGGCGGTCACCCATCCGCTCGTGCGGCTGCTCACGTGGTCGACGAACCTGATCGTGCGCCTGTTCGGCGTCGACCCGAACGCGGACGACGAGGAAGTGACGGAGGAAGAAATCCGGATGATGGTCGACGTCGGGGAGGAGCGGGGCGCGATCGACGAGACGGAGAAAATGATGATCAACAACATTTTCGACTTCGACAACAAGACCGTCTCGGAGATCATGACCCACCGCATCGACGTCGTCGGCATTCCGCTCGTCGCGACGCTGAAGGAGATCGTCGAGACGATCGGCAGCGAGAAATATACGCGCTACCCGGTCTACCGCGAGCATATGGACGACATCGTCGGTATCCTGCACGTGAAGGACCTGACGCTGCACGTCATGGAATGCGATGAAGAGGCGTTCGATCTGAAGAAGCTGCTGCGCAAACCGTATCACGTGCCGATGTCGCGCCCGATTGACGAAGTGTTCCGCGACTTCCAGAAGAACAAGGTCCACATGGCGATCGTCATCGACGAATACGGGGGCACGGCGGGCATTGTCACGATCGAGGACCTGCTCGAGGAGATCGTGGGCAATATTTTTGACGAATATGACGAGGATGTGCGCGATATTGTGAGAATGGACGATCAGTCGCTGCTCGTGAGCGGCATCGTCGACCTCGACGAGATCGAGCGGCTGCTGGAGATCGGGCTGCCGACGGACCGGTACGACACGGTGAGCGGCTTCGTCATCGGGCAGCTCGGACGGTTCCCCGAGGCGGGAGACCCGGCGGAGATCGTCTGGGAAGGGTACACGTTCCGCGCGGAAGGCCCGGTCAACAAACGGATCGCGAAGGTCCGGATCCTGCCGCCGGAAAGCGGGGAAGCGGGGAAGGCGGAAGCGAAGGACGGCGAGCCGGCGCCGCCCCGGGGCGAATAGCGGGGCAGCGGTCTTTCCGTCCATTCGGAGAAGGCGCTTGCCGCCGCCGGCGCCCGTGCTATACTCGGAATAGCGCATCTTGAATGCGGGAGGTGCTGGCGGTTTTGGCGGACGCTTTGCTCGGCAGTTTCATATCGGCCATGGCGACGCTTCTGGGCGGGCTTCCGGTGCTCCTGATCCGGAAGATGTCCGAGCGGTGGAAAGACATCCTCGTCGCCTTCACGGCGGGGATCATGGTGTCCGCGTCAACGTTCGGCCTGCTGCCCCAGGCGATCGCCGAGGCCGGCTTCTGGACGATGACCGTCGGGCTCGTGCTCGGCGTGCTGGTGCTGGATGCGATCGAGAAGAACATCCCCCACATCGACGTCGAGAACAAAAACGGCCTCCGCTCGCTCGACAACAAGGCTTTGCTCGTCATGATCGCGCTGTTCATCCACAACATTCCCGAAGGCCTCAGCACGGGGTTCAGCTATGCGAGCGGCAATGAAGGCCTCGGCCCGATGGTCGCGATCGCGATCGGGGCGCAGAATATGCCGGAGGGTCTCATCCTCGCCGTATTCCTGCTGAACGCGCGGACGCCCAAGCTGAAATCGCTGCTCATCGTGACGGCGACCGGCCTCATGGAGATGGTGTCGGCGGTGATCGGCTACGGGGCGGCGAGCGGAATCGACGGGCTGATCGGTCCGGGGCTCGCGTTCGCGGCCGGCGCGATGCTGTTCATCTCGTACAAGGAGCTCATCCCGGAGAGCCACGGGCACGGGTTCGAGCGGCCTTCGACGTACAGCTTCATCGCCGGCCTGCTCGCGATGATCTACATTGCGGAAGTGTTCAGCTGAATTGAAGATTCGGAGAGGGGCGGACAAATGGACGTATTGGAGGCGATCCGCACGCGCCGTTCGATCGGCCGCGTCAGCCGGGAGAAGGTGGAGCGCGAGACGATCGAGGCGATTCTCGAAGCGGCCAACTGGGCGCCGAGCCACCACGGCACGGAGCCGTGGCGGTTCCGCGTCATGACCGGGGACGGCCGCGGCGTGCTCGCGAAGGCGTACGGCGACATCGCGGCGCTCGGGGCTCCGGAGGCGGAGCGGGATGCGGCGCGCGCGAAGGCGGAGGCGAAGGCGTACCGCGCGCCGGTCGTCATCGCGGTGTCGGCGCTGCCGTCCGACGCGCCGAAGGTCGTGCGCGCGGAGGAATTCGCGACAACCCACGCGGCCGTGCAGAACCTGCTGCTGGCGGCGCACGCGCTCGGGCTGGCCGCGATCTGGCGGACCGGCGAGCCGATGTACCATCCGCTCATGAAGCAGGCGCTCGGGCTGGCGGAGAACGAAGAGCTCGTCGCCCTCGTCTACCTGGGCAAGCCGGAGGCGCCGGCGCCCGCGGGCAAGCGCAGGCCGGCCGCGGAGAAGACGGTCTGGCTGGCCTGAAGCGGACGGATCGGGCGGAATCGGGGGAAGCGCGCGCGCCGGGCAAAAAAATGAAGCGCGCACATTGACTTCCCCTTCCTTTCGTGCGAAAATGTACGCGCGTACATCAAATGGTTCCGGCGCAAAGTCGATCCCGCTTCAGGCGGGTGAAGCGCGCCGCCAATCGGGAGGTGAAGGCGCAAGGTGGCGTCCCGCAAGGAAGTGGCCGAACTGGCGGGCGTCTCGGAAGCGACGGTCTCGCGTGTGCTGAACGGCGTCGGCCCGGTGCGGGAGGAGACGCGGCGGCGGGTGCTGGAGGCGGCCCGGAAGCTCAATTACCAGATCCATGCCCTGGCCGCCAGCTTCGCCCGGGGCCGGAGCGGCAACCTCGGTGTCGTGCTGCCGCATGTGCCGAAGGTGCGGCTGTTCTCGACGTATTATTACTCCGAGATGCTGGGCGGCATCGGCGAGGCGGCGCGCGAGCGCGGCATGGGGCTGCTCCTCCTGTACCGCACGCCGGGCGAGGCGTTCGACTACGTGCCGCTGTTCCGCTCGGTGCGGATCGACGCCTGCATCGTGCTCGGGGCAAGCAGCCTGCCGGAGGAGGAGGCGGGCATCCGGGCGATGGCGGACGAGGGGCTGCCGTTCTGCCTGATCGACCACCGGAGCGGGGACGGCCGGGCAAGCTTCGTCGGCGCGGCGCACGAGGAAGGCAGCGCGCGGGCGGTGAAGCATCTGATTGAGAACGGTTACAGAAAAATCGGTTTCCTCAACGGCACGCCGTGGTATTCCCCAAGCAGGGAGCGGGAGGCCGGCTACATGCGGGCTTTGCGGGAGGCGGACCTTGCGCCGGACCCGAAGCTTGTGTTCGCGGGCAACTACAGCCGCACAAGCGGCCGCCGCGCGGCAGGGGACGTGTACGCCCGGCTGCGCGACCTGGACGCGGTGTTCGTCGCGAACGACCGGATGGCGATCGGGCTCATGCAGGCGCTGCGCGAACGCGGCGTCCGCGTGCCGGACGATCTCGCGATCGTCGGCTGCGACGACTCGGACCTGGCCGCCATGTCGGACCCGCCCCTGACCTCCGTCCGCGTGCCGTTCGGCGAGATGGGACGGACCGCCGCGGAGCGGTTGCTGGACCGGCTGCCCGGCTGGCGGGGAACCGAATCCGTGTTCCACGAGACGCTGCCCACGGAGCTCGTCGTGCGCGAGTCTTCCGCGCCGCGTCCGTGAAAAGGGCCGGGCCCGCAGGGTGTCCCGGACCCGCTTATCATTTTACTCCAGTGGGAGGAGTGATCCGCATGAAGCAGTTCAACATCGGCATGGTCGGGTACAAGTTCATGGGCAAGGCGCACAGCCACGCCTACAAGGAAGCGCCGATGGCGTTCCCCGGCGCGCCGGTACCGGTCATGAAGGCGATTTGCGGCCGGGACAAGGCCGGCGTCGAGCGGGCGGCCGCCCAGTTCGGCTGGGAGACGGCGGTCACCGACTGGCGCGATCTGGTGAAACGCGACGACATCGACATCGTCGACATCAACGCGCCGTCGGACGCGCACAAGGACATCGCCGTCGCGGCCGCACGGGCCGGCAAGCACGTGTTCTGCGAGAAGCCGCTGGCCTTGAGTCTCGCCGACGCGCGCGAGATGCTGCAGGCCGCCGAGGAAGCCGGCGTGAAGCACATGGTCTGCTTCAACTACCGGTTCGCTCCGGCCGTCCAGCTCGCGAAGAAGTTGGTGCAGGAGGGGCGGCTCGGCCGGATCTACCATTTCCGCGCATGGTTCCTGCAGGACTGGCTCATCGATCCGGATTTCCCGCTCGTCTGGCGGCTGGACAAGAACATTGCCGGCTCCGGCGCCCACGGCGATCTGAACGCGCATCTGATCGACCTCGCGCATTTCCTCATCGGCGACATTGAGGAGGTCGTCGGCATGAGCGAGACGTTCATCAAGGAGCGGCCGCTGCCGTCCTCGATGACCGGCCTCAGCGCGAAGGGCGACGCGTCCGCGCCGAAGGGCGAGGTGACGGTCGACGACGCGACGCTGTTCCTCGCGCGGTTCGCAAGCGGCGTGCTCGGCAGCTTCGAGGCGACGCGCTTCGCGGGCGGCCGACGCTGCACGAACGCGTTCGAAATCAACGGCTCGAAGGGCAGCGTGAAGTTCGATTTCGAGCGGATGAACGAGCTCGAGGTGTACTTCACGGACGACGCGGAGGACGTGCAGGGCTTCCGCCGCGTCATGGCGACCGATCCGGCGCACGCCTACATGGACGCCTGGTGGCCGCCCGGACACTCGATCGGCTACGGCCAGACGTTCACGCATGCCGTCGTCGAGCTGCTGAACGCGATCGCGGAAGACCGCCAGCCGGTGCCGAACTTCCATGACGGTGTCAAATGCCAGGCGGTGCTCGAAGCGGTCGAGAAGTCGGTGGCGGAGCGGCGCTGGGTGAGCATCGGCGAAATGTGACACGGGTCCGGCGGGGCGGACGCGGCGGTGGAGTTCCATGTCCGCGTCCGCTCGTCGACCGGGCCGGAACGGAAAGGAGAACCTCATGAAGAAACAGGCGTTGATCGTATGGGGCGGCTGGGACGGGCACGAACCCGACCAGGCGGCGGAGCATTTTCGCGGCATTCTGGAGAAGGAAGGATTCGCCGTCGAAGTGTCGGATACAGTGGAGGCTTTTGCGGACAAGGAAAAATTGATGTCGCTCGACCTCATCATTCCGATCTGGACGATGGGCAAAATTCCGAAGCGCTACGTGCGCAACGTGTCGGAGGCGGTGCAGGGCGGCGTCGGCCTCGCGGGCTGCCACGGCGGCATGTGCGACGCGTTCCGCGAGAACGTGGACTGGCAGTTCATGACCGGGGGCAACTGGGTCGCGCACCCGGGCAACGACGGCGTCGAATACGTCGTGCACATCAAGCAGTCCTCGAGCCCGCTGACGGCCGGGATCGAAGACTTCACGGTGAAGAGCGAGCAGTATTACCTGCACGTGGACCCCGCGGTCGAGGTGCTGGCCGTCACCCGGTTCCCGACCGTCCCCGGTCCGCACATGCTGAACGGGCCGGTCGAAATGCCGGTCATCTGGACGAAGCGGTGGGGCGTCGGCCGCGTCTACTATTGCTCGCTCGGCCACAAGGCGGACATCCTGCGCATGCCGGTCGTGACGGAGCTGATGCGCCGCGGCTTCCTGTGGGCGGCGGAGGGCAAAGCGCTCTACGCGGGCACGAACCCCGTCATCTACACGAGCTACACGGGCATGGGGGACAGTCCGGACTGAAGCCGGCGGCTTGGGGAAAACGCATCCCGGGCATCTACACTCGATACGGAAAGAAGGACGCTTGCGCAATGGACAAAGTGAAAGCCGGCATCATCGGCACCGGCAACATCAGCGGCATCTATTTCCGGAACGGCAGCCGATTTGAATCGCTCGAGATTGTGGCCTGCGCGGACATCGACGTCGGGCGGGCGAAGGAGAAAGCCGCGGAATACGGCGTGCGCGGCTGCACCGTCGACGAGCTGCTCGCCGATCCGGAGATCGAGATGATCATCAACCTGACGATTCCGAAGGCCCACGCGCCGGTAAATCTGCAGGCGCTCGAAGCCGGCAAGCACGTCTATGTCGAGAAGCCGCTGGCGGTGACGCCCGAAGAGGGCCGCGAGGTGCTGGAACTGGCCGGACGCAAAGGGCTGCTCGTCGGCGGCGCGCCCGACACATTCCTGGGCGGCGGCATCCAGACCTGCGTCAAGCTGATCGAAGAAGGCGCGATCGGCACGCCGATCGGCGCGACGGCGTTCATGATGAGCGGCGGCCACGAGACGTGGCATCCGTCGCCGGAGTTCTACTACCAGCCCGGCGGCGGCCCGATGTTCGACATGGGGCCGTATTACCTGACCGCGCTCGTCGCGATGCTCGGCCCGATCCGGCGCGTCACCGGCTCGGCGCGAATCTCGTTCCCCGAGCGGACGATCACGAGCCAGCCGAAGGCCGGGACGGTCATCCCGGTCGAAGTGCCGACGCACATCGCCGGCGTCATCGACTTCGAGGCGGGGCCGATCGCGACGATCATCACGAGCTTCGACGTGAAGGGCGGCTCGACGTTGCCGCGCATCGAGGTGTACGGCAGCGAGGGGACGCTCGTCGTCCCGGACCCGAACACGTTCGACGGCCCGGTGAAGCTGGCGAAGGCGGGCGCGCGTGAATGGGTCGAGGTGCCGCTCACGCACGGCCACACCGGCAACTCGCGCGGCATCGGCGCCGCCGACATGGCGAAGGCGATCCGCACGGGCCGGGCGCACCGCGCAAGCGGCGCGCTCGCGTACCACGTGCTCGAGGCGATGCACGGCTTCCACATCGCGTCGGAGGAAGACCGGCATTACCGCCTGTCGAGCACCTGCGAGAAGCCGTTGCCCCTTCCGGCCGGGTTGCCGGAGTATACGCTGGATTGAAAGATGCCGATCGGGAAGGCGGTTCCCGATCGGCTTTGTTGTTGGACGACGGCGGTTTGCCGGGCCGGGGTGGTTTGCGCCGCCCGGATTGCCCGGCTGGATCCATCCGGCTATCTCGATAAGCGAAAATATTGCGTCTATTTCGTCCGAAAAGGCCCATCCGCTGAAAATAAACGCAGAAATTTCGTCTATTTCACAGACAACGGCCGAAATCGCCGGTAGTGTCAAGAAGTTTGTGTATCAGGAGTATAAGGGCTCTCTGGAATTGAATTTGGGTGGCACTGCTCGTGTGAA